>Ga0228710_1000173_pt1 | contig 63128 bp, 34 predicted proteins | sample MedpolnodulmetaG_FD_177995 | JGI IMG/M metagenome (GOLD analysis project Ga0228710, IMG submission 177995) | Root nodule microbial communities from Medicago polymorpha collected in Santa Monica, California, United States - pink nodules | ecosystem: Host-associated > Plants > Roots > Nodule... | reverse complement strand
ACTTTTTTTCTTTAGATATATTGAATATTGTATGTTCTATAAATTGTATTGAAAGTTTTATGAATTTTTTATGCTTAACGGTAAAACTTTGTCCACAACATTAAACAACAAATTGAGTAAAAAAAAAATTATGTTGATATTATTAATCTCTATTTTTTTAATTTTAAATAAAAAACGCTATATTTTGACCAAAAAAAAATGTTATATTAATATTGTCAAATAAGATAATAAATTATGGATTTGAGATTTTCAATTCAAGGGATTTAGGGATGATATTTAAGGATTTGAGATTTAGGGATTTAGAGATTTTAGATTCAAGTTAAGAATATTGATTTTTGGTTCAGGGACTAAAGTGACAATTTTCTACTTTCACTTTAGTCCTTGTGACTCATTTAACAAAATTATTTAACGTTAGGGACTGAAGTGATAACGGAAGTGCAGAGTCAAGGACTTCTTTGTATTTAATCCGGAGTCAGGGACCTATGTGACACCGAGGTGCAGAGTCAGGGACTAAAGTGACTATTACTCAATTATGATTTAATCAAAGACACTAATTTTTTTTATGTTTTTACGACTGTGATTAAGGCTGTGTTAGCCTCATTGGACTACTGCACTTACGATTATAATTTAAAACCTTGTTGAGAAAATCTTTTAGATTGTGAGCAATGAATTCTATAAATTAATGCTGTTTGTATAGTCGCAAGAACAACCAGGGTAATCCCCATAAACAGATGAGCAATTAATTGAATCTCTTCTGATTTACTTCCAAGTTTCAAACCAAGTATAAAACCAAAAACTTTAGTTAATAATGTAAAGAGTAAAAGTCCGATGAGGCCAACGTCACAAGCCAAAATATTATTTGTTATTGCTTGAGTATAAAATGGTACAAGTGTAGAAGAGTAAGAACTATCCGTAATACATTCAATGCAATATTAGAGAGAACTGCAACTTGAACATACATGTATATGTGCCTAAATTAGGTGACGGTCTACCTTAATTCTTCAAGTAATATTTTCAACTATAATCCTTTGCATTTGTTCGATCAGCTTGTCCTTGTCAATACTATGCTTTTTATTTGCCTTATCAAACCATGTCCCAGGCAACTGCTTCAGACCATATTTGGATTGTTGAAGTTTACCAACTGTATTTTGTATTGCATATTTGTTTAAAAAATTGCATTCATGTGTGGAAAAATTGTGAAAAACAGATGTGTGAAATTTCACCATGTCATTATGGAAAAATTCTTAGAATAAAATAGAAAGTTGAAACCAATCTATTTGAGACAAAGTCTTATTATGAAACCAAATCATGATGAAAGTTCTTTGTTACTATGGCTAGCTTTCCAAAATTAAACAATGTTAGGTACTGGATTCTGATACACTTCAGGTCTTTAATCTTGCCCTCACTATGAATTTGGATATCTGTTACCCCTGTGTCAAAATGCATGCATGATGTTATGGTTAGTCACATAACTGCTGATGCCTGCCGAAGTTAAGGTCGCTACAGACAGCTTTCAGCAATGATCTTCTCTTGAATAGGATTCGACCAGCTGATAGATATATATGTTCGAATTGAATAGGAATGATCTTCTCTTGATGTTTTAGTGTAAGAAGAATCTCATACTGTACATATGCCGAACAACAATGGTATAACCAAAATATTGTAGTCGTACTTAAACTTTACTGTTATATAATAATCATGTATGCATTCAGCATTCCCATTAAAGGAAACACTCTTCTAATTGGTGAACAATGTTTATTGAGCACTATTTTTTGGCCAAATTGGTCTGAAAGTTCAACTATCATTTAAAAATGTGTCTTTAATATTGATTAGTATCTATGTGTTTGCCCTTTTCAGATTGTTTTTAATATGTCTACAAGCTTGTTTCAATATCTGATACCAAGAGTTTGGAAGGAGGATTGTTATGTTGTTCATCCCAGCAAGCCATGACCATGACTCTTTGATTTGATTGAAAGAGGTGGGAACCTACTTGATAAGTTGAACCGAAGAAAATCAATATACATTATTAAATGATTTAGATGTTATATATAAAGATTACTTTTCTCGTTGATCTTATACCTAATTCAGATCAATCTAAACTAAATATATCACTAGACTAACATCCTATTTACTCTGTGAATCACCTATGTTCCATTGTGTATACGTTTGAAAGTCATGTTAATTAAGTGCTTATCATATAATCCTTTATGTATACGTTTGAAAGTCATGTTAATTGTATAGATAAACTATTGACAAATACTACTCACACCCTAAAAAATTCATGTTACATTCTGGAATGACCAATATACCCTTTAACTGAAATAAAAATTTCAAATTAATCCAAAACTCTTTCATCTCATCGCTTAATCACTCAAACCCTAGAAACTTAATTCACGTATTCATCATTAAAACTCCAAAAACTTAGTTCACGTATTCATCATCTCAATACTCACACTGTCGTTTTTGAAAGCCATCAATGTTTTCACCTATTCATCTCTCAAACTTGCATATACCACGAGTTGATCAAAACTATGTAAACTCTGAATTGAAAAATGTGAAATTGAGAGAAAGATAATAGTTTTTTTAAACTATGTAAACTCAATGTACGTAGTTAATGTAAACTGAGTTTACATAAACTAAATAAACTAACTTTACGTGTGTGTATGAATAAACCACGCACGCGCACTCTACATAATTTGTACTTACACTAACCTCTCATAATGAATAATTGTACAAACGTAAACTAAATTTACACTAACATCTTATAGTGAGTAATAGTGGCTGCGTGAAATCAAATTACGGTTAACACATGCATACAAAGGATTATAACTAAAAAAAAATTGCTCAATCGCACGATTCAGAGATTAATCTCACATACCTCTCTAAAGGGACGGTCTGATTTAGACTCACAAACCTCTCTAAAGGGACGAAGTTATGAAGATACCTTCATGAACTCGTTGAGGTCCAAAATTTTTAATTACCGTGAGTTTAGATTAAATATAAAAGTCTTTAGACACTTTAAAAGTGCAATGAATTGATTAACTAAAACAATTGAATGATCAAAATGGAACAGAGTTCAAATTAAAAGATATAATAATGATAACAACATCAATGATTGAGTCTCTAAAAAAATCAATGATTGAAATGAAAGGATAAAAACATCACCATAAATGACCAAGAAACTAAAGTACCTACTACTAGGGTATGATATTTCTCAGGAGGAATCAGTATAGATATGTGTTGGCAATATAATGAGAGAAAAGGACAGAATTGCACTCACTCAAAGTCATAGGTAGGGACAATGTTAGTACAACATGTAATTAATAATTAAAAAAGTTTGCAACATAAGGAAAAAACACAAGAAAAGAAAGAAAAAGTCATCTACATCATTGTCCCACCTCCAACTGCAAAATGCACACCAATTCATTTTCATTGGTGAACTTCTCTATCCTTTCACACACCAACGTCCCTTCTTTCTCACATACACACGTAAATTAAAAGCTTTTGGTCCTTAATTTTAGATTTTACTTTAGTCATTTAATTTTTTATTTTATTTTGATCACTTACATTTCAAATATTAGACTATTTAGTCTCTTAAGTTATTCTCATTTTATTTTGGTCATTTAGCTTATAAATATAGATATTTTGGTCTGTAAGTTACAAATTTCAACCACTTTGATCCTTCCTATAAGGAACCAAAAAGTATTAACATATGTAATTTAAAGTATCAAAGTGTCTAATGTTCATATCCCAAAGAATTAAAATGAAACGAAAAAAATTTAAAGACCACCTTGTTTAACATTATAACTTACGGGTCAAGATGAAATGAAACTAAATCAAAGGGACCAAACCGAAACCAAAAAAGAATGTAAGGAACAAAAATAAAATAATTTAGCCTAAATTAAAATAAAATATATTCCACAATCTACGCAGTGTGTGTCTATATATATATATATATATATGATTTTGCTAGAAGATACCTTTTATGAAGATGTATTTTAGCAACCCACACCTCAAGGTGTGATTGCCACTTTTTAATTATAACTTTGCTAAAAGACACCTTCATAAAAATTAGTTGGTGTCTTTTAGCAAATGCTCATAGAATAACTTGTTAAAAGACACCTTTATAAAATGTGTCTTCTAGCAAAACCCATATATATATATATATATATATATCAAACAATATCTCATAGATAAATATTGTCACATATAAATATATATTTGTGTTATGTTACATAGTAGTATATACTCACGTAAGCTTCCACAGTTGCCAACATTCACTTCAAGATATTTCAGCAACACTAGTATAGCCGTAGATTGTGGGATTGAAAACAAACATTATACATACCACTTTCATTCTGACTCTGGAAGATAATTGAAGACAGGTAAAACCAAAAACAACTTCATATCTGTGTTTGTTTGTTTTTAACCAATCTTTGTTTTTATTATTATGTTTGGTTGTGTTACTTTTTTAAAATTTTCATCTTTTGTTTTGGTTAAGAATTCAGTTTTTAATTGTTTGTGGTGTTGTTGTGCTGACTGTTGAGTGATTTAGAGCAAAATTTAGGTGATTTTGTTTTTAGATTCTTTGACACCGTTCCTAGGATTCCGGTGAAAGTGTCCAGGTGGAACAACGTGGGAAAACAAAGTTGGTAGCTTTTTTGGATTTTAATCAATTTTAGCACTACCCTTTATTTTTTTGCTAATTTCTTAGTTTTGGACTTTTCTGGGAATTTGAGTACTTTACTAGAAATTTTCAATTTTGAGACTGGGATTTTGTTTGTGGTACTTGATTCTCAATTCCATTTTTGTCTTTAGAAGGATAAGGTTGTTGCTTTTGAATTGCCTACTTTTTTTACTTATCTTTCACATTTGAGGAGTGAGTGTTGCATTTGCTTTCCTTTCATGTACTTGACACAATCTATGTTTGTGGACCATATGAGTCTCAAATATGTGTTTGTCTTCTCTTAGTTGTATAAGGTTAATTTAAGGTTTGAACTAGTATTTTTGTTTCTAAATCCTTTTTTTCTGTTCGTTAACATTTAACAAAGCTTTAGCAACTAGAGGAATTCAAGTTGAAGTTTCCTACTTTAATTTCAAATTTGATGGCTTGTGTCGTGCTGCTTTTTTTAATCTTCTTCATTTCTTTTTATGGTGTTCACACACTGAAATTTCTGTCTATTTTAGATCTGTGCTTAAGCTGAGGTTGTAGGGAAGTTTATTCAAGCAGTGTTTGGTTGCATTTGGTGCTGGAACAGTGAACTCTAGTTCTTGATTTTTTTCAACTGGTAATGAGTCCTGTTTTGATAAATAACTTATTTAAGTGCTTTTATCATAAGCACTTATCATGTAGAAGCTATTACTATAATCTATATGCTGTTTTCTTAAGCTATTCTGGAGAGTTTATGAAAATAAGCTAAAACCAGCTTATGGACATGTATTTATGTGTACATAAACTCAAATAAGTTCATCCCATTAGACCCTCAATCTAACTCATGTTTTTGGGTTATTGTATTTTAAGTTCTAATTATAATCATTAGTAGAGTTAGTTTGAAGCTTTCCTTAACATAGGGTGAGTTGATATGCTTGAAGTTTACCTTCTGACTTTTTGTGATTTTGTAGGTTCCTATTGACTGTGGTATCATGGAATCTCCACAATCTGTTGTGTCACCATTCAAGAGTTCTATCTTAGGACATGGTGAGAAGTATAAGTCTGATGTTTTGACACAAAACTCTAGTCCTTTGTCTAAAGACATTGAGGTCAATGGAAAAGAAGCTGTTGCAGTGTCTAATCAAGAGGAATTTATTGGAGTAGTTGATGTATACATACATCAAGCTAGGGACATTCATAACATATGCATATACCATAAGCAAGATGTTTATGCTAAGATTTCTTTGACTAGTGATCCTGAAAATTCTGTCAATACCAAGATTATCAATGGAGGAGGAAGAAACCCCGTGTTTAACGATAACCTTCGTCTTAGTGTTAGGACCGTTGATTCTTCTCTCAAATGTGAGATTTGGATGCTTAGCAGGGTGAAGAATTATCTTGAAGACCAATTACTTGGTTTTGCTTTGGTACCTTTGTCCGATGTATTGATGAAAGATGGAAAACTAGAGAAAGAGTTCTCTCTTTCTTCAACTGATCTATTCCATTCACCAGCAGGTTTTGTTCAGTTGTCGCTTGCTTACAACGGCGCTTCACCCGATGTTATGGCAATTTCAGCAATGCCTAATATTGAATTGGACAGAAACGGCACCGAGAAGGACTCCAAAACAAGCGAATCGCTCGTGAGGGTTTTAGATAAAATAGAGTTCCCGAATCCAAAAATTGTAAATGAAGACCACTTAATGGTTTCAGAATACTTTGGCACTGATAGCTTGGCAGCTACTGATACTGAAAATCTTAGTTCAGAAAAAGGTGTTCAACTTGTGGAAAGCTTCTCAGCATGTAGTGTTGAATCTATTCAACCTCCTAAGATTGAATCTCCACCTAGCAGTGTGTCAACAAACGGTGTTGTTTCCTCTCCATCAATGGCTGCAAGATCAGAATCACATGCTGCTACTAAATCTCCCAATCAGGAGCAAATTTCAGGTACAAAGGAGAAAAACGCTGATCTCAAAGATGGCGAGAGTGATTCCTCGAACACGTTGCTGAATGAGTCATTTCCTAGTCCTGTTGTGAGTGTGAATATTGAGCCAGAGCCAAAGATGGTGCAGCAGGATATAGTAGACATGTACTTGAAAAGTATGCAACAATTTACCGAGTCATTAGCAAAAATGAAGCTTCCTATGGACTTTGAAAGTGGACCAACAAGTTCAGGAAATTCAACCTCTGAACAGAAACTACAATCTTCAAAGAGTAGTAACTCACGCGTGTTTTATGGTAGCAGAGCTTTCTTCTGAGCCTTTTGCCAAGGTCACTTAGTTTTTAGTATTAGTAGTGAAATTCAATAATGTAGTATGATCATGATCCAGTGTGGTTTCTCTCTTATGTACTCTCTTTCATGATTATGTTGAAGTTAACATGGAATCTCTTAACTTTGTATTTTCATGGACATGGTCCTATCTTAACTACTACAAGAACTTTTTTATTCTGTCTTGATGTCGATAATTGAGAAATCATATTTCATCTACTAAAAAAGTTCATGTTGTGTATGATATGATCCCAAGTGATAAAGTGGTCCAACATTCACATGGAGAATGTTCACGTTGATTGGACCATACCATCTAACATGATTTTGCTTTTCATCATATCTTACTATAGAGTATAATACTTTGTTTACTTTTCAAAACACACACAAATAGAGGCCTTGAGTATACATTGTTTCTTTAAAAGATCATTTGTTTTTTCTTTTCTGGTAGAATAAAAAGGTCATGTTTATTTTTAATGAAATTGAAATACTCTAGTAAATGTTATGAAGTATGGTATAAAGTAGTTTTTTGGTTGTGTTGTCGAACTTGAAAGTTAGCTGAGAAATTGAAAGAGTTTATATTCTGGTAAAGAAATTAGAAATCTTTTATTCTTCTTCAATTTTCCATCTTTAGCATGGCTAGTCTCCGCAGAAAAGATTGCAACATCAATACACTGTTGAATCAAGAAAAGAGCTTTCAAATCCTTTGTCTTGGATTCTCTGTGTGTCAATCCCTGAGGAGACTGCTTCAGTTGGATTTTCTCTTAACTCTTCAAATCCATTCTTCATGATATATGTGGCAACACCACTCATGGACTCATGATATATTATTTGGTAATGGGTTCACACAACTCATGGACTCACACTCCCCAAATACACTTCACGACTCATTACACTATACAAACTAGACTGAATTATCTCTAATAATTACATTACTAACATTTTTAATATGCACAAAAATAAGAGTGAATATGCAATGTAGCCCTTCAAAAAAAATTCATGATTTAGTCCAAAAATTGCAACTTTTGTCAAAACCTCCCTTAATTTTGCAAAACTTCAAAAACCCTCGTATACATGACACATCCAAGTGGCCTGAAGCAAAGTTAGAATCAAAAGGGAATGTCTTAAAGCGTGGTTTAGGTGTAAAAGTATATAAATTTGGGAAAATTATAAGAGAGCTAGAAAATAAACCAAAAAGGATACCATATGCATTCACTAATCATTCAATTCATTCACTAAACTTACAACAATGATTTAAATTTGAAGTTCAAACAGAGTTTCTAAACTCATTTGTATTTGAGTGGAAGGCACAAGCTGGTGGTAATATATACAAGGGGATGGAGCTGTTTGGATTGCTTTCATCTGATGTTTCTGAGATATGAGATGACTACTATTTTCAAGAATTCGCTCTTTGTTGAAGATACAAATTTATAGTTATATTGATTGTTCAAAAAGTGGTAATATGAAATTACTTTTTTATTGACTGATATGAGTAATATAACAGAAAGAAGATTCAAGGAAAAAAATAAAAAAAGAGTTAAGGGATAAAAACCAACCCATGCAAACTGAAATAACAAACAAAGGGAGTGCAACAGAATTAGTGATCTAATAAGTAATCTTGTATGGATGTACACGTACACGACACTTTTCATTTGTATCTACACAACAGAATTGCATCAGTATACTCACTCTAAATTTTGAAAAGAAAAATAATGCTTGTAAGTAAAAACAATGAAGTCGGACACAACTTTTACAGAAGTTAAACTAATCTTCACTGAGTTCCTAACTGTGACTGCAGTCAAATATTGCACAGATATGCCAATGAAGATACCTCACTTGGTGCTTGGCTCACTGGACCTATTATGTTTGTGAGGCAACGAGTCAGCACCTTTAGGACTGCCAAGGTTTAGCTCTATGTCAGGCAAAGTACCGCTCAACCCTGCCATTGAACTATTCCCAGTGAATCCATCACGCTTATCATTCAAAACTTTTGATGAATCTGATACAGATAAATGGTTATGCCTGACTCCCTGCATAGGAATGAAGGAGGAAGTTGACGGTGGAGGCGGTAGTTTAGGCACTGTAATTGGCATTAAAGAATGTGGAATTTGTTGGGGGGAAGAACTCTGAGCAAGTCTAGGACTTTTTGTTGGGGGGAAGTTGACGGTGGAGGAGGAAGTCGAAGGTGCAGGTATGTTGTAAACTTCAATCTACCAAGTATTGACTAGGTTTGGATTCTGTGGGATATTAGGTCCATCCCAGTTAACCTATGATAAAGAGATAAAAAATTGTAAGAATCAATATCAATCATTTGAAATATTTGATAAATTATATATAGTATATATGTATTTAGACATCAAAAGTTTCTTATCGATTAATAACATATGCCAAAATCAAGATTCTACTTAGCATTAGGAGTATTTACAATGAGAAATGCTTAGAAGGTTCTTAAACTTCATAACTATTTTTGTAGTGAATATCACTATTGCAGTAAGTCAAGTAGGCAGTTGCATATAAAAACGGGTGTGATACAAACAATCGATTCTAAAATGTAATCTGATTACATAAAGTATACATTAAGTGTCATGAGATATCTATCAAGTGCAAGAACAAGGGAATTATTAATGTTAGAGATTCTGTAACAATTTTCTGTCTCATAATTTTCGAATTACATTTGGAACTTATCCTACAGGGCACAAAGCTAGCTTACTAAGTCTCATAATTTTAGATATCTAAATGAATCATGTATTAACTTCAACTCTCATATTTATCAATCAAATAATCTTATTATGGATTCAACTTTGGTAAAAACTATAAACTTGATAAGAATATGCACTTGAAATATAACAAGACGAAAATAAGATAGCATAAGTACCTCAAGCATGTGCCAATTAGGGACATTAGATGAATCATTAAAGACAAAAGAGATTGTCCCCTTAGGCTGAGAATATGTCATCTTTGAATTTAAAGATTCATCTTTCTTCAAAGGAAGCTTCACTCTCATTCCAGATTTCCAACCAATCTTCATGGCATCGTCAACAGTCTTAGCATCCACCACAAAATCACGCCAACCACTAGCTGTCGGATAATACACAACTTCAAACGCTGTGTTCTTCTCCGCCAGTTCCGCTGCATCTAAAACAGAAATCTCAGTTAAATTCCCTCCTTCTTCACCCGCTTCATCAATAGTGAAATTGGTATTCCTGCGAATTCCGACAAATATCTTTCCGGCAGAGTTTTTAATGAAAACAACAGAATCGTTGGCGATGAGTTTCTTCTCTTGTACAAACCAGCCAGTATGTAATCTACTGAGTTTCACGTAGGTATAAGTGTACCTCCATTCTCAGCTTTTAAGGTCGGTGACTGTGATGCTCTGAGACTCGTCCAAATCAAGCTTGGGCAAGATCAAGTCAGAGCATTCACGAGGTACACGTAATACTCTTGTACAATCAGATTGTGTGAGAGTCTTGACATAGGAAACAAGATTGTTTCCATCGTCGACTTCTTGGTCGGGAACCACAAGAGGAGGAGGTTCTTGGTCAGTTACGGGAGTTAGGAGCAGTTTGGCAAAGACCTCTTCGGTGTGAGGATCAACAAAGAGACGATGCATGGAATGAATGGACGGTAACGATCAAGAATGGTGATTGTGGCAGCGTTAGGGGAAGAACATGCATGTTCCAAATGACCTTGTGGGAAGTAGTAAACTTTAGAGTGAATCTTTGGAATCTTGACGTCGGGGCCGGCACATTTCTGCCATATTTTGGGGTCCACAGAAGCTGGCTGTGGATGAGATATGGTGGAGCTATTGCAGAGAGAGAGAGAGAGAGTACTATTGGGTTGGGTGTATGATAGTGAAAAAAAGAGCGAGAAATAGTTAGTTACAAAATGTTTTAGTTTATTTATAGTGTTTCAGTTATAGATGATTGCATGGATTAAGATAATTGAGGTAATCTTGGCCAAGTTTTTAAATTAACATGAGTTTGTTAGTTATCATGTATGAAAGTAATCTTAAGCTTATAATTTTGTATGATAAGCATGTTTAAATTGACTTATTTGAACTTCTTTAATGATAGAGCATTGCTATATTTCGCGAGAGGAATCCTCATGAGAGCATCACGAATACAAGCTTAGCAAATGAAAAGGCAGTGCCTAGCGGAATACACGGCGTAACGGCGGAATGGCGAAAAACACGGAAGCCAAAGGCATTAAAATGTGCCAACTGTCTCGTGAACTCATTGACTGTGCATTCTTTCGCTATACGTAGCATTATTGTTATTGATATAAACACCTGTGAGATTTTTACGAGATAATAAAATCAACTTATGACGTTTTTTTTTAGAATCAGCAAATATTATTACGGCGCGAGTGTGTAAGCAACACAACAAAACACGCAGGCAGAAACATTCAAACATACAGGTCTCTGATGTACCAGAAGACCAGTAGCTAAAAACAGCCAAACAAGAAGCCCACACCAGACAGAAAAGGCACAAAAACCAGAAAAAAATATACAACCCAGCTGCTTTTAGCTTCTCAACTTATTTTTTGAAGTTCTCCATGACAGTTCATGGAAACAACTTATAGTTTATATAAAATAGTTTGACTTCATTTCATTGATCTAAAATAGAAGGCTAGAGCAGGGCAGTTTTATAGTTTCTTTGATCTTCATTTATTTTTGAACATAGACAGAAGTTAGTTGGGCTTCAAGTTGAATGTTTCTTTTAAGAGATTTGTCGTTGGTTACCAAAATCCACATACATTTATGTTGCTTTCATGAGGATAGACTTTAACATCTCGATCTTTCTTCCTTGCAAGATAGACGGGGAGAACCAAGCAATATTGAGTAAAACGCAAGCTTCTATACCTACATTTGCTTGTATGTACAAGTTATGTATAGTGTAAGTAAGCAGCTGTTACACATGTTTCATATGGTGTAGTGAGTACTCTGGGAAATTTCAAATATCAGTAGCCATGCGTGTTTCTTTGACGGAAAGGTGCAATGATTTAGAACAAACTGTGCAACCAGTCTAGATTCGTTATGCACCATCTAGATTTAGGAGTGAAATATACTCTATTAGATAAATGTGCTTGGATTGAATAACTTTCTTGCTTATTGTTGTCTTTTTTAGGCTGTTCCATTCTCCTTCTATTCTGCTTCCTTTAACTTATAAAGGAAGCAAAATGCATATATGCATATACATGTGCGTGCATACGATTCAATTTTTCTTATTTGGGCTTACTATCATCGGAAAATGGAAAAGTATATTCGATATTTCTCAAATGCAATTGAAATCTGATACAATATTATATATTGGATAGTATTTGTCCTTTTTTTATCCATCTACTAACAAAAAATTAAAATGTTAACAAATTTAATGTCTTTAACTCATTCATTGATCAACATTGTTTTCACACATCTTTAATCTTGTAGTTTTTCTGTTTTGTAAAAGTCATTCCTCTCTCCCTTGCTCTCATGGTCCTTTTATGTCCAAAACTCAACTCTCTCGCAAGAACCGGCTGGAGGTTACTTCGAAAAGTGACCTCATAACTTACCCCTTCCCAAACTTCCCCTTTGAGACATTTGAGTCTCCTTTTATCTAGCATTCTCACCCATTGCGAGACACACAATCCTCTTAGGTTGTCTGAGGATTTCTTGTCCTTTAAGAGTAGGGTACTAAGCTATTTATCACATGATGGTCCATTCACCAATTACATTTCATGTCCTCATTAAAACCATTAGAAACTGCACTTTACGCACCTATCAAAGGCACCTCAAACTTATGGAAATAACATGGTCTACAATTTAAAAGAGAAGAATCAAATGCACGAAAAAAAACTGTTGAGATATATAAATCCCCTTAAAGTATAATAAATGAAACAAAAATAGTAACGAAAAATTTAGCAAGTCGCAGGAAAATAAATAAATTTTAAATATGCTATCTAGCTAGGTGAACATTTCTCTTGGAAAAATTCTACATATTAAACTGCATATTCTGATCTCCTGTGAAAACTATTGCACCTCAGAAATCACTAAATAGTATCCTCCAGCCAAAATTGACTACAAAACCCATCATCTACAACTTTTGTTCTCATGGGAACTTTGTTCTGGTTTCAACTGAAAAAATAACACCATTAAGAGTATGAAATTGTATTCACTTCCCACAAATTCATATTACAAACCATACATGAACTCCAACAAGCAAGTCATTTACACATTACCAGATACATCCAAAAATCAAGAAAATAGGAAGTTAATCCTTATGCCAACATCTTTAAATCATCAAACATAATCATAACAGACAAAAAAAAAAATCAGCGAACATTGTAGGAGTTTTAATCATATTACATGGATATGACTCAGTCGAAGAAGACAAATTAGCAACATATAAGAGGCTAATTGACCAAGAAGAAGTGTACATGAATAACCAGGTCAATTTATGCAACCTAGAGCTTGTATGGATCACAATACATCAAAGACCATTTATAGTACTGGTTCTATCAAAAACAAGTTGAATGTAATTGAATTATTCTCACACTTGAAATATAGGGGAACAAATAGAGTTAGTATTTTAGTTCATAATAATAAATAATATTGATATATCTCACATATAATTGAGAACAAAATGTCAAACTAAGGACCAGACATCAAACAATTCTACTTGCATATAATGCACTGATCCTTTCAAGATTCAACTCCCTTACATTCAATTAGTATGCTAACCTTCCAGTGATTTAATCATCAAATATATGCAAATTTGGCTTATACAATACTCGTGTTCTATTACAAGTTGCTACTTGCTAAAGTGAAAATGTAGAAAGTAGAAACTCATACTTTTGCCTTTACAATGTCAAATCTCAAAAATAAATCCAAAAGTAGACATATATAAATCAAAATTGGTAAATAAAGTATAAACAAGAAAAAGATAAAGGTCATATAATCAAGTTTCATACTTTCTAGTAGCATGATTTCTAAACAGCTTTAGTGTTAACCGGTAGTTAAAAGTCACTAGGCCATATCAAAAGAGGATTGTAAATTGCAAAGTTTGGCAATAGAGTATAATTTTTTTTTTTTTATCAAGCATTTCCATATTAAAGTACATAAGATAATTGAGCATATAAATGACCAAACTGATTCCTCCTCAATGCAACAACTCAACCAAGCAGAAAGCTTTTGAAAAATCATAAAGAAAAAGAGAATTTTTGCTTTCTTCCAACTGAACCATTTTAGTTCTAAATAATTTCACCTTTTATAGTTAGTTCAACACTTAATGACAAAGTCCAAAATTATGGTTTCAACTTAAACATAATACCAATTAAGAGTACAAACTTTGTATAAACTTCCCCACAAATTCAGATTACAAGTCATATATGTATTCACACAAGTAGGCCATTTTCATTTTATCAGACAATAATACAAAAGCTGATGCCAATCAAAAGGAAAATAAGAAGAAAAAAGTCAATGAGACGATTCCAAAATTCATCAACTTAACATTTTAGCAAACATGTATAAGGAAAAAATTTAAATGAGTGAGACAATATAATCAACACTCTATCAAACATGTAAATGGAGGCCAAGGGAAACAAAAAATAAAAGAAGGCAAAAACCAAACCAGAAAAATTGTGTTTTACAAGTTGAAAGGACATTTACCTTGATGTGGTAAGATGTCAACCTTTGCTGATGGTGCATTTTGAAGCAAAAATTCTACTAATCCTTTAGGTATGGATGAAGCTACTACTTCTACTTTAAGTGATTTCAAGTTATACAAGGTAGGGAACTCAACCTTCAATAAATCAGGAACTAGGGAAAGAACCTAATCAATGATGCAAGACTTTAAGTCAGCAAGTATGGGAGAAAAGATGTTGTAATAAAAAGTGAAAACTGCTAAATTTTCTCAAACACAATCATTCACTAAATTACCTTAAGAGTTCTTGAGGTGACTGACAATGATTTGATATTTGCAAGCTCAACCAGCCAGTTGAGTAGAAACACAGGATTATCTGCGGAAGTTAACCACATTCCTACATTAAGATTTACATGTTCGATAGAAGAGAGATTGCTATTGCTCGCACCGAGTTTCTCAAAAGGAACATGCCCACAATAAACAAAGGTACAAAGACTTGGAGTGGATAACTGAAATTTCATCGCAGACATGGAATGGCCAGTTTGTATTGTTAAATTGGCTAGTGTGGCACTCACTATGCAGAGGTTTAAATAATCACGAACTATACAACCTGTAATGACCAAACTATTCAATTTGATTAACGTCGAAAAGGGATTGACACGACCATTATTGCCGACACAAAAGATAAAGCGATGTAGAGACAAGTCGGTTAGTTGTGGTAAATTCAGAGAATTAGGAAATAAATTTTGATGAGAATAATAGTCAATTGTGAGCTTAAGAGTGGTTAATGTGTGACATGAAAAGAAGGAAGGGGGAAATTTTGGACTAAAACATTTGACATCAACTTGTAATTGTTGGACATTATGTGAGAAAGCATATTTCAAAATTCTTTTGAGTATGCGAGGATCGATTGTACCCGAACGGTAAAAATCGAGGGCTAGAAGTGAGGTAGTGTCATTGCGAAGAGACAAAACATGAGACACAAATTTGGTGAAACCCTTGAGATTTTTTTGAAAGTGTCTAGAACTTAATTTAAGGGAGGAAATATGTTTCCAGAGATTGCTCCATCTTGAGGACAATATGCATGTTTGGACTGCATGTTTGGTGTCCAAAAAAGAGAGTATGTGAAGTAGAACACAATCAGACAAGTCGCTAAGTCTGTCTTGGTTAGGGTTAGGGTTATGCCTCTGTCTCTTCATCGTGATTGTCTCACGGAAAAAAGAAAAGCAATTCTGCAACAAATGTATTGCGATGATTGAAACAAAGAAGTCGGAAAATTGTTGATTTCACGGTGTAGTTGGAATCAACAAACAACATAGCATCTCAACCTGAATTCAAATGGAAACATAGTTTGTCGCTATATTATTGTTGGCAAATTTCACCGTACACTCAAATATTCAAGTTACCCTACCCTACACCAAATCTCTAAACCAGTATAAAAATGAGTTTTTTCTTTGGAAATAAATTATCTTCTATCATTAAAAATTATAATAACTAAATCTTATTTGACAAAAGTTTTGAAAAATTAAAAAAATTTCTTAATTTTTGTTACTGATAATAGAGAATATTGCCTATTTTTTACGATAAAATGTACAAAATTTAGTAGATTCTCATAAGCAATGAAATGATATTTTCTAAAATATAAAAGTTGATAAATAACTCTTTATTTTATAAAATGATCGTTAATTTATAGATTTAGAAAACAAGAGTATTGGTGCACCTCAATTTACATGTGTACCGTAGAAGTTCCATTTTTTAAAGAAAATTTGTTTACGATTATGAATGGAAATATGGAATAATGAAAAATCCACCCTAGAAAAAAAAATCTTGTCTTCCCTTTAAATATTGTTATAGAATTGATCATTTATATGTATAGATGATTGCGACTTTGAAATAGTAACAAAACATGTTTGTCTTTTACCATCAATATAACAAATATAATAAAAGTTCTTATCCTTTTCAATAACATCAACCATATAGCACTCTTAAAAATAATTATTTAAGGGTATAATCCATATATTATGAAAAAAATTCAGTCTAAAAAAATCTTGTGTTCCTATATTTTACTAGATATCAATTAAAAAATTAGTTTAATTCCATTAAAATAGGAGCAATTTCACAATTGTAGGAAGAACAACATTGAACATTATAAAAAGACCTTATTTTGACCTTATATGAATGTGCATAGTCCAAAATGAAAAAGTAAGACGTCCATGTTCTTGAAAAATCAGAATAACTATACACCTCAAAAAATGGTAGTTCTACAAGAGTTTTCAAGGTAAAGGCTATAAATAGTTCTCATATCAAGCTACAATTACTGCTGTTGGCGCATACTAAATCACGAATATACGTCTTAGTACGTTTAAAAACTAATACTTGTTGTGGAGAGAATGCCTTCTATCCTTGACCAAATAATTCTCTATTTGTTGCTGATTTGTTTAAAAACTGGTAATTTAGTGAAAGACGAGTTTTTATGAGCCGACCCACTTAGTGGGTTAAGAATTGGTTGTTGTTGTACGAGTTTTTATGGTTCAATTATGGATGAACAAAGTTGGTTTTCAATCACTTTAATGTTGCATTTTATTTTTTATGGAGCCTTTGAATATGATATAAATGTTGTTTCTTGTGAATCTTTTGCTTGCATTCTATTTAAAAGAAAAATACATAGAGTTGCCAATTGGGATGGGGTCATGTTGGACAAAGGCTATATGAGAATCAAGACTATGTGTTGGTTAATTTCTGCAGTTTTCTTTGCAAAGCTTGTTGCAAACTATTCCATGAAATTAAGTCCCATTCAGCTAATTCCACATGATAATGTTCATCAGGTCTGTTACATTCACCATGCACCACAATTATCTCAAATTATATTGGTTTCCTGTGTATTCTTATCAAGCAGAAGCAGGATTAGTGAAATTGAAATTCATAATTTTTTATACTAAAAATACTAGTAGGGTATTGCTAACGAGTGCTCTATGACACTTTTTAAGGTTTTAAAAATAAAAAATCATTTCATAAAAAAGTTAAATATTTCAATTTCTAATTGATTACACAAATTTTATAAAAATTATTTCATAAAAAAAGTTAAATATTTCAATTTCTAATAGCTGAAAAACTCACTTATTAAAATTATGAGTGTTTGGTAAAATTAGTTGTTTAAGAAGCTGATAAATACAAAATAACATAAAAAGAAATGTTATTTTTTATAGATCATATATTTAATTTTTAATACTTAATTTATTTCTTTTTAAATTTTAAATAATTTTCATCTCCAAAATGATAAATGTATTTATGAATTCAATTGACATTTTTTTTTCACAACTTTTTATTATCAATTTTATTTAACTAAATTTGCTTCACTATTTAAAATAATTTATAAAATTATTTATTATATGAATTAAGAGCAAGGTCCCTTCAAAAAAAGCAAGGTAAGAAAAAAGGAAAAATTAACAACGGAATATTACCAAACACACCCTAGGTATTCTCAAATTTTTATTTTTCCACACAGTATTGCGGAAGCGGTTGTATACATATTTTTTTGTTTCAATTAGGTTATATAAACTTGAGTGGATACACCAAAATTCACTAGGTACAATTATAGTATCATTCTTCCGTCACTGGCTAGTTAGTCTCTTCCTTTGAGATGGAGAAGAAATATGTGACTGCCACAAATGAAAAGGTCAGTACCTACATACTTGATGATATTATCTTTTCAATTCTATCAAAATTACCTCTTAAATCTTTGAAACGATTTGAATGCGTACGCAAATCATGGTCACTTTTATTTGAAAATCCTCTTTTGATGACCCTGTAACAATTTCTTATGTGACAACATTTCTCATGACCACAATGTATCTCTCATCTTATCACAGGGTATACCTGACATATGGGTGGGAGTCTTGTATTCTTTGTCCGGCGAAAGATTTGAGAATAGCCAAATTAAATTTACCAAATCCATTTCAAGGAGATGAAACTCTCAACCATTTTGAAAATTTAAATTTTGGCGGTATTTATGATGATTTTATTTGTGTCAAATGTTATCTTAAACATAATGTTAAAGTCATTCCTGATGTAAGATTTGCACTATGGAATCCAACTATGGATGAATTCAAGGTCATTCCTCATAGCCCAGATATGTTTCAACCGTTTGCTGCAAGTGTTAGCCATGATGTGATTAATTAGTGGAAAAAAATATGGAATTTTCTATTTTCTCTCTCTCTAAACAAAACCACTGTAACCGTCTTTCTCCGGCGTCCTTCACCACCTTCGGCGTAGATTCGACATAGATTTTGCAGGTTTTTTTTCACCGGCGTTCTTCCCCTTTATTCGGTTATTGTTCAATTCCACTTGGACTCTATTCTTCCCTGCCTCGTTCCAGGTTGTTCTCACCTTCGTCTCTTCTTCTTCGGCGAAACTCTGTGGTTCCAATTCACCTTCAACCATGGTTTGTCCATGGCCATTTCTGGCTTCTATGGATGCTCCAACAACAACGAAGGCGAATGAGCAAGAAATTGGGAAATCCTTTGCCCAAGTTCTCTCTGGTTCTTCCTTAGGTGCTCCCAACGATGACGGTTTTTTGGCTAAGCTTCCTCCGAAGGTGATTATTGGAAATTCAGTTCGAATTAAGATCTCACAAGCTGCATACGAATCAGGTTTGGCCACTTGTAGATTCAACCTCCATGGTCATTTAACATTGCACAAAGGGGACTCTCCTCTCACCACACAAGCTCTGAAGACTAAGCTCAGCAATCTATGGCCTCAACTGAGCAATTGGAGCCTGGTTCCCCTTGGTAAGGGTTTTTTGGAATTCCATTTTAATTTAATTGAAGACTTGAGCCAGATTTGGGCTCTTGTTGTAGTTAACTTGAAACCTAGATTTTTGAGATTCTATAGTCGAACCAAAGATTTTGTTCCCAATGAACAAGCACAGACACATGCTCAAGTTTGGGTCAGGTTGATGCAGTTGCCACAAGAATACTGGGGCAAGCAAACTCTGTTTGAGATTGCCTCTGGTCTAGGATCACCTCTCACCATTGATGAGGCAACTCAACACAAGCGCTTTGGCCTCTTTGCTAGAATTTTGATTGATGTTAATTTGGCTGAGAAATTGTTTAAATCTATCATAGTTGAAAGAGAAGGTCATGCACTGACCATAATGGCTCAATATGAAAAACATCATCTATTTCGTGCCCACTGCAAAACCATAGGCCATAGTGTTCAATCATGCTCCAAAATAAATGCAGATGTCAATGTCCAAAAGCAGGTTAACAAGGTATCTCACAAAATTCAGGCCAAGGTTATGCCTGTTAACAAAGTGGTTGCTGAAACTGCTTTTGTCAAGGCACCAGCTACTGGCTTTAAACCTGTAACCATAATTGCTAACACTGAGCTCCATGAAGAAACATTTGATTTAGCTAATGATTTTGAAGAAGGGGAATGTTCACCTTGTTGTGAAAGTGACTCAAAATTGGAGAAATTGAGGTTTCTGGAAACTGCCAATTCGAGGCTCGAATGGTGCTGTCTGAGGCCCGAATTTACACTGGTTTTTCAGCCTGGCACGCGTGAAAAATCGGCGCCTGAATGGAGGAATTCGGGGCCCGAATTGTCGCATCAGCATATTTTAGAAACGTAATTTTTGGGCCAGATTTGTTCCAATTTTATGGGAGATACTTTTACTATAAATATAGACATTGTATCAGTGTAAACCTGGAGATAGAGGGGACTGAAACAAGGGTTTAGAAAGGCAACAACAAAACTAGGGTTTGTATAGAGTTTGTCTCTTGGCAACAAACACTAGGGTTTGAGGGTTGATTCACCTTGGGAAACACTATTAGGATTGAGTCTCTTGGTTACAGGAAGAGATTGGGACTTTGGGTAGAATTAGGCGGGAGACTTATTCTTGTAACCCATTGATATCTCTTTTGTAAAGTTACTCATCATTATAGTGAAACAGGGGGCTTCTCTCTCCCCCAAACTAGGCCAATTTGGACCGAACTGGGTAAACAAATTCTTTTGTGTTCTCTCTTCTTTTTCTCTCGTTGTTTTCTACTTTTGGCTTGTGATTATAATTGTTCCATACACTTTGTTTTGGTTGCTTGATTATCACTTGCTCCACACATCAAGTTTATTATTGGTGTGATTTTTCATCGAATTCACAACACACCTCAAGATAAGAATGAATCTGGAGTTCATAACATAGAGCACCCTGCTACTGTTCAACACAAACCTAATGGAGATAATCTCAAGCTTCATAACTCCTTTGAGTTGTTGAAAACTGGTTGTGGAGCATGTCACAGGGCAAGCTATATCAAGTGATAAGGAATTTACTCCAATTGTATTGGATAAGCAATTTGATAGAAATTTAGATATGGATGATGACTCCCTAGGGATGATTGACTTGACTCATAGCACAAACCTAGAGCACCCTTGTAAATTGGTAAAGGGGAACTCTCAACCTGCTGCTTTGAGTTCAAGTAATCATGTGTTGGACCTTGTTAATGGGAGGCAGACTTTCCCCATTACTGCTACTGTTGCGTCACTTAGTGATGCTAGGGATCCTTTTTTTCATGATAATTTGACACTGCAGCCTATCATTTCTCCCATCACTACTAATGATGAGATTTTAGGGCAAGATAAGAGAAAAGATCACTTCACTGCTGGCCCTAAGAATTTGTCTTCTGCCTGTTTGAAAGATGGTAAAATCTTGAGTAAGCATTGGGGGGATGAAGACACTGATACTACTGATGGCACATTGGAACCTGATACTGACCATGAGGCTCACAAGAGCAACTGTCAAAGCTCATTGGAGCATGATATAGACACAGCTGGTACCCTAGCCAACTTGAAGGAAACTCGCTCTGCTAATCAGTACCTTCTGCAACATTCTCATGAAGATGGTTTTATTAAACCAGGCAGGAAAGGCTGGAAGAAAGCTGCTAAGACCTTAGATGGTAACAGTTCTGTCAGAGTTTCAACTAGACATAAGAAGACTAGTGTTCGCCTGAAGGACCAAGCATGAAGTGCATCCTTTGGGATTCTAGGGGAATTGTCTTCACTAGATTTTCTATGCTTTAGCTGTTTTTCTTCCCTCCTTGCTGTTTTAGGAGGGTTTGTTCCTTTTGTTGGATATGTTTCTTTTTGTTTTTGTTTCTGAGACTTTTTGCATGAGGTTCAGGCTGCACCTGACAACATTTATTGAATTTTTAGCTTTATCAAAACAAAATGATATGATTAATTTTCACTCAAGTCGTCATGTTCATGGATTTGGCTATGACCCGCGTACATATGACTTTAAGGTGATTAGTCATGTGAGGTTTAGAGCCCCACGGTTGAATCCACGCAAGGGTTATGTGCCATTGGGAGATACATCAATAGAACGCTTCTGGGAGATATCATTAGAACCCTTTTGGGAGATATATAGTTTAAGAAGTAACTCTTGGAGGAAACTTGATGTTGTTATGCCTACAACCTATGGGAATGGGATAAAGATGGGAGTGTACATGAATGGACTGTGTCATTGTGGGTGTATTATAGATCATTTTGACTCTAAAAGAGAATCAAATTTGGTGTCGTTTGACTTGAGCAATGATGTGTTCTTTACCACACCCATACCCATGGACATAGATGGATGTATTAATGTAGACAATCGGTGTTCATGGAGAGACTTGGTGGTGTTAAATGGATCTATTGCTTTGATCACATATCAAGAACAAATTACTACTTTTAACATTTCAATTCTAGGTGAATTAAGTGTGAAAGAATCATGGACCAAACTCTTCATTGTTGGACCGTTGTCATGTGTTGAGCGTCCTTTTGGAGTGGGAAAGGGCAAAATATTCTTCACAAAATAAGACGAAGAACTAGCTTGGTTTGATTTAAGTATCCAAATAATTGAAGAGCTTGATGTTAAAGGAGATGGTCGTAATTGTATGATAGTAGTTTACAAGGAAAACCTTCTTCCAATTGGTGGAATAAATAAATAAATCCTTTTCTTGTGTTCACATGAGGTGTGATGACGAAGGTTATTGGGATATGACATTGCATACAAACTGATATGGTTTCAATATCAACTAGAATATTCTTTTGCCTTTAGTTTTATGTAAAAATAGCATCTATGCTTTTATGTTTAATTTCGTGCTTTATTTTTTCTTTTGCATTTCAAATCCAAATGAATAAACTGAATGTGGTTCAAGCTTTATGGCTTAGTTCAAATCAATTAATCTTCTTCACGTCCTCTTTATTATAAAGAAAGTTATGTTTTTGTTGAGTTATATTTTGAGTTTTGTCTTGTGTAATCTAAGGGTTTGCATTTAAAATAACAATTCATCTTAGTTATTGTATCTCTACTTCATTGGTATGCAGTTCTAGTGGTAACAACTCTGAAACGAATATTGATCCCAATCCTGTATACGAATGGCAATAATCTCATTAGCCGTTATTTGCATATCTTTCATAAAGATTTGATTGCTTACTAACTAATCACCATGAATTTCGCCGATATCATTTGCCAACCGTAACTAATAACTTGTCAATTAAGTAAATGTATTATCATTTAAGTCAAGAGAGGACTAGTATTATGTTTTCCCAAAATGTGTCGCTGGAGATAGGGATCAATTAGTACAAATTTCAGACTTTGGAGAAGTTGTGTTGCTAAGGAAGTATCTTGGTGTGACTGAGAGAGCGCCTCGTAAATCAGATTTTCAATATATCATAGATCAAGTTAACAGAAAACTTAATGCTTGGAAAGCAAAAAATCTATCTTTTGCTGCTAGAGTGACTCTAGCAAAAAGTGTGATTGAAACTATCCCTATATATCCTACGATGACTGCCAAGATGCTGAAGAGTTATATCCTTTGCTGAAGAATTCTTTGGAAGAGGTTAAAAAAATTAAGAGAGCCTTTATCTGGATACAGATCATGTTAGTAAGGTACATGCAGTTCATTGGGAGGTTGTTACGAGACCTAAAGATCTTGGCGGACTGGGACTGAGAAACCTCACTGTCATGGATCAGACTATTTTTTCCAGAGATGTCGTCGCAAGATTCAGTTAGCACGGTAATCAAATGCATATTGAGAAGTGCAGCTGATTATCTTGTTTTACCAATTCAAATAAATGAAGCATATTTGTAGAAGACAATCAGTAAAACTTCTAATCTCTCATTTTTCATATCCTATTTGATTTTTCTCTTAAATTCTATGATTTCATTCAAAAAATTAGTTGCACTTAAGTTTATTATTTGTTTAAACTCTCAGCAGTCAACTGGTGACATAAATGGTCACCAAGATGAAAGTGAGTCACAGCTTAAGGTTAAAGCCGCTGCTAAAAACAACGCTCCTAGTTATCGCTCTAGCGGTGATGCTGCTTGCATTCAAAGAAATATGGACTTTATTGAGAGAGGACAAAGTACAGATGCGGCCTGCAGATATATTTATCTATCCTTACAAGGCTTTCATAGTTGAAAACAAGTCTCTTTCTGTCGCAGAGCTCTTGCACAAATCCAAACATGGAAGACGAGAGTGGCCTGGTTGATAAAATGCACAGGAGTTTTCTCTGCCGCAATGTGCTGAAGCATATCCAAGTGAAATAAAGACACGAGAAGTTGGCATTCGTTAAGGGCAGACATTGATCACGCATGACAATCGAACTGGATGTAAATTTCTGTCTTTCACTACAATAAGATATTTTCGACTAACGAGGAAGAACTATCTAAGATTTTAACAAACTTTTGTTTTTATGATTAAATGTGAATAACTGCAAAAATGGTGAGACAAGCCCAAATAATGTTAAGGATGGTGTAATCAAGAGCATTTTAGGAGTGCAAGCATCATTGGTAGAGGTTCATGAGAATCACTATGTTCAAATTAACTCTACTAAGAAAGCTATTTCAAATAAATAAGGACTTAATTGAGAAAGGAAAAAGTACAGACGTGGCCTGCGGATATATTTATCAATTTTCATAAGGCTCTCATTGTCAAAAACACGTTGCTTTCTGCTCTTGCACAAAAATCCAAACATGGAAGATAAGAGTGGCCTGGTTGATAACATGCAAGAGTTTTCTCAGCTGCAAGGTTCTGAAACATATCCAAGTGAAATAAAGACATGGATCATACAAGACAATAACACTAGAGGTAAATTTCTTCGCTGCAATAACATTTTTTTCAACCAACGAGGAAGAAATATTTAAAATTTGATCAAACTTTTGTTTTTAGGATTTAGAGCAAATAATCTCAAGGATGGCAAGTTATATGAATGTAGGAAGAACATGTTATATGAATGTGGATAGTCCAAAATGAACAAGTAAAACATCCACGTTCTTCAAAACTCAAAATAACTATACACCTCAGAAACATTGGTTCATTAGGTTGCAGGAACCTCAACTTTGAATTTCAGCACTGTTTGTGTTTATTTTTGTTATATAAAAATCCTTAACACTTTCATGTCAACTGAGGCAGGACCACACTTCATGAGTTGGTGTGTTCAATTGGTATATGCATGATTTGTGGTTGGTAGCTTTGAAAGTTAAATCGGCATTGTTGATCTAGAGGTGGTTCGTTGAGACATAATGCTGTTAGACCACAATGGCTACAATGTTCGGCCCTCTTGTAATCGAAGCTGACCTTGATCATCGACTTTATCCCGATAACCATTCATTTCCTCACAAAAAAACACAAGATAACCTACGATTTCATTCTTCTTCCAGTCTTTCCTTTCATTATTTTCTATTTGGTGTATTCGCCTTTCGATTCTATTATGGTTGATTTTCATGAACTAGGTTTCTCTTTAATTTGGAGTTGTTTGTATGGGATCGGTTTTGTTGATTTTGAATCGAGAATAGATGGGAAGCTAGATCAGTGATTTTGCTTTATGTTTGTCTCAGGAGAAAAATCGGAAAATTTTCATTTTAGGCTAAACTTTAAAATTAAATCCCCTGTATCGTCTTGTATTTGTAAATCATTTAAGTTCTGTCTATTTAATAAAGAAATGCCACATCAAACCTGACAGGAAGGTGATTTCAAGAGCAAGAGAATACAAAATGTGGGGATTTTATTTCAATTTTTTTCAATTGTTTGTACATGCTACTAAATTTATAATGATTGAAATGGTCAATGAATGGAAAATGGACAGGAATACATTTCCAACTAAATATCGTATTGTCCTCCGTCTCCGTTCTTCTTCAGATTTCCCTCCGTCTCACAATTCTAATTTAGGAATGCACTTGAATAAAGATTTTGTATTGTTGCAATTCTAATTTTCTTTTGCCATTCTCACTTCATTGGAGATTTTGTTTTGTTGCTTCTGATTTGTGTGTTTTGAATTTCAAAGTGAGTTTTGAGTATATTACATAATAATATTTGACTCTCTTCATTCGGTAAATTTTACCACAACGAGCAAGACAAGTATAAGGTTGATCATTTCTCTCTTCCGAAAATCAAAACCACTTCCTATCTCATTGCTTGTCATTTATGTAAACCAGATGCTGACTCCTGCAACGCGCGGGAAAACTTTAAAAAAAAAATATCTTGGGGAAACTTAATATGTGATTTAAACTTATCATGTAGTACAAATAATGTTTCGATGTTTTATCATAGACATGCTATTAGCTGATTAAAGATGGTGGTACAATCATGCCTCACAAGGCTCTCATAGTTGAAAACAAGTTGCTTTCTGTCGCAAAACTCTTGAACAAATCCAAGCATGGAAGACGAGAGCGGCCTGGTTAATAAAATGCAGGAGTTTTCTCAGCCGCAATGTGCTGAAGCATATCCAAGTGAAATAAAGACACAAGAAGTTGGCATTCGTTTAGGGAAGACGTTGATCATGCAGGACAGTCGAACTGGAGGTAGATTTCTGTCTTTTACTACAATAAGAATTTTTCGGCTCATGAAGAAGAACTATTCTCCAAATTGCAGTCTCAAAAATACATCAATACTTGCACATGCAAGTTTGACTATTCTCCACAATTTGATATTTCTCTTGGAAGCTTTCATCCCAGCAACTTCAAGAAGGAAATTGCTAAAATTCCCTTTTATTCTTTTTTTTTCTTTCTTTCTCCTTTCTGATGTTTTAAAATTTCTTCTAGTTGTAATCAGTTGATTGAGTCTAAGCTGCTGCATCTCCTTAAAAATCAACCATAATGGAATGATTGAAGGGATGCAATAAAGTTATCAAGCGTATGAATTTTGCAGGAAGGAGCTCCTTTTGGATCTTGCAAGAACATTTTTATGACAAGTACAAGTCCAGCGACCAACACTGATGGAAGCTTTACGGGTTTTATGTTCAGTTTTCTGTTAGATCAGCTTCACTCGACCATTCTCCAAATTGGTTGATTTTCCTGTGTCTCTACTTCCTGCTTATTGCGGTTCTGTTTCAATTTCGATGACTATTTATATCATGTGCACGCTAGGTCTGTCAAGCTAGGACTTCTCATAAGAGGGGGTTCTAGTATGTTAGTGTGTATAATTTATTATTGCCTCAATCTTGAAATGCCATATGGAACTGTTTAGACTAGAAAATTAGGTAAGCGAAATTTCAGAATAGCAGCGACTATAACCAAGAATCTAAGAAGTCATCTGAGGTAGATAGTAACCATAACCAAGACCAAGAATATATGGCTTTTTGGTATAAGAGTTGCATTTGTATTGATTGTCATCTCAATAATATATGTAACGTTTCTCCATTTTCAGGTTTAGTTCTAAAACATCATTAGTCAACAATGTAATAAGGATTTTGCAATATTAGCACAAACTAACACATTTTGGGACACATCATAACTTAGTAATAACTTTACAGTTTCACTTTCTTCATCTTACTTGTGAACTTCACACATAAGAACAAATTGAAATTGTATTGTCACAGTCACTATCAAGTAGTAAGAAAGACTCTTTAACATTCTTAATGTGGAGAAAAAATGTAGCTAAGTTACATTCATTTGTATCTTAAAATAAGCAAGAGCCTTATAAATTGAAAGTTTTTAAAAAAAAAAAGTAACACTTTAACACAATGTAATTCGATGGGGATTGGCATGTCTAATCAGCACATCTTTGTGAACAAATAAAATGAAAGTATGCAACTACTTCAAAAGGGAAAAAAGTGTGCATAAACTAACTCCTACCTAATATTGTGTTAGCATTGGAATCATGTGGCTATAAATACGAAGCAAAGCATTTTATTCATCTTGTACATTGGAAAAACATAAGTTGTCCATAATTAACTTCTTTAGTGTTTTTTCTCCTCGCTCTCGTACATATTGACATCCTACACGGTACGGAAAAAAGAGCTAAAGGGTCAATTTATTACAATTAATTAACTTAAATGATCTCTGATGCAATTTAATCTGGTTTTTTTAGTAGCATTGTTATTCTGGTTAATGTAATTAACTTACCATGTGTATGTATCATCTTATATAAGCATTGTATAGTCAATTCTTTTCATTCACTTTCTCCCCCTAATCATGGGATTATACTATGTTTATATAAGTTGACGCATACACATGCTAAGATAACTATATCAACCACATATAATTAACAATGTTACCAAACAAAGTAAGATAATATGCCTCAAAGTCGTCATCTTCTTCAGAAAACAATAATATGCGTTAAAGATCCTCTTCAATAATAAAAATTGATGTCTATAGTATGATTATACTATATAAGGGTGTACTTTAGTAAATTTAAAACAAATGTGCTTTACAATACGTACTTTTCACAAAAACAAATTTCTCTATATAAACATTTTAAAAGTCAACATTTACAGAAGTTTCTATGAGCAAATAACTACCGTGTGCACGTTACATGTTCCTACACTGGTAGACACGAGAAAGCGTATTTGTGCATTTCTACTTTCTTTAGTATTTGTACTTTTTTTTAGAACTAATGTTCAATTTGCAGTTAAAAAAAAAGTAGCACATCATATCTTCGTGAATAAACTAACATTTAACTATAATAGAATTGACGTTCTATTAATACTAAGTTTCATTCTTTCAAAACAAAACCTAATTTGTAATCACCCCTTCCCCCAATACTAAGTTGTAAAACACTTCTACACACCATCTCAACCTCAAAAAATGGGATTACACTATTTAAAATCTATTCTTGTTTTCTGTATTTTCACAATCACAAATGTTTTAATTCATGGTCATATAATTGTATGTGTGCAATGTCTCCAACAATGTGCCGATAATCAATATGGCATCGAGCAAGCGGGAGCTCGATGGCATATTGATTCTCGACATATTGTTGGAGACCATTGCATAGGAAACAATTATATGATCATAAATTAAAGCATTTGTGGTTGTAAAAATACAGATAAGAATAAATTTTAAGTAGTGTAATCCCATTGTTTGAGGTTGTGATGGTGCGCAGAAGTGTCTTACAACTTAGTATTGAGGGGAGGGGTGATTACAACTTAGGTTTTGTTTTGAAAGAAGGAAACTTAGTATTAATAGAACGTCAATTCTATTATAGTTTAATGTTAGTTTGTTCACGAAGATATGGTGTGCTACTTTTTTTCAACTGCAAATTGAATCAAGAAAGTACAAATACAAAAGAACGTACAAACGCATAAATACACTTTCTTGTTTAAGGTCTACCAGTGTAGGAACGTGATGTGCACATGGTAGTTATTTGCTCATAGAAACTTCTGTAAATATTGACTTTTAAAATGTTTATATAGAGAAATATGTTTTTTTTAGAAAGTACGTATTGTCAAGCGCATTTGTTTTAAATTTACACCCCTATATAGTATAATCATACTATAGACATCAATTTTTTTATTTATAAGTATCTTTGTGACTTGTATCTAAACAAACTTTTGTGTAAAAAAAATTATGTACATTAATTACAAGTATTTATACATGCACCAATTGTGTAATTACATGATACATATTATAAATGTGCACAATATTAAAAACATTGATTTTAATATTAAGTTACACATAATATTATTTTTATTGATTTATAGTGTAAAAGATAATTATATTGCGCATAGAAAATAAATTTAATGCTAATATACTTTCATGAAAGTATTTAATTTATGAGTAGTATATGTTTATTGATATTGCTTGCAATATGAAGTATGAACAGTTATGTTTTGTTGTGTACGTCATGAATGAAATGTCTTTCATTCTATAGTAGTCACGTGATTCTAATGCTAAAACATTATAGCAAGTAAGAGGTAGTTTCTGAACAATTTCTTCCTTTCGAAGTGGTTGCATGTTGTTTGTTCATAAAGATGTGTTGATTAGAGATGACAAACAAATATGTACTTGCACACATTAGCAAATACAATCCATGATGGATATAGGGTGGAAATAGGTTAGAATGAACTAGGATTTGCAAGGTCAAAGTCTGGTCTGTCAAATTTTTTAAGGCATACGGTCTGCCTTAGACTAATTTTTTAGGCTTGAATCTCGCCTTTTAATAGTCTGAGATGGTATGCTACCTTGTTTAAAAGTCTATTTTATATGAACATCTTTATATACGTAATGCAGTCTAAGTTTAAACCAACTAGCAAGCTAATATATCAATGAGATCAAACACCCTTTTGATATTTAACATGATTTTTTTTGAAAATATGATTATATTATATCATATTTCAATTCTAGTTTATAATAATACATTTAAATATGCGGAAAATTAATGCATACTAATATGTTTAATTTATATTTACATAAGTAGGTCGGCCTGATAGGCATGAAAGACCTTTTTATGCCTCGTGCCCTGACTTGTTTACCTAAATAAGCTTCTAAAAAAGCCTAAGTATTCTCTATTTAAGAAAAGAAAGAAAAAAAAAGTCTAGTATGGCATGTCGTTGGTCATATATAGGTCGGTCTAGTTTATTCACTTCTGTAGATACTATCCATAAAATAAGTCCAGGTATCCAAATAAATAAATGGATATTTCAACTATTTATATTAGTTACTCACTCTAGTCACTATTATAAATAAATATTTCATTTTTAAATTTATTGAATACTGATGTACCTAGTTTTATTGTAAAAGGAGGGTGAAGAAACTCTCCATATTCTCTAGATAGTAATTTTGTTGTCAAAGGTGAAAAAATTGTACATAATTTTTTTCATAAATGCATTCTTTAAAAAGGCTTATGAAATATGTGGATATCTTAATATACAGGGATGAATCTGAGAATGAATGAGATGGAGGCCGAAAATATTTTATTTCATAATATATTTTTTCAGACATAAACCAAAAATTAACAGAAAAGGAAAAAAAGTGTCTAATGTTTGTAATGTAAATGATCAAAATTGAATGAATGTTTAACCCTCCAACGTAATGAATTAAAGTTTGAATTCCGACCAAAAGATATACTTACATTTAATAATGTCCGACATGTTTCAAATAAAATTTTCTTCAATGATATAAACTTATAGAAAACCAAAAAACAAAAATAAAAATAGAACAAAAAAAAACTAAGGTATCAAAGTGAAAAACCTAAAACTAGCCAAATGTTTTTATTGAAAAAATTTAATAATGAATATTGCATAACAATTAAATAAATAATAATCACATTATATATTAGTTGTATACAGCGAAAAATTATTGGTGAGTGGAGTTTACATGTATAGGTTTTATTTAGTTGCGTATTAATTCTAAGATTATAAATAATTATTTTACCTAATAAATATTATAAAAGAACAATGGTTATTAGTATTTGTTTTGAGAGAGGGAGGGGCTAAAGCTACCCTTACCCTCCCCTCCATCCGTCCCTATTCATATACACGCGGATAATAAAAGTGGAATAACCGCATGGATATGGATAAGATGTGAATATCATTTTTATCCAATAAGATATAACGGATGAGTACTATTTATGTTATGCATATTCATTGACATTCCTATAATAATAAAATAATAAAGAAGCAAAATATCACGACATGCGTACAGTAATCCTAAGTTATTAAAAACAACATTTCGTAGATCACCTAAATAAGGTTTGTATAAAGGAATGACCTTGATATTTATGCTAATAAAACAATAGTAAACTTAACGTATCTCTTTTTGATCATGCATGAAGATCAATAATTTGATCCAGGAGAATCCCATGTATCAGGTATGATTTGATGAAGTGAACAACATTCTTGATTGGATCCATTAGAACAACATTTTGAAGCAGAAAGTTCCATCTGTTGTTTGTCATGTGCATTCATAACTCCCTCTATTGTCTCCAAAATTTCTTCAACATTTGGCCTATTTTCTTGTGAACGTGACACACACATAAGAGCTATGTTCAACAATGAAAATGCACCTTGATGATCATTTTCCCTAACTTCCTTATCAAATACCTCTCCTGTCCATTCCTCTCTCACCATTGACCTCACCCATCTAACAAGGTCTATTCTACTAACTTCTATGCTTTGTCCTGTTAGTAGTTCTAGTAGAATCACTCCAAAGCTATAAACATCGCTTTTTTCGGTTAAACTCTTTTCAGGAGCTGTATATCCATGAGAGGAAAAGAAGGTACCTCTATCTGGTTCAAAGAATTTTGATAAACCATGTTCACTTATTAGTGCTTCGTTTTTGTCATCAAGAAGAATATTTGATAGCTTTAGGTTTCCATGAGGAATACTATTGACCTCCCCTTCTTCCAACTTCTTGTAAATGAAGGCCAAACCCCTTGCAATTCCACATGCTATATTGAGACGAAGTTTCCATGGGAAATCTTTTCTTCGTGCTATATAATCTGCATAAATATAATATTTATTTATCATTCATTAAAGTGACATTAATTACCATTTTATATCTATCTCCGAGAGAATTTGAATTTCGTCCATTGAGGTTACAGGTTCAAATTTTTACCGTTGAACTGAAAGACAGTTCATGGACAAATACAATATCTATATGTTAACACCCTAAAAAATATTTGTTTATAACAATGTTCAAATGTGTGATTTCACCTAGTATTGTGAAAATGATCAAGTCTAAAATGAATTTGGATTCCTTTTGATCAATAATTCATGCATTCATTGTAGCTAGCAAATTGGAACCATTAGATGTTCAACGACTCGCATTTCAAAGCTATTATTTTGAATACGATTTTCTAAAGTCAAGATGTGAGTCATTTCATCTTCATCAAAGTTGGGTTCCAATTTCTTGAGCACGGTGAATACATGGATTTTTACCAAGAATTTTAGTCCGGTGGATGTATTGTGTGTATGTGTGCGCGCAAATACAATACTTGTTTGTAATTGTGATCAGTTAAATACTAAAAGGTTATTAAGTGGAGTCTTGCAACTAATTAATATTTACAATCTTAACTTACCATTTAAAAGATTGAGCACACTTCCATTGCTTTGATATTTGTAAATGATAAGTTTTTCTTCCTTTGTAGAACGATAACCAACAAGTGAGAGAATATTTTGATGTTTTACTTTACTTATCTGCTTCAATATTTCGCGAAATTCATCACAAGATACCTGCAAATTCTTCAATCTTTTGACTGCATATTCAACATTATTCTCAAATTTTACCTTGAAAAGACTACTCCAAAAGTTTTCACTTCTCAAATCAGCTCTAGCTCTTAGTAGATCCTCCAGTTTGAACCTCTCATGATCTTCAACAAAGAATACAAGTTCTGAGTTATTATTATCTCCTCCTTTTAATCTCCCCTCACTTGTAGCCTTTTCCATAGGAGAATCTAGATGGTTTTTCTTTACCTCACTCTCTCCCATTAATTTGGATGATTTCTTTATCATGAAGTATAGTGATGACAAAAGTAATCCAATTCCCAAAACCAACCCTACCATGATTTCAATTTTGGAATCTGCATTTTTAGGTGTCTTGTTAGTTAAAGGACTAGGTGTTGGTTGTATTGTATCTATATCATCTTTGCTCTCTAACTTAATACTAATTGGAGCCATGTAACTAGTAGAAAAATTATTCATAGATACGTCTAAGTTCTTAAGATATTTCAATCTTGTTAAAGCCTTATTTGGTAACCTACCACTCAATTGATTATTGGATACATTTAAATATACCAATCTTGTACAATGCAAAATTGAGGTAGAAATAGTCCCTTTGATATTATTATTAGCTAAACTAACCACTTTAAGCTTTTGGAGTCTACATAGTGAAGCTGCATCAAATATGCCACTAAGATTCATGTTATCAAGCCTTATCTCTACAATATTGGTAGCATTTGAGTTGCATCTTACACCATTGATCAAGCATGGATGTGATATCTTGCTAATGTTGAGTACATTATTGGAATTAATAGCCTTAAGGAAACTGAAGAAAGAATGAGACTCTGATGATAATAACTCACCTCCTGAAGAGAACATGGTCATAAAGAAAGAAATTAGAATGGAAAAGTGAAATAGCTTCCTTAGAAAATGAAACATTGTAAAATCTTTTGTGTCTTGCATTTCTTGATTTGTTAAAGGGTGCCTTGAATGAATCATGGTTCTATATTGTTTGTACTAGGATAAGGACATGTCTGGTCATTCTAGGATTCCACGCTCAATGTTTTTGTCATCACCTTGTAACACTTGTTATCATCGCAGCTTCCATCATTCCTGTCTCTATGCAATATAAAATAAGACATTACGTGTGTGGAGCATAAGATGGATCAACTTCATCCTTTGCTACCAAAATATATGTTCCTCACAATGACAACAATATCACACATAAGACATTGAATAAATCATCAATTTAATCTTTAAATTATCATTCACTTCAATTTAGTCCTTAAATTATAGAAATATATTCAGTAATCTTTAAACTATACAAAATCCACTTATGATATTGATATGCAAGGGTCTAAGTTGATGGATTTTAATATATTATCGTTTACACGGGTCTCACATGAACACATCACTTTTTTATAATTTTTTAATAACAGTGCATAATAGGTACTCAATCACTCCAAGAGAGACCCTCTAACAAAATGTCTAAATGGGTCCCACCAATAACTCTTTATTATTTACATTTCAACAAAAACAACTCAACAATAATTATTTTATTAAAAAGTGCACTTAAGAATGAGGGTCTTAAGAGACCCCAAAAAAAATTCTCCAATGAAAGTACCTATTAGGTACCGGGTTCTAATGGTGAAGATGACCATCGGGGATGGTGAAGATCTCACCATAAGGGTTAAATTGGAGAGAGATTAATATTTGAAAAATAATATTCTATCATCATTCCTTAAAAAAAAAAAAAAATACTCTATCATCATTCTTCTCAAAAAAATAGTTTATCATCATTTGATTACCTAAATATTTCTTAATGATTTCAGTTATAATTTCTCATACTCTTTCTCGGCCCATATGAAAATTTTATTTTATTTTTAAATGAAAAATATTAGTAATTAATTTTTAAATTAATATTTTATTCTTTTGTCCATGTTTGATCCTAGAACCTCAAACTCCATAACTCTTAATTCAAACCAATTACTTCACCCAACTCCCCTGATCTATATGACAGCTCTATTCTCTTTAATGCAAAATCTACATTTTCTTTCCTTCACAACGCTTATGTATTCAACTAAAGCTGTCAAAACGGGTGGCCCAGTCCGTTTAGGGTCGTCCCTAACGGGCTTCGAGTTTTATCGGGTTGGGCCAGAAAACCCAATTAGAAAATGGGCTTGAAATATACTACACGGGCCGGGGTTAAATGGCTGGCCCGTATTAAAAATTACTATTTTTTATATAAAAAAAATGTACTGTAAAATACTCCTATAAATTTTTTTATAAATAATATTTTTAATATGTTTAAATAATTCCTAGCACAAAAATAAATTGTAAACATTTTCGTACAAACGTTATAAACTAAAACGGGGAGGAAAACAATTTTAAATAAATTAGATATGTTATGGTTATAGATATTTATATATTCGATCTTTAAAATTATAAATAACGAAACGAGTAAATATAATTTTATATTACATTTATATTTGTGTTAATTCATTGAATTTTCCCAGTTGTTTTTTACTTTGATAATCAACTAAGTAAAGAATTATTTAAAATATATATATAATTTATAGGAATTTTTTTATGCGGGCTAATGGGCTACCCGCGGCCCGTTCGGGCTAGCCCTAACGGGTACCGGGCTTTTTAGGGTCGGGTTAAAATTCCCTATTAAAATTCGGCCTCAATATTTAAGGCCCAAGCCCTATAATTAAAATTACTGCTATTCGCCCAGCACATTTCGCTCCCACCTAGTTGAACTTTCAAAAATACCCCTGCATTAGTTAACTAACGCAAGTGTAAAAAAAACTAGACTTAGTTTTTATACATGCGTGACTTAAGTCACGCTGCGTGAGTTAACTCACGCAGAAATTAACACCTGTGTGAGTTAACTCACGCTGGTTTTCAAAATTTCAAAAGCACTAAGTTGCAAGTAAGAAACAAATCAGTGTATCTATGTGTCAGAAGAATTGATGATAGGTGAAGGAATTAATGGACGTTAGGCTCAAATATAAACTTAGTGCATCTTATTATAAAAAAAAGAAAACGAAAGCAGCGGCCAATATAAATAAAATCAAACATATACACACAAAGTAAGAAACAAATCAAACACAAAGAAATAGAAATGTCAATCAGAGACATAAGCCACATGACTACATGCATATATATAAATTTAGATCTAATATAACGGTCAAAATAGATTACGTCAACTCTTCTGACAATTACCAACTCATCACATGGACAAAGAATGACGTAAAGTAAAGCAAATATTGATAAAAGAATCCATTTCACTTGCAACTTAGTGCTTCTGAAATTTTGAAAATCAGCGTGAGTTAACTCACGCAGGTATTAATTTCAGCGTAAGTTAATTCACGCAGCATGACTTAAGTCACGAATGTGTAAAAATTAAGTCACGTTTTTTTACACTTGCGTTAGTTAAGTAATACAGGGGTATTTTTGGAATTTCAGCTGGGCGCGAGCGAAAAGTGCAGGGGGGAGCAGTAATCTATAATTAATCGGACTAAACGGCCTAGCCCATTTTGACAGCTCTTCAACTATCTTTTGCTACTGGATGTTACCCAACTATGTCTCTAAAACTATCATTCCCTATCACCGCAGCATGAATCTCTTAATGTTCCACTCTATCACCGCAGCATGAATCTCATTCTTACATAATTATAGATAAAACAAAATAAAATATTATTTATAGTTCTTTTGTTTTTACGGAATAGAACTATATTATATTTATCTAAAAAAAAAAAAACTATTATGATATTCAATATTTATGTCTTAATTGGCATAAAAAAATAAGCGTAGAAGTTCGTCAAAAGAGTACTCCTCCGTCCTAATTTATAAGTAAAGACAAAAAACAAAATCACACTTATTAAAAAAGTGTTTTGAAAAACACAAACTCAATAAATGTTTTGGAGAATATGCACTTTCAATAAGTGATTTGTAAAATATAAACTCAATAAATATAAGATTACTTTTGGAACAACAATTGTAAACATGTCATAAATAATATTATTTTGCTTATATTTTGGGAAGAAAAAAAAAAAAAGGTTTTTGTTGTTTACATTATCGGACGAAGGGAGTACAAGTTTTTAATGTAAGGATTTCTAAATTGAATCAATGTATAAATAAAGCAATTCCACATTTGAATATTCCAATCACAATCTTCAAGTTTTCTGACTCATTCAGAGTCATCAAATATTACAAGATAAAACTTAGACTCAAATGCACAATTAGTTCTCTTATTTAAACCTAATTGAAATTGTATTCCCTCTATTTCAAAAACTACAATTTTGGTCCCCTATTATACATTTCTAGTGTTTTTTTAATCCCCATTAGTTTTTGTGATTTGTCACTCTCATCAATGATGGGGTATATGTATATGGTCTTTCTAATTTTCCATATCATTTATAATAAATTATTTGTATCCATAATAAAAACTAATTGATGATTAATTATTAAAAAAATTTATAAAAAGGAATGGAATGAAATTGAAGATCCATGAATCCTAATTGCTAAAATTTCCAATTCCTCCTCCTCCTTCTTTTACAATCACTTCCCCTTTTCTCCTTTTTTTGACTTCACTCATCCTCCTTCTTTCATTTTCGTTCAATTTATAGGATCCAATGATGTTGGGATTATGGCGACGACGAGCATACATGTTGAAAGAGGTGGTTAGCAATGCAGGTGTACTATAGGAATAAGAAGAGTCATTTTTTAGGCATGTTTTTCGGATGAACTTATTGTTGTGGTTGAGTTTTCGAATAAGAGAAGAAGCCCGAAAATGGAGTTAGAATAATCATATCTGAAATCATCCTTGTTGGTAATGAAAAGGAGTGAAGAATAGCATTGGTTTTTCTTATTATTCTTTGAATTGAAACTACCGTTGTGAGCATCGCTCCAACTGATCTCCTCCTCCTCTAAACTTGCAAGAAGGGAGGAGGAAAAGTGGTTGTCTTCTTCTTCGTCTTGTTCTTCTTCAACTTTTTGTTGTTGTTCCTCTTTGTTGAAGGATTTGTTCTTCCTTTTTGTTGTTGTCTTCAATCTTGTCTTTGTCTTCTTCGAAAACTCAACCACAACAAGAAGTTCATGCGAAGAACAAGCCTCAAATATGACTCTTCTTCTTCCAGAAAGAGGAGAAGAATTTGTTCCTTTTTATAATTTAATTCTTTTATTTATTTTAATAATTAATGAGTTTTTATTATGTATATAAATTAAATATTATAAATGTCATAGAAAATGAGAAAACCAACACACATATGCCACGTAAGTGTTGTGTCGTTAATGAGAGTGACAAATCACTGAAAGGGTATTTTAATTATCACCAAAACATATTTTTATATTAATTTATATTAAAATAAATTCAACTTTTGAACGAAGTTTACCTACAGGTATTTGATACCCAAGCAGATCTCAAAACATCTACCATATTTACCTTGAAAAATATATATCTTTTGGCAAACATGCTTATGATCTTCAAAGACTAGTGGTAGCGTTACCATACATGCCACATGTAATTTTATATATATGGACCCAATGATTGGAGATAAAAAACTCCATTGAATTTTCCACCTTATATTTCTTTCTTTTTTTGGGTCAAATCTGTCGTTATATTTTAACATGAGCTGAAGGATATAAGAAGCAAGAATAAAAGATTACACTATTTCCACATCAAGCACAATGTTAGACTATTTTCCGTAAAATAAAAGATTACACTATTTCCACATCAAACACAACGAAATTCAAATTTAACATTATTTCTACCTTCTTTAAGAAAAGAAAAACATTATTTTTACCTGTCAGCATTGGCAATCTTCCTTAGAAGTTGGCCCAAACGTGTTAAACGGTTTAACCACCACCTTTGTCTTATTATCTCCAATTTCCATGTAGGGTAGTCACACGAATTCAAATCGATAAATAATGTAAAAAAAATGGGGTTGATTTTGGTAAGTTTGCATTATTTTCTAATGTGTTAAAATTAACTGTTCTTGAATGCGCCTAGCGGCTAGCTCAATCCAACATGCCAATCACCACCACCAAGAAAGTGACCCACCGTAAACTATGTTGTTGGAATGTCTTATTGCATGCGCATTCATACGTTTCTAAGGTTGCTAATCAAGGTCCGCCATCGATCATTAACAAATAAAAATAGTACTCAATAAATTTATGAGAAAATAATTTTAATTTATATTGTGCACTTGCGTGTTTTATTTCATGAAGAATACAGTAATTTATATATTTAAAAAATGCAAAAAAAAAGTAATTAAATTGTTTGTAATTATATAGTTTTTAAAAAAAACTATTTACATTCCATTAACTTACCATTATTTTCTTTTATCTTTTATAATAAAATATTTCCCCCCTTTATCTTTTTTTTCCTTTCAATTTTTCCCTTCATATTGACAACCGACCAACCATGATTGGCAAAATATTAAAGTCAATGTCTAATTTTCCTATTGCTTTAAGGGGAAAGAATAGGTCTCTCAAAAAAAAGGGGGAAAAATAGGTGGCACAATCAAAGGGTGACCACTATAATTAATTTCCAAACAAAATGGAGTGGGGTTGCACGATGCAAGTCTACATGGCCCTTTATTTATTTATAGTACTCCTAGTTCACACACATTTTTTCTTCATTATTAAGCTAACCTTAGCTCTACTCCAATAGACGTTTATCCAAATTTTAAAGATATGAACAACTCATCACCATTATGGTCATTGAAATTTCCATCTATTGGCTGGCCTCCAAACATGTAGTACTATGTTGCTCAATTTGCATTCAAACCTTTGACTTTCCCTGATTTCTTTGACTTCAAATTAAATGACAAATAAAACCTTTTTCACACTCACATTACTTCAAATTGCCTCAAAATCTCATTTTCATAATTGAGGGTGACAATGAAAGAAATAAATCATATGACAAATACTCTTTGGATTTCCAAATACATTCCTTGTAATTTTATTTTTCAGGACAAATTTAAAACCTTTGTTTGGTTTGGTAAAACTTAAGAAAAAGGTTTTGTTTTTATTAAAAGAAATATCATTATACACATGGATAAAATCATTATAATGGCTCGTCCTTTTAATTACTTCAGAAGCTGAAAATCATTTAGAATAAAGTAGTAGCAATCTAAGAGCGCTTAAATGAGATGTCACATGTTTCTTTAAGCTTAACCAAGGTTCTGGATTCGAATTCAATCTTGGGAAGATTAGTCTCCACAGTTGCGTGTGGAGGATACCCAATTTACAAAAAAAAAAGTACAAGTATTAGTTGTCACTTTTCAAAGGTGAAAATCAAAAATTTCCTTCCTTTATAAGATTATTACATTTAAGAGACATTAGTCCATTTTGTTTTTCAAATTTTGGCACCTATCAAATAATTTCTTGATTACTGATTTTGTTTGATATGTAATTTACAAACATTTATTACATAACCACCGACTTCACAAGTGGTTGGTTGGTTTGATGCAAGCATCTCAACCTTTCCTAACTCGGTTCAAAATTTAATATGGAATCATCATTCAATATATATGCTTCACATTTCACAACTGTCGAAGAAAATCTCCTATGTACAAAATGACAACATCCCCAATTAAGCCCTCTCCAATATTCAGCCATATCCAAAGGGGAAAAAAAATCAAAACAAAGCATACCATATAGCCCTGCCCCAAATTGCAAATTTACATATAAACTAAAAAAGTTAATAAACCAAACTAAAAAAACTAAGACATTAATATATTAAATTTATCACATAAAGGACTGTTTAGTACTTTAGTTTAGTATGAATTAACATAATCGTTTTCGTCGTCTTCATCTTCATCATCACCAACAAGTTCGTCAAAGAAAGGATCTTTAAGAAGCTCAGCAGCAGAAGGTCTAACCCTTGGCTGAGCAAGACACCTCTCAATGAACTCCTTTACCTCTGAATCTTTGACCTTGTTCATTGCAGCAGGTCTTATCCCAGAAGAAACTTTCTTGTATATTTTGGCAACATTGTCACACTCACTATAAGGAATTTCCAATGTCACCATTTCTAATACACACATACCAAATGAGTATATGTCCACCAATTCTGTGTAGTCTTCGTCGTATAATTCTGGAGCCATAAACTCTGGTGTGCCAAGAATTGTGTGTGCAATGTGATTCTTCCCCACAATTGCTGCTAAACCCAAGTCACCAATCTTAACCTGTTAGCCATGGAATGAAACAAAATTTGTTAATAACGCCTTTTAGGAAAGCATAACTTATACACGATGACTGAATCACAAGCACAAACAAGAAGGCGACACGCGTCAGTAATCTCCAAAATGTAGGACATCATTTATACAAGACAAAATTGAAAATCAGGATTCATATATTCTTATCTAAAACCGAAAAGCTGAAAATAATCTAATCAATTTAAGGCAGGTCCCTTTTTATACCTAGCCGATTCGAAGTATCGGTTAGGTGTCCAAGCTGTGATTGCAACACGTTGGCGAAGGGAAAACATATTTTTATATTTCAATCTTTGAATAGAATGTGCGTGTGTAGTAGGGGTTTCGGACACTCAAACACGCGTTCAACCTAAAGTGTTGGTATCAAATTGATCATTGATGTTGAAAATTGGTAGAGTAATCCAGTATTTTATTCTAAAACAATAATATAAATCTATTAATCTGGTTAATTTGCCTAGCTTAGATCTCACAGAAACAAAAACTATAAGGAGTTTAAAATAACATATCAATTTTCAACTTATAAATCAAGCAAAATATGACTAAAAGAAAAACAGAATTGAAATGGTAAATTACCTGGCCAACATTCCCATTAACAAACACATTACTGCAATTGAGATCTCTATGAATGATGCAAGGCTCATGAGTGTGCAAATAATTCAACCCTTTCAAAATCTGCCTAGACCATTTCTTCAATGCCTTCATAGAAACATGTCTATGTTTCTTCCTATACTCTCTCAAATTCCCACTTGTACAAACCTCAGTGATGAAATTGAGCGTGTTGTTTCGATCATCGCTCCAAACACTATAAAGTTCAATGATGTTTTTGTTTGTCAAGCTTCTCAATAACCTCACTTCAGAATAAAGCCTCTCTACCATAGCAGGTTCATCACAGAAATTTCTTAGCTTCACTTGGTTCCATGCTACCTCTATTCCTTCTTCTTGATCAAATGCACGGTACACTTTCTTCACAGCACCACATCCTAATAGTTCAGGGTATCTACCATACCGACCGGTTGGATCAGTTTCTGCAAATGCTTCGGAGTCTTTGTCGGATGAACCGGAGTTAACACTCGGCATCTATTACCACAATGATCATATAAAGTTAGTTATGAACATCCTAACATATTAGTTGTTATAAACACACTAAGCTGATCTGAATGTGGAAATCACCAACAAAACAAAATTATACAACAAAATCAATCAAATCAAATCAAATCAAATCATTGTGAAAAAACTAGTTATAGAGATTTTGCATTTATGAGAAAACAAATTCAGCATGTTACTCAATTTTTTGGGAGGGAAAGGAATCAAAAAACAAGGAAACACAAGTATATATTAGATACATAATATTTTCCTTTTAGATGGAAAATTTGAACAAATAAAAAAAAAACTTGATGCATGTGATGTACTAGTAACACCTAAAAGCAGGAGTAACTTACGATATAATTAAAATTCAGAAGCAAAGATTATGAAACTGAATAATTAAGTTATTAAGTAATTAAGTAACATCTAAAAGCAAAAAAGACTTAAAAAATTAATGGATATATGAGAATATTTGAAACAAAATAATTAACAAAAAGATTATGATAGAACATAATGAAAAAAAATGGAGCTAGATGAAGATGATTACCATGAATATATTATGGATGAGGCCCAGAAAAGCAGAAGATGAAAGTGTGGAACTTTCGGCGGTAAAGAGAAGATGAGAAAGCTCTTTAGAGAGAGAGAAAGAGAAATTTGTTTGTGAATGTATGTGAGTATTTATAATGAAATCAAGGAGCCAAAGTTGAAACAATTTAATATTTTCGATAATATCTCAACGGTTTTCTTATCTTTATTTTTCATCTTTTTATGGAACTTCCTTTTATATTATTTATTCTTTTTTGAATAATTTTTTTGAATAAGATAAATAAATTAATTGATATACTAATTAATTTGGTTTGACCAATCTAATAAAAAAATTTGTGTTGACCGAAGATATAGGAATTGTTTCTATACACTTGAAAATATTATTTGTTTTGGAAGGTTTGTTTTTAGAGATTAATTAATTTTGATCTGAAAAAAATAAAAGATTTATACCATCAAACACTATTGTAATAATAATTGTTTGACATTAATAAAGAAAATAATTACTTGACCAAAAATAAATAAATTTACAAGTTCAATATATAATTAAATTCTTACTCTAAAATAATATTATTCATCTAAACATTATGATTTAACAATTATTTTATAAGAAAGTGAGATATAATTTTTGTTATTTTTGCTTCAAAAAAACTGTTATTTTAACTCGTGGACTTTTTTTAGGTTTACATCAAGTTCATTCATTGAACTTAATTTAATATTCTAGACATTGTTAGTAGATGATACATCTTTCAATTTTGAATGTAGCATACTAACCTTTGTTATTAATTAAACTCAATTTTTGATTTTTTTTTTTCATCGTTATCTTTGAACGTTGTGACGTGTATTGAACTTTTGTTTATCACGTTGTTGGAGTTTATCCAATTTAATTGAAAAACTCAACCTCTCTAGGTGGTGATTTGGTTTCTATATGGTTTTATTTTGTTTGATATTTATTCATTAAAAAAGATTGATAGAATTCATAAAAGATTGATATTAGTTACTTTAGAGTAATGAAAAACAATTTTATAAAGAGATTTGTTCTTTTTCCCGAAATAGTTTTAAAACATTGCTAGTATTTTTAAATAAAAACAAATTGCTAATATTGATTGTAGGGGAAAAGAACAATTTGGGTTGGTAAATACTGTATTTGGGAATTTGATTTGATTTGATCCACGCGTAGTTGAATTTTGGTTGTTCTAACTTGTTAGTGATTGAATTTGATGCATACACGTTTAGTCATAATTTTGAATTATTTTTACTTTCTTGGAATGGGTATAAATAAAGCAAAGTCAAATACTACAAAAACAAAAATTAAAGCTATTCTATTTTTCTTGGAGGGTTTAGTGGGTCAACGTGTGTGCAGCCATTGGTGACAGCGCGTGTGGGACACATACCCTTAAAGTGGAGGAAAGGACAAAATTTGATGTCTATGATGAAACTTCAACCTTTTTAAAAATGAAAGAGATGCTTCAACCTTTATTCCAGCTAGTAGGGAAGAAAGTGCATGCTTCCTGGGACCAGGCAACAACTGGTTTGTGCTTGCCATCCAAAGAGAAAAATATTGGAAAGAAAAAAAGGTGGCGAACCAATTTGATTTTGTTGCTCAAGAATCACTTTTTTGTTGTTGTGACATGATCGAATCAAATGGTTACTTTTATTATTTTTAATTTGAGGAAATATTATTAAGTGTCTTTTGAAAGTCTAAAGAAAAAATAAATGTATATTCAACGTATTAAAACTTTAAAATATAATTGTTTTACCAAATATAATTGTTTTACCAAAAGCTTAAAAATTTATATTTTAGATGAAATGTTTTTTTTTATCAACTTTTAGATGAAATATTTTAGATGAAATGTTATTAAGTGTCTTTTGAAAGTCTAAAGAAAAAATAAATGTTGTATTCAATGTATTAAAACTTTAAAATATAATTGTTTTTACATAAATTTTATAAACTACTTTCTTTTTTAAAACTTTAAAACATTTGTTAACAAAAACTTTTTTTTAACCAAAAGTATCATTCTTTTCTTTTTTGAATTACAAATTTCAATATATTAATAGTTATATTAGTATTTTTTTTCATTTGTCATGACGGAAACTAACTTCCTTAATCTTGTAGCGCAATCAAGTGAGTTACTCATCCCCACTAAAAATATCATTCACGTGCAATTGCACAAATTAATCTTCTCAATTAGATAGATGAAATTTAGAGGTTGACATCTTAGACAAATATTTTTTGATATACATCAACCTTAAACCAAATGCTTAGGGGTTAAGCATCTATCTACAAGTGATTACCTTTTTTTTTGTATGATATGTTTGAAATTTAACGAAATAGATATTTTTTAAAAAGAAAATTTAAAGAGAGGGATTAGAAGATATTTAAGTGGGGTGTCCGGGGTTCAAACCCTGACCCCTGCATATAATAATGCATTGTCCTACCAACTGAGCTATGCTCAAGGGACTAAATTTTAATCTATATAATGGGGATATAATCGATCAAATGTATTCAAGTGATTTAATGAGCTCCACTAAAAATGAATTGTTCATGAGAACATGAGTTCAATTCATCGATAAAATAATTTTTGGTCAGGTTTTACTTACCTCCAGGTCGAACAACTCTGGATTATTAGGGGATCTTTCCCTTTGAGAATTAGAATGTTAACAAAAAAAAAAATAATGAGGACATGAATTTAGGAGAGGGAATGTAATAAACAGAGTTTTACGTATCCTACACCACAATGGTAGTATTATATCAGTTTATATGAAAAATATTGTATTGAACCACAGAGATGGTTCGTTACCATTCTAGTTTTATAGAATTCGAAATCAAAGTTGAAAAAGTAGTTATTTCCTGAACATTTTAAATAACGGATTGCAAATATAAAAAAGAAGTTATGTTGGGATTAGAATTTAGTAAATATTCATTAAATGGATCATATTGATCCATTGTATGCTTTCTAAGATTCATATATAACATCACTTATCACACGGGGCGGATTTGGACTCAAAATATTAGTGGGACAACTTTTTTTTGTTAAATAATTAAATAATATTGTATTTAATAAGTTATGTTTCCCTAAAAAAAAAAAAAAGTTATTTAAAACTAGTTTTAGCAACCAAAATTACAAAGAAAATAATCTATTTTCTATTTGTTGAAAATGAACTAAAATTATATCATTACTAATTGTTCTAAGAACATCTCTTTCTATATAGGTTACAAGAGATGAATCGAATGCTCTAGCATGATACCCGTGCATACAGGCGGGTGAGCGCGTTGCGCTCTTTTTTTCAAAACAGGTCACAGTTGCGTAAAAATTATAAAAATATAGACATATGTACAAATTGTACAAAAATTTATTTCCATATTAAATATGAGTAAAAATATAGGGACGTGTATAAATGAAAAAAAATCGGTCCTCATGTAAATATATAAGTTAAAATATAGACACATGCATAAATTAAAAAAAAATAGGTCATTTTATTAATATACGAGTAAAAATATAAACACATGTATAAATTACAAAAAAAATATATCTTCGTATTAATATATAAGTAAAAATACAAACACATGTATAAACATAAAAAAAAATTAAGTTTGTATTAATATATGAATACAATTATACAATAAACAATAAAAAAAAAAGTGTGGTGGGGGGTAGGGGACCTAGGCTGGTGTGGCACTTGCCACACTGTGCCTTGAAGAGGTCCACCCCTGCACATGGTATGTTGACATGTATGTCTAATTAACGACACAAAATATGTTGTATCAATTGACTTTTAATACCGAGTAAAATAGCTAATTTATTCAATGGCATATGAACATATAGTTTAATATGAATATAAATCTAACCCTGTGTCTACACATTATCATATATACATGGCTTAAAATAGATCTCTTGGATAACAAAACGAGGTTTGGCATTGCTAAATCAAATAATTATTTTTAGAGTTCAAGTCGAAAAAAGCATCAGACATAGACTTAGACCAAAGCTTATATTGAATATTGTATACAACCGGTCATGTCAATAGCAATACATCAAGGTCCTAGCTACCTATATCAAATTCCGGTTGATGTATTATATACCATGAGTGAGGTCACTAGCAAAGAAGAGAAGAATGATGAAGGATGAGCATCAACAGGCTTGAATCCAATCTCCCATGGCCTCCAATGGTGAAAAACTACTTCTTACTCTTTCTCTCTCTCAAAAATGAGACCAGGGATTAAAAACTATAATAAAAAAAAAACTGATTACAGCTCTATTCATACAAGTACAAAAAATGCAGGTTCGCTAGGTGAAATCATGCACGCATGCGAATCGAGGTTTTTTCAAGTGAAGGGAAAAGGCAGCTGATTTTCAAATAGTCACTGCACCATTTGACTTCGTTGGATGAAGTGTTACTCAGTGGCCGTGCTGGAAAAAAAAGTTAGGGTGGAATACTAAAATTAGTCGTTGAAAAATTGTTTAAAGCTTCGCAAAATAGACCTATAATTGAATTATTTAAATTTTTGGGTGGGCTACTACATCACTTTGCGGGAATTTGAATCAACCGAAACCTAAGACCGACATAAAATTGTATAAAATCTGGCAAAATAGACTTATAGTCGTTGATTTTTTAATTTTTTCGGGTAGGCCGTGGCCCACCCCAGCCCATGAAGGGCTCCGCCACTGGGACTGTCTGGGACTGTTACTCACCCAGCAAGTACGCTACATTCTTTCTCCCTAAAACTATAGAATTGCTCGCATTCACCTCACCTTGCCTCGCCTAACAAAAGTTCCTATGTCAAGATTCTTTGTTTTGTGGTAATCATGTCTCAAACCTACAAAATTTAATGGAAAATAGATAGCAATAGCATTATGGCATATAACTACAATAATTAGTATATTTACAATAAATAATTGAGGGTTTTAATATAGATTACTTTCAAAATAAATCAATAATTGCCAAGAAAATAACATGATTTTGGCACTATAGAAAGAGGGAAAAGAGAAGGAGAGAATCCAATTTGTTTTTTTATTTGAACCAATTTGATATAATGGATGTAATTTGTAAAAATGGACAGTGTAAAACATTTTACTTAATTATTCAATCATGTTAAGTAGATATCTGTATAAATATTATAAGAACCAATCTTTCCTAAAAAAAAAATTATAAGAACTAATCTAAAAGGGTTTAATTAGCTAGTATGTTATGTTAGTGCACATTTTTTTTACACATGCGCTTAATGATGTGTTGTCACGTCAATTAATGAATATGAAAACTCATATGTTTTCATATTTATTAATTGGAGTGACAAAAACAAAATGATATTCATTCATTCCTTCATATTGATGGAGCATGTCATTCAACATCGTTAAAAACGTAAAAGATAAATTTGCTAACAAACTCACAACATCCTGGTTAACGACAATATGTTCACAAATAATATGATAAAATTAAAGTGATCGGAATATCATATCTCCGAATCTGCAACATTAAAGTCCAAAACATTTATTGAATAGTTGATCTTTCAATGAGAATCAAATACGCATCGCAATAAGACAGGAAATCGAATAATGCCACACAAAACGACCAACAACACATCGTCACACTCAAACGACGTAATCACAAGTACAAAAAAAAGTTAGATCTATGTGAAAATAACTTATTTAAATTGAAAAGGACGGTAAAAAAAATTGAAGGAAAAAGGTTTATTTTATTTTTTAGTCTTGCCTTGTGCTATAAATTATAATAAAGAGAAATAATAAAAATAAGAAGAAAAAAAAGATTAGCGATTGTCTTAATACATGTAAAAAGTCAAAAACATTTTTAATTTTAATTATTAGTCATGGTGGGCAATTTTACCACACTTATCTGGTATAACTATTCACATGATGATCGACAATAGATTCTATAGCATCCCCCATGATCGACAATAGATTCTATCACATTTAAATTGGAGTTTTTATGTATATATAAACACAATTTTCATTTTCTTGAAGATTCATTAGTATTTCGCACGTCCTTGGTTTGAAGTCAGTTAATCACCTAATGTTATTAAAGGTTTGATTAAGTGTAATATAAAATGTACTTTAGATAGAGCTATCATGTGTACATCCCCCACTCTATAATAATGATTAATGAACAATAATTTGGTTTTTTATATATAAAGAAAAACGAATATTAATTTATTTGTTTTCATTGTAAGAAAATATATCAAAATTTTGGTTTGGAGGCTCTTGTGATTATGGCCTTATCTTTTGGTTTGCATGGATTTATGCATACACGAAGGAACATGTGATAAGAACAAGTTGGCTTCAATTTGCAGCTATACTAAGGATAATACTTTGTTTTTGACGATAAGCATAATATTTTGTTATGATACTAGAGTCATGTGAAAATCATTGCTGGCTCTATACATTTTTCCTTTTATACGCATTTTATAGTTAGATCGAATATCTTGAAAAGAAAACACATTAATTATTAGTTGCTAGCTTTACAACTATATTTCCTATAAAGTTTTATAACCTTTTTTTGTTCTTGTTTGATGAAGTGAAATATATATCTTACCAGAAATTGTGTGTGCTTCTTGTGAAGATAAGAGAGATCACATGTATATGGACATATTAATAATATTAAAATACTTTTCTGTTCCATTCCATATGGGCCTCATGGTTTCTCACGTAAGAATAATGTGATTTTCCTTTTAAAAATGCCATATTTTAAAGGGAAATACTATTTTTAGTTTGAGTTATTATTGAGTCATATATGACCGACTCACGCTTTTGTGAGTTGTAATCGTACGCTAATCGATTTCTTTTCACGAGATTTTTACATTACTTGTGTGATTTGTCATTTTTATAAACAAATTATAACATAAATGATTATAAGAGTTTGAATATATGCAAAGAGAGGAAGAGAAAATTAAACTATCTTATGATATAAATTTAGATTTTAATAATTATGCATTAACAATGTATACTATTATTTACACACATATACATTTATGTCTATAACATTCTCAATTAAGTAAAACTACATTTTCTGTTAATAAAATTATATATTTTCTAGATGTACTTTTTATATGGTAGATCATTTCAACATGCATGAGAAGGCCATGAATTACGTAGGTACCAAGGAGAAGAAAAGTGTAGGATCACTTTCAATTCAAGACTCTAATTCAAATATAACTATGTTGTTAAGGCCTAAGTTATCCTTCCAAGCAGGCATATGAGGTTAAGTGAAATGTATTTGGATTTTTAAGCATGTGAGATGAGATTAATCTTGAATTTTATTAAAGGATATAAGGATGATTTGGTAGCTGAAGTGAGAGAGTTAAATATTACACTGATAAGATAGTTACTGATTTGATCTTCATCACCGGCATAAAAACAAATAATACTAAACATGGACCATTTTTTCGAATAAAAAACTTTAATTTTATTGATATATAAAAAAAATATAAACCAATATAACTTCATTTTTGAACTACTTTTTTTTGTGAAAGCATTATCTCCTACTTTGTTGTTCAATAAACAAATTATATTCGTAACCCTGATTTGCATGATTGGTGTTATTAATTAGTCCTTGACTCCCTAACAATTTGAATGCTAACATGGACAGGTGTAGCAATATATTATATACTTATTATTATCATTTACCTATAAGATAAAGTAGGTCAGAAATCAGTGATTGAACTCAATTAACTTAATAATTAGTTTCAATTAACGACGAATTATTTTAGAGAACATGTGTTTGAATGTTAATCAAAACAATTTTTAGTTAAATTTTATTTATCTCTTAATTGATATTTGGTTTATCAAAGTATATTTTCCTTATAACAAGATGTTTGAAAATAGAAAAATGTAAGATAGGATACGAGAAATAGTGCAAAGTTCATGGATAAACACTTGTTATATAAGTTTTTTTTTTGTTTACATCACTTGTTATATAAGTGCTTCAGTATAAGTTATTTAGACGATAAAAACTAGCTTTTAGTCAAATTGTTTTTATTTAATATATGAGTTGTTTTTCATAAATTATCATATAGAATGTTTTAAAATAGTCTTAAAACAGCCTATAAACATGTTATAAGATTTTTCCATATAAACAAATCGTTTCAAAGTCAATTCAAACCTCTAATAACATTATGAGGTGAGAATTTTGAAATGATTTTTTGAACAATTTAAATTTTTACTTGATTTACTTAACAAAATATTTGAGTTCAAGTGGTTAATAATTTCCTCAAAAACACAAATCTTTGGGGAGAATCTAAGTTTCATTTTTTAGTGGAACAATTCTTTCTTTCTTTTTTTGGTCAATAGTGGAACAATTCTTAACAAACCTTATTTACATTCTAATCAAAATTTGAGTTACTAGGGTTCCCTTCCTGTAAGAACAAGATGATTAACATCTAAAAATGAAAATTAATTTATTACTTCAAAATACTTTTTAATCTGTTTTATAATACATTCGAATTGCGTAATTCGAACAAACCATATTCTTTTTAGAAATGTTGGAGGGTGAGAGTAGAAACTATGGCACAGTTTTTCATGTAAATAGAAGGAATAATGGTGCAGTCCATATAATAGCTAGGTAGGCCCATGCGTATTCTAATGAGGTTTAGATTGAGGAAATTCCACAAAACCTTGATTTTTATACTCCCTTTTATTTGAGGACCCATCCACTAAATTTGAGTTTCATTTTATGTAATCCTAGTTATCTCCTTTTGTGAACAATTTGCTGTCACTATTAATGAAAATATAAAGTTTGATTTTATCCAGACTTTGATATTATTCTACACTTTGGCTTTTTATTTCTCAAAATACTATATTTAATACTTGCACTTGCACCTTTGAAAAAAAATACTTACACTTGCAATAATCTTTTTTTTTTTCTTTCAAAGGAACCCTTACAATAATCTAGAAATTAGATAATGAAGCACATGCATGTCTCGTTCGAATGCACAATCTTTTGGATCCTAAACTCCTAAAAAAAAGATGAAGGGAGGTTTGAATGTTTAAGACCTTACGTTTATTATAGGTGTTAAGTTAGACCCTTATGTTTACAAAGTTTTAAGTTAATCATTCACGTGGTTTATATTTTTGTCTTAACCGTATGTTTGATCTCTTACATTTATTATTGTTTGTCGTTTTGTTTGTAATGTCTAGATGACCAACAGAGATGCATACGTGGCACCCATTTGTATAATTTTATTTTTTAAAAATGCCACATAATTGGTATAATAACACATAGAAGTGAATTGGGTTTAACACAAATTTAGGATGATTATTTATCTTCATCATATTCAACCACCACACCGGTCGTCGTCGTCATCATCAGTATCTCTCAAAATTTCTTCATAAGAAAACCTCGATGTTATGAAGCTCCAAATGAATAAAGAGCATATCGAAAAATAATGGAGAACAATACAATTTTTAAATAAGCTTCTCATAAATCTAGAAATCAATGTTTAAATTTCTCCCCGCTTCAATTTTCTTTTCCACAAAATCTTGATTTATTTGTATTAGCTAACTAACATTTCGTTTCTATTTTTCACGTAAAAATTTTAGAGTTATGAGATAGTATCTCCGTATAAGACAAGGAATACTTATGACTCATAAAACACTTATATTTAAACCTCGTCAAAGGATTTTAGTGAGGGCAAAATTTGGAACCTCCCGAGTCCAATACACGGCCCTTTTACCCTTAGATCAATCAAATAAATTTTCAAACTACTTGTTCGATATAATTGGAACTTTGTTAGAATTAGTTTGATATTGATTAAAGTAGTTACAAATTTGTATAATTAGTTCCTATTTGGTTACATTAGTTACCTTAGAATCAATATATAAAAATGCATTCTACACAAACTATATCATAAATTTCATCTCATCAATTCCAAATTTCATATTTCTCCCTCTTTATTGTTCTCTTCGTTAAAATATACCATACTTCTCAACATCGTATCAAAGTTAGGCTGTAAGTTATAGACCCACCACATGCTTCCTTAATCTTTGTTTTTGCTTAGTAATAATATCTTTTAATTTAAAAGAAATACAATTTCAACTGATAATGATAGAAAATACAAACTTTAATACAATTTCACATAATTTTGTTCAATAGACCCTTCAAATTTCTCAATCATTGGAATCGTAACTCCCAATCAACATTTTCTGTAAGGATGAGTTAGACCCAAATTTCAACATGGTATCAAAGCTTGTCGAATTCAAGGGCTGCCTAAACCTATTCACGCAACAAGCCCAAAGAGTGTTGGGCATGAGGGGGGTATATGGGAAAAACTCAAGTCCCACATCGAATAGATAAGACTCTTTGACATTTTCTTTGAGTAAAATTTGATCATAATTCTCATTGGACATTCTGAAAATGTGAGCAATTTGAGGGGTTTATTGAGCAATAGTTAATATTTTATCATAGCCAAAGTACACTATAGCCCAACCAATTATTATTGTTTGTACTTCTTGTTGTCTGTTATTGTTCGTTTCCTCACTGTTGACTTGCCACTGAATCACTAGTTACTACTGCAATTCATTCAATTTCATGTTCATAATCAAAATCAAACCCCTTTTGATTAATCAAGAATGACAACAACCTCAAAAACAATCTCAGCAGCACTCAAACTCATCGACAGCAAGAAAGAAAACCTTAAAAAAGCATACGATGATCTTCAATCACACTCTTCTCATCTCTCTTCCTTCCCTCTTTCATGGCCATACATTGATTCTCACTTCACCACCCTCCACAACACTCTCTCTCAACGCTTCCTTCACCTTCAATCCCTAGAATCACAATTCCAACAAAATCACAACGACCCATCAATCTCTTCTTCAAATTTATCCACCCCAAAACCCAAAAATCAAAACTTTTCATCAATCAATAATGACCCATCTTTGAATTCTAACCCTACAATTCAAAACGGTGCAGTTTCTGGTTCTACAAGTCATTTGGAAGGGTTGAGTGCATTGTGCGAGAAGAATGATGGAAAAGGGTTAAGGGATTTCATTCGTGTCAATTTTAAGGATAAGGTAACAATCAAGGATGAACTTCAGATTGCTTTCAAATGTGCATCAAATCCTGCAGATATGGTTCTTGATGCACTTGATGGTGTTTTTGGTGCAAATGCAGTGGTTGATGGAAAGGAATTACCTCGTTTGAATAAGAAAAGTTGTAATTTTTTGTTTCAGCAGTTGAGGATTTTTTCTCCTTATGTTAGTTTTGATGTTAGGAAGAAAGCTAAGAGATTGTTTAATGAGTGGAAGGTTAACTTGGTGAATGATGTTAATGAATCATGTTGGACTATGGCTTTTTTGCAATTTGTTGCTGTGTATGGTTTTTTGTCTGAATTGAATGTTGGTGAGCTTGCTGCTTATTCTGCTACTGCTGCTACTAATGATGAACTGCCTGACCTGTATCAGATTATTGCTTTGTCAGATAGAGTTCAAGGTAACAATCACTTAATTCAATTTGATTTGATTAAGGTTTGATTATTAAGGTTTTAAGTTTAGGAGCTGGTATAGTGCAATTGTGTTTGTTGCATGTTAATAGTTGTTGTGACACAATCCTTAATTGAATTTGATTTGATTTAAGGTTTCATTTTTTGAACTGTTACGATTAGGAGCTGGTATACTGCAACTGTGTTTGTAGCATGTTACTAGTTGTTATGACACAACACAATCCTAATTTAATTTGATTTGATTTGATTTAGGGTTTCATTTTTTGAGCTGTTAAGATTACGAGCTGTTGTGTTTGTAGCATGTTAGAAGTTGTTGTGACAGAACACAATCCTTTATTGAATTTGATTTAAGGTTTCATTTTTTGAGCTGTTAAGATTATGAGCTGTATACTGCAATTGTGTTTGTAGCATGCTACTAGTTGTTGTGAGTTGTGACACAACACAATACTTAATTGAATTTGATTAGGAGCCGGTATAGTGCAATTGTATTTGTAGCATGTTGATAGTTGCCGTGATAATACTGTTTTTGCTACATTGTTCTTGGAGTTCGTTGGATTTTTGGTTTTGAAATCTTTTAATGGTATGGAGCAGTGTTGTCATGTCAAATAGCAGCTATAGTGTAGTGGAATTTTAACAAACCGCTATTGTTTCGTGATATGCGTTTAGTATAAATTGTTGTCAAATAGCGGCTATAGTAGCGGTATAAGTTATAACATTGCAATGTAGTATAATTTGAACAAACCGTTATTTTCAACAATATGCAATTGACAACACTAGTGTGAGGTTGTAATTTAAAATGCTGACAGTTGACACTGCTGTTAGTTTTTTCTAGTGTCACCCTTTTAATAGGCATGGCAACAAAAGGCTTTTAGGTTGTAAAGACTGATTTTTGTTTGTCTTGCAGATGTTATTCAGAAACTTATTGAAAGGGGCAAACATATTTTGGCTGTCAAGTTTATTTTTCACTTCAAACTTACTGAGAAGACCCCACCCGTTCCTGTTTTGAAAGCTTGTGTGAATGATGCGGAGAAACTTGCTAAAAGACTCGCCTCCGAAGGAAAGTCACTGGTAAGTATGGAGCCCCAGTTTATTTCCTGGTGCATGATGTGACTGCCCATACTATATTTATTTAGTTTTTTTTTGTTTGTTTGCAGAATGAGATAAAATCTAGAGAAATTCATGCACTGAAATCAGTCATTAAGGTTATTGAGAGTTACAACCTTGACTCTGAGTTTCCGCGTGCAAGCATTGAACGGCGTATAGACGAATTGAGCAAGCAGCGCAAGGTTGGTGGAAAACCTGTTGCACCAGCTTTTGCTGCAATGCCTCTTCAGCATCCACAACAGCAACTAAGTGGGATCAAGCGTCCTCTAACATCTGCTCCATTTGGTCCAGCACCTGTCCTTAATAATGTCGGTAGCACCCCTTCAACCATACACCAATACCAACAACCTCATTTCCAGTCAACAACGGAACATCCAAGTCCATACATGAGCATGCCGCCAACCACGCCATTTGGCATGAAGGCGCCAACTCCAACCGTTTCCTCCTATACAGGTTCTTCAACTGGACCTTATGGTCTTGATGGTGTCCCAATGGGTCCTAGTGGCAACCTCAATCAAGGTGGTTCTCATCCAAATTCATCCCAGCCACAGGTTATGCCTGGTTATTATGTGCCGATGGGTCCTAATGGCAACCTCAGTCAAGGTGGTTCTCATCCGAATTCGTTAGAGCCGCGAGTTATGTCTGGTTATTATGCCCCAATGGGTCCCAGTGGCAACCTCGATCAAGGTGGTTCTCATCCAAATCCGTCTGAGCCACAAGTTATGCCGGGTTATTATGATAGTGCCTCTGCCTCCGGTGGTTATGGTCTGCAACATTATTACGGAACATCTTATCCTCAATAGGTTAAGCAATTGCTTTATTTTTTAATACTGAATCCCTAGGTTGATATTATAGTTTCTTGCACTTTTGGCTTTCAGTTATAGAAGCAGAACTTGTTTTAGTGTTCACTAAGATTATATGAAAGGAATTAGATTAAACATTTAAGAATCACAAGGATTGTTTGGTTTCAATTTCCTCAGCCATTTTGCATGAAAAGGTTTCATTTTAGATCGTCGTGATCATCATTGAACTTTGTTCTTTCTCTTCTCTTCCTAACTGCATAGCCTCCATTATTTTCGCTAGGCAATGAGCTTAAACCGGATTTGGAAAATAATACTCACCAGAATATAAATTTTCTACATTTATATTAGGCATAATTTTGCTCTAAAATTATTAAACAAGTAGTTTCATAATTGTTTTTATATATATATATATATATATATATCTCGTCTTAGTAGTTAAAATTGCTTATCAACAGCCGAGAAGTATTTTATTTCTTGATTTTCAGTCAAGTATTTTTCTTTCAAATGTCCTTCCAAATAAATTGCTACTAAAACATTTCTGACAGCAACAAATTGAATAGGATCAAATTAAATTAAATTTGTCAAATGACAGATATTAGTAGACCAATGAAATGAGTAAAATAATCAATTTTATAAGTTTATACGTTAACATAATTATGTGGAAAAAACACAAACCCCATTGAAGAACCTACACATTGCTTTTGATATATGCAAGAATCGACACATTGATTTCAACAGTACAACCCATTTCATAAAGATGTTGAAGATCAAAGAAAATGCCCAACTATTAGCAAAAAAAAAAAAGCCCAACTCAGTTAAACTTTTTATTAGCAAAAAAACAAAACCAAAACCTGCACATAATATTTGAAAGAAAAAAAAAATCCGTTGTAGACAATTAGGAGTTAGAAAAAACCGTGTACGGGGATTGGAAATTGCTGAAATTCCGAAAGATGGATCGCTAAAGTTTGCGGAATTTCTTTTTTACGGTTTGATTCATTCAAAATGTTAATTGAGTTACACATTGCACTCAAAGAAAAAATAAAAAGAAGAAAACAGCTCATCAAGTCATTACGTTACATATTATAAATAAGCTTTACTCATTTTTCACACAATTAATTTCTATCATATCACAGGAAAGAGGGCCATAGGTACGTAACTTCTTTTCTTCTTCCGCCGCCACTTACTTCCACAACTCATTGTCATTGATATATCTGCATGTATTTTGTGTTTGGTTTTGTCAAATAGAGCCCTTCATAAACATTTGAGTGTAATTTTCATTTCATTATCATCATATTCTCTTTCCAATCAAAAAATGTTTTGGAATTGGAAAATTCAAGTTTTGAGGACATAGTAGATGATGTTGTTTATAAATCACACACTGTTACCACTTTTAATCTTTGTAAAAAAGAATGATATTGGTAACGATTTTTTTTTGTAACAAATTAAAGAATCAAAGTTTACTGTGAAACACATGTAGATATTTTATGTGACATGTAGAGTTAGAGAGAGTCTATTAAGAACCCAAATTGAATTCTACAATTGGAGATTTATTTAGTAGCAAGTCCATATAACACATGAAATTGTGATATGTCATGGTGGCTATTCTAGGTTGTTCTAGCCACAACTTTTTTTATGTAAAAATTTGATCTAAGGTTAGAAAAGTTTCATCAACAAAGAATTTTAGTTTTGGAAATCATAAAATTGTTCTTATAAAGCAATTAATGATATTAAGGATCATTGTAATTAATATGATAAATATTTATTTTTAATGGATTTTATATAGGTTGAATTGAAATAGTTTGAAGATTGAGATTTGAAGCATAGAGGTAAGATGGATTTTGCTTATGGACCTGGAAGAAACCATCTATTTGTTCCCGGGCCTACCAACATCCCTGAACATGTTATCCGTGCAATGAACAGAAACAATGAGAATCATCGTACTCCAGCAATAACAACATTGACAAAAACTTTACTTGATGATGTCAAGAAAATTTTCAAGACTATTTCTGGAATCCCATTTCTCATCCCCACAACTGGTATTGTATAATTGGTCTTGTCACATTGTTCACTAATCTATTTATATATTAATTCATTGTTATAGTTTAGTTGATGTTAGTCTAATACATTTCCTTAGTCATTACAATGTTTTCTAGTTGACTAGATCTTTTACCATTTTACATTGAGGACTTAAACATGTCCTACTAAGATTGAAATTGAAAAATCTTGATCACATTGACCCGTTTCGATTGAAAACTTTCAATTTCATGAATTATATTGAAATTTCGTTAATTTTATCGATAAGTTATTCGACACTTATAATTTAAGTTTTGATCATTCATTTTTTTCCAGGTACCGGTGCATGGGAGAGTGCACTGACAAATACGTTGTCTCCTGGGGATCGTACTATATCTTTTCTAATTGGCCAATTCAGCTTGCTTTGGATTGAACAACAAAAACGCCTCAACTTTAAGGTTGATGTTGTAGAAAGTGAATGGGGACAGGGTGCCGATCTTGAAGCTCTAGAATCAAAACTTGCTTCGGATAAAACACATACCATAAAGGCAATTTGTATTGTTCACAATGAGACAACTACAGGGGTCACAAATGACTTGACTAAAGTGAGAAAAATCCTTGGTGAGAATCCTTCATGACTGTTATTAAATTATTATGTAGTATTTTAGTCATGATTATAATTTTGCATGTTTATGTCTTGAGAGATATTTGAATTAGTTGGAACATTGTCTTACTTGTAAGTTTTAAATCATGCTTGTTTGATTGTTGGTATTGGTGAAACTTCCAAATTTTCCATGTATTTGTGATATATGTGTTTGTAATACCTTGTGGATTATGTGCACATGAAGTGTCTACGCATAGTCATATATTTGCATTGCAATAAGGTGTGATATAATTGATTTCAAATGCTATATTTCAGGTCTCATTACATTTGGTTGACTTGACTATGAATTCATGATTCAACTCGGAATAAGTCTAAAATATGTACGACATAATGTGTTTTCATGGGACAATTTTTTTTGTCTAAAACTATGTATCATTCTTTTCCAATCAATAGTTTTCAAGCATGTAGTTTTAATTATTATTTTATATTTTTCACTTGTTTACATATCTTAAACAAAGTGATTATCCCCATGTTATGTTTTTGACTCAGACAAGTATCAGCACCCAGCACTCATTATTGTTGATGCTGTGTCTTCAATCGGTGCTCTTGATTTTCGCATGGATGAATGGGGTGTAGACGTGGTAGTGACTAGCTCTCAGAAAGCTCTTTCTCTCCCTACAGGAATGGGAATTGTATGTGCAGGACCTAAAGCCATTGAAGCTTCAAAATCTGCTAGATCACTTAGATCTTTCTTTGATTGGAATGGTTACTTGAAATGCTACAACTTGGGAACTTATTGGCCATACACTCCTTCCATTCAATTGCTCTATGGTCTAAGGGCAGCCCTTGACTTGGTTTTTGAGGAAGGATTTGAAAATGTGATTTTAAGGCACAAACGTTTAGCCAAAGCAACTAGGTAATTCATAATTTGGTTTAGTTGAGTCGGATATTTGTCCATACTTTAGATGTCCAGTTATGAGCAAGAGAGATATGTTGAAATTGCACATCTACTAGAGATTTGGTCAAAGTAATTTTTATGCGGCTCATAAATTTCTTATTTTTATTGCTTAAATTTATTGTGTTTCCTATGTCTTATATGCTATATGTAGGCTTGCAGTAGAGGCATGGGGATTGAAGAATTGTTGCCAACAAGAGGAGTGGTATAGTGCTAGTGTGACTGCTATTGTTGTACCTCCTAACATTGACAGTGGTGAAATAGTTAGTAGGGCATGGAAGAGATACAATTTAAGCTTAGGAGGTGGATTGAACAAAGTTGCTGGGAAAGTTTTCAGAATAGGACATGTTGGCCATCTAAATGAGGTAAACTATTTATTTCTCATGCACCCATCATTGTCACATATTGCAAAGATATTAGTCAAAGAAAAATATATTTTTTTTTGCTTTTCTTTAGATAGAGACATTAATTTATTCAATTATCTAATAGCAGAGGCCAACTTTTATTGAATCATAATCGCATAAACTAACTATTGTTGATGTTGTTATCTATACTATTACATGAATTTAACAAATCAAAGTACAGATAGAAAAATCATTCATTAGACAGTGTTAAAAATGTATGATATAAAAAATTGTCGTTTATAAGAAATTATAATCATTTCATATGTTATATATTTTTAGCTGCAACTTTTGGGGTGTCTTGCTGGTGTGGAGATGACACTCAAAGATGTGGGTTACCCGGTCAAGCTTGGAAGTGGAGTTGCTGCTGCTAGTGCTTATTTATTGGACAATATTCCTCTAATCCCTTCAAGAATTTGAGTCACATGAATTATTCTTGTGATTATTTCTTTTCTGTTTTGTCATGTATTAATACTATATCAGTGCAATGCATTGGAAATAATGTGATTGGATAGTACATGAATTTTATTCGTTTTCTTTGGGAAGTTTGTTTAACAGATGGTGAATTTTTATTACTTGAGCAATGAGAATTATGTTCGATCTCTCTTTAATTTGCCTCAAAAAAATCATTGAATCTCATTCAACTATCATGAATTGGCCTAAATTAATTAGAAGCAATATTTTAGTTTACTATCTTGTCTTATTGTCATTAAGAAGTATACAATTTTGTCCCTCTACAAGCAAACTCACTCTTCTCTCGTTTAGTCTACGCTAAATGTAAAACTGAGCAACGCATTGCTCAGGTGCATAAATAAGTGATTTGGCATCTAAAAATTATGAAATATATTTTATAACAAATTGGGTTTGTTTGTAATCTATCAACATAGGAAGTAGACACTCTAGGTTTTTTTAAAGGCTCTGAGTGGATAAAGAATGCATAACATAATGAATTTGAAGTCATTAACTCTAGTTGCAGATCACACGTGAAAAATTTACCAAACTATCACGTTAGTTTCATCAAAGAGCAAGTAAATCTTGTATCATATCAATCTTTAGGTAGATCATCAATACTTTATGCTAGTCATTATACGCATCATGTATTAAATTATTACTACTTAAATAAAATAAGTTTATGAGAAATGTTAACCGGTGCCATCGGGACATTGGTTAAAAATGCTAAAAAAAGAAGTTATATAGTAATTATTGCATTGAAAATTGTGTAAGTAATCTATAAAACGTCAAAATAGTTTCCTTTTATATTAATAATTTCCTTTTTTGGTATGCTTAACCAGTGCCCTTGACCCTAAGTTTATTCATGTAATAAACCAAAGTAGATGCAGGGAAAAAATTTGATAGTCTCCAATTGTTCTAAGGTATAAGGTACAATGTTGTAACCCATGGAAATATTTGACCTTGTCTTCAATATTTTCATAAATTTGGGAAAAAAAATCCATGCATTTTTTATAAAGCAATGTGATACCTTTGAAATTATATTGCGACGCAGTTGTGGTAATTTATATGCACTTTATTAGGTGTTTTTTTTTTGTTGCCAATTCTTCACTTTGAAATATCCATCACCCCCGATTTCTTCAAATTTATAATTTTTTGAAAAGTATATTATAGTTAAAAAAATTGTATTTCAAATTAAGTACAACACAAAAAACACATAAAGTGTTCATAAATTTATCCCTTGTTAGAAGTGAACTATAACAAATCCCTCGGAACCACAAACAAAATGGAGGTTAAAGTTGCAAAATTCTTAATACATGCATCACAGTATTTTAGAATTAAAGTAGTTGATTTGAATTAAATGACTTCAACTATATGTAGGATGACTATTAACACATTCAGAAAAATCGATCCTAAAAATGAAACCATAGTCCTAGATTGACATAATATAGAAGTTTGGCTACACATCATTTGTGGGGTTGGAGACTTGACAAATGACTTTCTTTTTATATGGCTCGGTGTGATTCCATCCCTTGTTTGATGTTCTCCATACCAATAAAATGAAAACCAAAAATCTCAACTATACACCGAAATTCATTTTGGAATGTTTATAAGGTGCCCTAGGGACACTCATTAACAAGACTAATGGCGGAGACACGTATAACATTGTGGGTGCACATGCTGCACTAAATTATCTGAAATTATTTAGTAGTATATGTTTATATAATTTTGACCAAGGAGGCACCACACTCACCTATAATCCAATTGAAAGGTTAGAACTTTCTCTATTCCACTCACATACAACACTTTCACAATTTCAATCATGCATTTGTCCTTGTCTCACATCATTAATAAAATTTCATTAAAAGAAAGACAAACACTACATATAATACAAACCTCACTCGTTTATACTCCCTCCAGTCTTGAATGTAAGAAGAAAAATAAACACCTATTAAGAAAATGGATAGCGTGCATTTAAGTCATGATAAAAAATTATACCTTTTTAATTTTGCCCTTGTCTTGGAATTATACTTTTAAGTCATGAATGTGACTTTTGAACTCAGCTTGGGAATGTGAAACAAATTGGATATAAACTAATGAGGGCAAAATTAGAATAGTGACATTTAATAGTATGATTTAATTATACTTTTGCTTACATTTGAGACCACCAATTTTTTTGTTTTGTTTCTTACATTCGAGTCTGAAAGGAGTAGGTTCTTCCATTGTTGATCTTTTAAAGGTTAAACCCCCGTTCTAAATTTTACTTTTATATTTCCAATCTTATATATTTATAATTTATTTATTAATGTAATGGGACGGAACATATTTTATTAATTTGTTGAGCTTAAATTTGGGTTAATGGTGAAACTTAAGATGCTTACTTCGTTCGGCATACCTGAAAACCAGACTCTGCTAATAAAAAAAATATTGCGCATCAATATTGTTTCGCTTCGATTCTTCGTATTGCACCCTCTATAGTTGAATTATCAAAAAATACAATTACATTTTCTTGCGAGTTCTTTATTTTAGTGTGTATATTTATGTTTTCAAT
>Ga0228710_1000172_pt1 | contig 63156 bp, 19 predicted proteins | sample MedpolnodulmetaG_FD_177995 | JGI IMG/M metagenome (GOLD analysis project Ga0228710, IMG submission 177995) | Root nodule microbial communities from Medicago polymorpha collected in Santa Monica, California, United States - pink nodules | ecosystem: Host-associated > Plants > Roots > Nodule... | reverse complement strand
GTGTCTTCAGGAGCTCTTCTTCAGACTCGTTTCTTCAGACGCAACACTTCAGAGGCAGTTCTTCAGACGCAGTTCTTCAGACGCAGTCTTCCAGATGCTTTAAGCTTCAAATAAATTCCTTTGCTCTTGAACTTGTTCAATCAGAATCTCTAAGAATAGTACTTTGATTATGGATCCTGCACACTTGAACAAATTGTTTAGCATATCCAATTGATTATTTTTAATACCTTGTTATTGTCAAAACTCAATAGGTGACTTGTGAAACACCCTTGTTCCAACAGTATCTAGGGTATAAATACACAAAAACCTTTTCGTAATCTTGTGATAAATCATTATTATACATGTGTTTATTGTGGTAGAATAATTTATTTATATGTTTTCCTTCATATGGTTTTCTTAGCAATTTATTTAAATAAATGACTATTGGTATTAAATGTATTTATTTTGGTTTTACTTATTTTAGTCTATATAAATATTGAAATTCCGGCATGCGGATAACAGATGCTGGACACGGTGTTATGACAAGTCAAATGTCTCGTAAGATGTTAGAACATCGCAATACCAGTGGCAAACAATAACAATTGTAAATTAAAGGACAGAAAGTAAATAATACAAGTTATTTGTTGACCCAGTTTGGTACAACTTCACCTACGTCTGATGGCTACCAAGCTAGGAAGAAAATCCACTATAGTAGTATCAATTTGAAGTATACATAAGAGCTTTCACTAGCCTACTAACTTCTCACTTAATCACTACCCATGATATTTCTACCTAAGACTCTCCTAGTCCTAAATATGAGAACCCACTCATTTCCTCTTAGTCACATACCAGTGGTCGTCCATGTAATCCTTAACAAATAATGGAGACACTCTCCTAGAACATGAATCTTCTCGTGCTTAAAAGCTTAGAGAGATTTAGAGTATTACAACTCAATTACAAAGTTCAACTCTAATATCAAAGTGATAAGAGAGTGGCTCACAAATAACAAAGACAGACTAAAACCAGATGACTCTTTTCTAAATTGCGGCTTCAGTGAGTTTTTAGGTCTTCAATCTTTGTTTATATAGCCTGAATGCAGAATAGGTGTGATGCGCAAGTCTTGGCTAAAGACCAGCTAAAATCTCGATATTTCAGCACATGCAGATCAAATGTTTCCTTAAATGTTGCAACAACATTCTTAAGGACTAAGTTAAGCATAAACCGTCTTCCTATGTTTCTAGAATCTTCGCTCCTTGGTCAACTCTTCAGATGATAGTAATCTTCAGAGAATATATGAAAATCTGCACATTAAAATAGAATCCTCAAGTAAGCGAATCAAGGCACGCTATGATGTCGTACCAACATGTTTAAGACATTGTGTCTGAGATCTTGCTTGAACTAAAGTTTTAATAAAATGCAGCCAACATATGTCTAAAATCTAACAAATATTAATTATCTATACTTATGATATTGTCATACCCCATTTAGTGACCGTTTAAAAAAAATTACTCGTTTTTTTTTAGCCGAGGAATTTCGTCGTTTCAGACGAAATTTTGGCAGAGAGGTATTTTAAAATACATCATTTGGTTTCCGAAAGACAACAAATTTTAAGTGTTTTATTATTTTTATCCTTTAATTAATTTTTAGTTTTTATCCATTTTTATTTTATTTTGTTTTATCTTATTTTATTTTATTTTATCTTATTTTATTTTTTATTATTTTCTTTTTATTTATTTATTTATTTCCTAATTTCTTTTATTTTTATTTATTTAAAATGTTGTTTTTTAGTCCATTGTCCAAACAATCAATTTCTGTCCCATCTTTGTCCTAGCCCAGCAGGGGAATTTTGGCCCAAGTTGCCTAAGGGACACCTCATCTGCAGAGGTGCCATTTTAGGTTTGTAGCACAATCCTTTTCAGAACATAATACACCCTCATTTTAACCCTAATTTGTCCCTATAAATAGACCCAATCATTGGGCTGCACAGTTTTTCACAGACACTAACACTGATCCCAAAGCAATTAGACTGCCTCCATCACAAAAAACCTAATCTGAATCTGGCAGTAAAAAAAAAATCAAAACCTCTTTTTCTTTAAAAAAATTCTCAAGAACACCTCCAACTCACAATCACAAAGAAAGTCATCTCATAACCCATAAATCACAGTGACAAATCCATCATCAGTCGCAAAAACAAATCAAAAAGGAATTCGACCAAGGTCACAAACCAAGGAACAAAACCGAATCTGAAAAAAAAAAGGTAGAAGAAGTCTTTTGTTTTTATTTTAGATCTATCACTACCGTCTCCTTTTCTTTTGTAAAAAACGTCTTCAAAAAACTTTCAACCGAAACATATAGAGAAGAGATAGGAGGGTTTTCGTTTTCCTCGTTTTCAACTTAGATCTACGAAAAGTTGTAGTTGTTTTTCGAAAACCTTGTTAAAAAAGAAGATCAGTAGAAGGAGAATAGGGTTTTTGTTCGAAATTTTTTTTAAAAAAATAAGGTTTGTGTTCCAGCACGGTGGTGCCACTACCGGGCACTATGCCGGAAAGTTTGATTGACCGGAGAAGAAGCAATAAAAGGGCGACACTGTTTTCTTTGTAAAATAGGATGAGAGAGAGAGAGAGAGAGAGAGAGAGAGAGAGAGAGAGAGAGAGAGAGAGAGAGAGAGAGAGAAGGAAGTTGGGAAATGGCATGCTATATTCATATTAGGGGTAGTTATACCTCAATGATCTGGTGCTTGCCTACCCACCCTTTTACCGTACTCCCTCTTCTCTCTGATTCCGCAGATCTGGATCGAACGATCCAAATCATTTTTGTTTGAGTCCAACAGCTTTTGTTCTAAGCCCAACAGTCTTTTACTAAGCTCATTCTGTTTATTTATTTCCTCTACTATTTTACTACTAAACCACCCCTTTTAACTTTTGTACCCGATTTTTTCCCTTAAAGTTTTTTCTTATCATTTTCAAAAACACTTTAACGTTTTTTTCTAGTTATTTATTCTACTATTTTTTTTATGGTTATCTTATTATTGCATTTTATTTAGTTTTCTAGTTCTTTTTTACTTTAGTCTAGTTTTATTTTTATTTCACATTTTGTTTATAGTTAGTTTATTTTTTAGTTGCTTTTTATTTATTATTTAGTTTATTTCATGCTTATTAGAATTAGAATCATTTCATGCATATTTATTTCTTGTCATTTTTTTATATATATACAAATGTTCTTAGGGAATGATGTAATTTAATTTATGCATTTTATTTTGCCTATCATTTTATCTTTTGAGGCTTTAGAATGTATCTAGGAATGATGTAAAAACATAAATGAGAAGTAGCACCGACACTCACACATTTATTTTTTCCGCTTTATGTCATGACTTTAACCAAAGACCAAAATCAATTACAGACAAATTAGGATTAAATAATGGACAAATTAAAGACTTTAAAATCAAACAACTAGTAATTTTAGGTTTAATTTCAAGGAAATAGGATTTTACTTTGGATCTAATATCCTTTGTAATTTCCTTCGCGCTTTATTTTATTACGCTATGCCTAAACCTTTAGTTTTTTTTATTTTAGCTCACTTTTAACTTAGAATAATCAAATTTTCAAAAAAAATTCAAATATACTAAACTCAAAAATATTTTTCTTAATAAACCTTGGATTTTAACCCAAGTGTTTCCTTCTTCCTTTTCTTTCTTAATCAAACTTTTAATCTATCTTAAACCATATTTAGACTTGGTTTCTTTTTAATTAAAATCAATTAAACTCATATTTTATTCTTCTATGCCTTCTCGGTCTCTTATCCTCTTAAAAACATTTTTCAAACTTCAAAATCAATTTAACCAATCACTCGGCTTTTTACCCGAACTACTTGATTTTGATCCGATCTTTGGGTATGTAGGCAAAAGACTTATGTCTTTCCAAATCAATAAAAAATAACAAAAACATGCTTCTTTCCCTTTTCTCCTCACACTTAGATTTTTTAAGCCTTTTACAAACAAACAATAACTTAGCACAATATAATTAAAAACAAGAGGTTCCTATGGAATACCATAGACGTTTAGGGTGTTAAAACCTTCCCTTCGCGTAACCAATCCCCGAACCTTTAATCTCTTATAGGGTTATTCTTTCTTTTCCCCTTTCCCTTTGGAAAATAAAAGATCGGTGGTGAGTCCAAATTAAGATTCAAGACTAATCTAATAGCTTGATATCCAAAAATCATCGCGGCAGAAATGACGACTTCGCTGGGGATAATCCCTCTAAGAGGGTTGAGCCTAACTTGTTCTTCTTTATCCTTGTGCTTTATTATTGCTTATATACCTTGTAAATACGTGCTTATATGTTTACTTTCTTACGTGAGTGGTGAGATAAGTTCTACGTACACTCGGACTTGAGGGAAACATAAGATATGACGGTGGTAGAATCATAGTGACATTCCGAGAGTAGTCTTGTGTTTTGGAACATGTGATATAACCACACTTAACGGAGGATCTTGAAGTGATATATGTCGGCGCGTGTTGTCATGTTTAGACTATATTACTTTTAAGTATCCATCGAAGCTAAGGACCTTTAGAGTTACCTTTAACTCATCTTGGCCTTTTAGGACGTAGTGCAGTGGCTAACCAAGTGTTGTCTTGGAATTAGTCGACACGCGATGCTACACTCAAACGATACTTTCCGACGAACGTTGTTGGTCCGGGTGTAGTCCCGTAATCTAATAAAATTCGGAGGGGGTTGGACTTTAGGAACTTGGTAGAACCCGTGATACAGGTACATATGAAACCATAGTCCTTACCAAATGTGGTGTTTACCCTAAACTCCAACACTGTGGACTTAACCTCACCATGTTTTCGATGTTCTTTAGCATAATCATGCATACATGCATTCATTCATAAACAACTTTTTCCATCCAATATCGAAGGACTTAGATAAGTTTTTGTAAACATTAATGGTATGGACCTTGTAAGAAGGAACACCAAGAAATACAACTTCAAAAATCTTAACTAAGCTTTAGCTTTTGTTAAAGAACTTTTTCCTTGGTTTCGTTCTTACCTTTTGAAAAAGGAACCGATTGCAATATCTTTACAATCTTCAAATAAAACCATGTTCCTCTGTGATGTTTACAATTCACTTTGATAAACCCTTCAAAAAGAAATTGCATAAACATATCATGCATTCATAGCTTCTAGTATGTGTCTCACCATTCACAACACAATCTAAAAACATTCATAACATAATATAAATACCATTCAAAACCACATTGAACATCAATATAATCTAAACATCATTATGAGCAACTACAATTATCTATAACTACATAAACTAACTAAATAATCAATGCAGTTCTTATTTGGACATTTTGTCAAACATTTTGTGTGCAAATTATCAAACATATTCACATTGTGTTAATTTGACACCATTCAAAACCACATTCTACTTAAACATCATTTAAACATCAATTACAACAAGTATATTCATTTATCAATTCATAAACTACACATGCAATCATCAAAATGTCAATTCATTCATAAACCCTAACCACATGCAAACTACCAAATTAAAAAAAAAAAACACAAACTAACATTATGATCACAAATGATTAATACTACTTACTTGTGTTTTTGTGGAGATGATTTACTTGAATTTCGTCAAAATGGAATTAGAGGAATTTGAGAGTAATTGGAGAAGTTTTGAAAAAACTTGAAATTGGTATGTTTCCGGTGCTTCTATCTCGGACGCATCGACAGTTAACTACCAATGACCGGCGGCAACTAACTGCCTATGAAAAATTTGGTAGTTAACTACCGATTGTATAAGCTGACAGCAGTTAAATACCAAGGGGGTATTTGCGTATTTTAATGATGTTTTTTTCAGCCTTATGTGAAGTGTTAACAACAATTTTCTTATTAAAATTGTCAACCATATCCGACCCGAAAAGAATAGCTGGACCGGGTATTTGGCCCAGGCCCGTGAATTTTCTTTCATATAATATAACCACCAAATCTAAACAAATAGCGGTGATTTTTCGATTTGGTTTTTTTTTTTCTACTCGTCGTTTTCTCTCTCGTCTCTACCACTATTTCCCTCTCTCTTCTCCAAAACCCAAAACCCTAATTTCTTCTTCCTCAACCACGATGAACTGCTCCAGTTAATTTCTTCTTCCTCTATTCCCTTCTTTCGTTTCTTCTCTGTTTCGATTTCGAATTTCATCTTTTCTGATCTGCGATTTGTTCTTTTGGTTGGTTTTTTGCAGTTTCTGGTGAGGTTCCAGATGAGCCTGTGGTTTCAAAAAGCTCTGGGCTTTTGTTCGAGAAGAGATTAATCGAGAGGCATATAATGGTAATGATTCTTTCTCTCTCTCTGTTTAATTGCTTTCTGCGATTCAATTTTGTGAATAATAGTTTAGGGTAGAGGGGTAATTTGGGAATAGTAATAGTTATTTCTCTCTGTTTATTTAACATTTGAAGTTGAATTTGTGAACAATAATTAGGGATTAGCGTGTTAGGGTAGAGGGGTAGTAGAGGGGTAGTTTGGGAATAGTTGTTTAATGGATAAAATGGATTTTGTGTGTGTGTGTGTGTGTGTGTGTGTGTGTTTGTGTGTGCGCGTGTGTGTGCGTGTGTGTTTTGGTATCAGGGTTCGTTTATCTTTGAGCTTATGAAAAATAGCTTACGGAAATAAATAAGCTTTTATGTTAATTTATAAGTTCTCACTAACAAAAATTGTATCTTCATAAGCTGTTTTTTCATAAACTACCTTACAAGCTTATGAATAATACATAAAAGCTTAATAAGACAATCCAAACAGGCCCATAGTTTAGTTCATTTTAGGTTGAAAGTGTTTGGTCTTTTATGTTCTTCAAGGGTATTGTAGTGGAAATCAGGAGTGTAGGCAACTCAAATTTTAGATGGAGTGTAGGGTAGCACCGTAATTTGAGAGTAATGGTTTAATCGAGAAATGTGTTGCATTAGTTTTATAACATTTTGGGTGGAAAATGTTTGGTCTTGTAACTAATTTGAAGGTTTAGTAGTAGAAATAAGTAGTGTCGGTCTCTGCAAACCCGACACTTCTGATCGAAGCCGTGTAACGACATCGACTCATGTTTTACATTGAGTTATGTAATTTTCTCAAAATTGTATTGTTGTCGTTGTGTCTGGTTTCCAGTTTCATAGTTGTCAGCAATTTGAAGTTTTAAATGGAATTTAGTTATACAGCCCATGACTGGAATTTTGGACTTCATTTTATTTAAGGCGAGACAGTATTTAAGGCAAGACGTGTGGTTCTTTGGTTCTGGATACCGACTTTTGTATTGGTATTAGGAGATTAGGAGATCTGAAAGCTAAAGGGTAATTTGGAAGCAGTGTATTTGTTATATTTTGTTTCTTTTCTCTTTGTTGTATCTGTGCTATCTTTTGGTGAATGAAAGAAAGTGGGGCGTTTTTGTACATAGTGAATTGCGTAGCATGTTTGAAGTTTGAGGTGGTTTGGTCTTTTAAGCTGTTTAAAGTGTTTAGTAGTGGAAATTAGTAGCATCCCCAACTAAAAATTTGTAACGGAATTTAGTTACACAACCGATGACTGGAATTTCGGAATTTATTTTATTTGAGCCGACACATCAGCATAACTAATAATTATTTTAATAAACCGAATTTTGTATTGGTTTTAGGAGATTTGTTTGAAATATAAAACGATAGGATTGAACAGCCAGAATGTGATTTGAATTTTGATAGAAACCGGTACCAAACATTGAAACAGAATAGAAATAACTTATTTTATTAATAATAGAATATGATTACACAATAGGTTTCCAAGGAATTTGAGAGTCTTGGGTCTCTCCCTCCAAGAATTCGAGAGCTTGGTCTCTCTCAACCAATAACCAGTCCCCAATAAAATGCCTATTGACATTGTCCTTCAGATCCCTTATTTATCCAGTAACTTATTCTCCAGTAACAGCCTAAAACATAACTGTTCCTAATACATAACTGCTGCACGTTAATATAATAACTGTTGCCTAATAAAATAACAACTGCATAATAATAATAATAATAATAATAATAATAATAATAATAATAATAATAATAATAATAATAATAATAATAATAATAATAATAATATATCTATCAAAATTGTATTAGTTCTATTATATGAATTATGTTTATGTCCTATCTATCGGTTAATTATGTTTATGTTCTATCTATAGGAGATTTGAAAGATAAAACATATATGAATTATGTTTTGGGAGATTTAGAAACATTGTAGCTATTATTTTTTTGTTTTATCGTTGTTGTTTATTTCCTATCTATTGTTGAATGAAAGAAAATGGGGTGTTTTTATTCTCAGTGAATTGTGTGGCATCTTTGAAGTGTTTTTTTTTAATATCTGTAAATGTTTTTTGTTATGCAATAGGTTTTTTACTGTCACTTCAAATGCAATTATTTTTCAGGCTTGTCATATGTTATTACTAATCTGATTTTGATACTTTATATTCAATTTTGTTGAAAATAATCGAATAGGATTTTGGGAAGTGTCCAGTCACAGGAGAGCCACTTACTCTGGATGATATTGTGCCGATCAAAACAGGCAAGGTATGTTGGTAATGGTATTAGTTGTATGCTTTCTATATTGAGTGTGCAGTTTATAAGTGGACTAAACCGTTCATGTTAGCCGTGGTTCTTTTATTTTCATATGTTTATTTGCAGTTTGATAATTATCAGGATAATTTGTCATGCAGATAGTGAAGCCTAGACCAGTGCAGGCAGCAAGCATTCCTGGCATGCTTGGAATGTTCCAAAATGTATGTATGTATAGAACTGAGGATTGCAATATTGATATATGATGACTTTGTTTTAGACTGTTTACTGTCGAAGTTCTTAAAATTTATTTTATAAGTTAACTTAATTGTTCCAGGAGTTTAATGGTGGTTTCTGTTAATACGTTTTCCTGACAAATACTTGGAAGCAATGCTTAGAAATCTGTTATATCTCTACTCATTACAAATAATTTTTTCCCCTCATTTATAGGAATGGGATGGGTTGATGCTATCTAATTTTGCCTTGGAGCAGCAGTTGCATACAGCAAGGCAAGAGTTAAGTCATGCTCTATACCAGGTAAGGGTAACAAAATTATTGACCCAACAAATTATCTTCTTCTACAGTTATGCCGCAATTGGTGGAATATGTTTGCAGCCTAAAATTGGGTTATATTAATATTTCCTATAAGTTATAATTGATTTCTTTTGCGATTCGATTGGTCTCTTATCGATTCGTCAGTGTAAGTTTTCCATCCACTTGAATTTCATTATTAAATCAAAAATGATTTTTTTCTTTTCTGGATTTCCCATCACAACACGATAATGTACGGGTACAAAGTTTGCCCTTGAGTTTCAATCCCCAGACCTTCTTGGTCTATATCTCTTAGCTTTAAAGGTTCTCATTTATGCGATAAATTTTTCCTTTTGAGATTCATTTTATATATTCTGAGATAAGGATAGTGAACATGTCTTTTGTTTGTTAAAACTCCTATTTTTATATATTAAGGTGTAAACTTTCAGCATCACATATAACTTCTTCTCAAAATCAATTTTTAATTGTTGCGATTTCTTTTACTATTGGAAAATAAGAAATTTGTGATTTTTAACTTAGTTACCAAATTCTGTCACTCTTCCTACAAATCGCATACTGGGATTTGTGTTCATGTTCACGGTATCTTCATGTTACAATCCGTCAGGGAAGATGTGTTGGGAGTTTGGGGTGCACCTTGGCCTTCTAAGAGTATTCGAAGGGAGAAGGGAGTCTGTTCTCACTGAAAATGGTTTAAGATAATAACTAACCAAAGGGGAATGTAAAAGATAGGCTTGTTTTTTATTAAAAAAAGACAGGCTTGTTTACACATTACAAAAGTACAGGTGAAGTTGGAGAATATTTAAATGGCAAGGAGAAGTTTTTTTGGACGGGAAAGATTGATGACAAAGGATGGTGTGGGAAGTTTCAACAGTACACATAAAAGAGAAATTATGCCAGTAAGAGAGGGGGATGGTTCAGGTGGTAGTGCTGCAGTGGGAAGAGAAATCAATTTAAAATGTTAAATGATAAATTTAATATTTGGTAGAGGCTTTTTGAAGTTCACAAATGTGTTGGGAAGTAAAAGAAGCAATAAATGAAACTAAGTGAAAAAAAACAAGTAGAGACTTTAATATCACTTGCTAATAAATTAATAGTTTATTATGAAATTATTATAAAACTAAAATGAACATATTCCATAATTTTAATTTTTTTTATGACTAAAGTGTGCACCTTTTGATATTTGTAACACATACTGAGAACCAAAAGAAACTATTAACTACGTATAGCCAGACTCTACTGAAGAGTACCACATATTTGTCAGATAATTGCTAGTTTAGCCTTTTTTCATTTGTTTGACTTATGCATTAATATTTATTATTTTCTCCAACTGTTCTTTCCTGGTATGATTTCTTACCTTGATAAGATCCTGTGCCTGATAATGATTTCAAATTTTCACAACTTGTTCCTCTTGCTATATATCCGCCGCCCGAGTTGTTAATTTTAGTTTTAATCTGTAGCATGATGCTGCTTGCCGCGTGATTGCAAGGCTTAAAAAGGAACGAGACGAAGCTAGGTCGATACTTGCACAGGCAGAAAGGCAGTTCCCTATTTCTACTACAAATTCTGTGACAACTAATGCTCCTGTTCATAGCAATGGAAAAAGAGGTATTATATCTTATCATCTTGTTGAGGTTGAAGTGAATTTCAATAAAACTTCGTACCCCATAAACATTAGAGTTTAAAGTGTTCAAAAACTAAGATTTTGCCTTAATAGTTTCCCCTATATGCTGTTAATTCTTGCGCTTTGCGCATTTGAATTGTCTTTTTTATGTTTTAGCTGCTGATGACGAGGAGTTGGCACCTAATGCGAAGAAATTACATCCTGGAATATCTTCTAGTATAATTTCTGAGCTAACAGACTGCAATGCTGCTCTCTCAGGGAAGAGGAAAAAGCGAGAGGTATTCTCAATTATAGTATAGATTATAGAAGTGTATCAAGTTTCACAATGGTAGTATTTTCTTAGTTTGTACTTTCAATTTTTTTTTTGTGATCTCAGTTTGCTTAGATCCTTTGAAAAATTTGAAATTACACACCCACACACACACACATTAATGGCATTTACATTTAACTTGTTTGTGACATGTTCTATGGTTTATTTCAGATTCCTGCGACTTTGGCTTCTGTTGATGCTCTAGAGACATATACCCAGATATCTAGCCATCCCTTAAACAAAACTAGCAAACAGGGCATTATAGCTCTTGATATCCTTCATTCTAAGGTATTACTTTTAATCTCTTAAGTAATATTCAAAAGCGAAATATTTTTTAATTAAGGCATTGTAGCTCTTGATATACTTTATTCTAAGGTATTACTTTTAATCTCTACAAGTAATATTCAAAAGCGACATATTTTTTAATTAGAAAACTAATGTGCAATGACTGAGGATCAACTTATTCCTTGTTTGACAGGACTTAATCGCAACTGGAAATATTGATACAAATGCTGTTATTTTTGACCGTCCATCAGGACAAGTATTAGCTACACTCACCGGTCACTCTAAAAAGGTCGGTCTTATTTTAGTTGGAATTGCAGGATTTATATTTTCTTCAAAATCTATTAGCTGACCTGTAATGCTTTTGGTAGGTAACAAGCGTGAAGTTTGTAGGTCAGGGTGAATCTATCATAACTGGTTCAGCAGATAAGGTAAAGAGCTATCCCTTTCTAATTTTGTAAGGTAGTTTGGTTTCACAGCTCAGAAGTTGGAACTATTTTATCTGATCACCCTCTTTCATCTTAGAGCAGACATTGTAAATCATGATACAAATTTCAATCCATGTATTGCTACATCCCTTGTTTTCTCCGGACACATCCAATTGTGTTTTGCATGATGCAGCTAATCCAAACCTGTGAATTTATATGTGAACTATGAATCCAAAATTCACATTTGATATTTTTCAGTCCCTTGCAATCTACATTTGCATTTTGTTCCCATAATAGATGTGTCTGTTGAATGTCATTCTGACTTGGCCGTCTTAAAATGGTGAATTTGAGTTGCCCTGAAAAGATGTAGTTTTGCATTCCCTAATGGTCAATAAATTTTTTAATTTATTTGTATCGCAGACAGTTCGTTTGTGGCAAGGGTCAGATGATGGTCACTATAACTGCAAACAGATCTTGAAGGATCATTCTGCTGAAGTAAGTGAATCTAACCACATTGCTGTTCCTAATTTTTCATTGTTTCTTGTTTGTCTTTATCCTACTTGCAATCTGGTATGAAATTGAATCTTGGGCGGCAAGAAACATTAAGAAAATAAACTCGTAGAGAGATGATAGTTATGGCGTTGTTTGAGCCACATGTAGTCAACCCCACCTAGTACTAGTATTTATAACTTGATTGTCTTTTTGGGGGTATTGAATGATATAGATTCTTTTGTAAAATAATAAATGTTTTGGAGATAATATATGTTCTTCAAATTATAACACCTTAAGAATCCAAGAGGTCAAATCCTCAAAAAGGAAACTTCTCATTTTCACTTCCCCTGGTTCTCTGATCCGTTAACCTCCCACTTCCTCATTCCTCCTTAACTCCATAACATTATGATAACAGGCTTATTCAGGTCCCTACTCTGTTGCTCCACAGTTAACTTATACAAGTCTGCAATTCTTTCTTGAAAATAATTTTTACTTCATAAGGATTTAGAGCTACCACCTTAGTCAGAGATATCTCCGCACATTGAGTTGGATCACATGAACAGTCGTAGGTTATGTCGTGGGATGTCAGTCGGGACTAATGAGTATCCTTGAATTGTGGCAAAAGCTATTTCTCATAGCCTATGCCAATTAGACCACTTACCATATTGACCATGACAAGTTGGCCTGTGAAGTCCTTGTTGTAAAGCCAGCATTCTCACAAACAGCTCTTAACAGACTTAAAAACATTTTTGATTGTGGATTGGGATCTCTCATAGCCATGTTTTAGCAAAAGTTTGTTTTGGGAGATGCCAATGCAAAACAAACATGCACTTAATTATGTGTTCTGTATTTTGTACATACGAATGCATACACCATATATTCCAATTAAATTAGTTAGAATCTGACGTATGCACTTTGAATTAGCAACATCCTCTTTACCCTGGTCAAATATTTGCGTACACAGTCACCCGCTCACATCAAATGCATTTCATTCTTTACCAGATAAGAAGATCTAAATCCTGAATCAAAATTTGAACGATTCATGCAAAAGCAGCTATAACATGCTCTATCCCGACAGTTTTAAATGTAGAAAAGAATGTAGACATCTGAAAGAAACCCAGAAACTCTTGACTGCTAGGTTTTGGTATACAAATTATTGGGAAAACCCAAGTCCTACATTGGATAGATCTCTTGATAAGAATTTACAAAGAGAGGCACTCCTCACCTTACAAGCCGGTTTTGCAAGGATGAGTTAGGGTCCGTTTGGATAGGCTTATTTTAGAGCTTATGCAAAATAGTTTATGCAAATAAATAAGCATTAATGTATTATTTATAATTTTGTTAAGGTAGTTTATGAAAAAACAACTTAAGAATATACAATTTTCGTTAGTGAGATCTTATGAAATAACATAAAAGCTTAATTATTTGCATAAGCTCTTTTTCATAAGCTCAACAATCCAAACAGACCCTTAGGCCCAATTTAAATTTAAATATGGCAGTTCTATCACTTCTACAACTGATGCATGGCCTCTTTAGTAAGTCGTACATCCAGTCGAGTACCTTCACTACAATTTGATGTTTTCTAGTTTGATGTTCAGCACTCATGTTATTTTTTAATTTTTTTTTTAAAACTTGAGGTATAAAACACTATCTTTATCTTCAATCCAAGAATCAGGATTTCATAAACTATGAAACTTCTATTATGAATGCCTTTATGATTGCTATTCTTGACTAAGGGTGAAACTTCTTTCAAATCTATGAATTTATGCATCTTTAATTCCCGCTAGTTATGTTTCTCTCATACACATGCATTCTGTTGTGATGCAAGAAATTTTTTGCCTTTCCAACTTTTCAGGTGGAAGCTGTCACTGTCCATGCCACCAATAATTACTTTGTGACTGCATCACTTGATGGCAGTTGGTGCTTCTATGAACTGTCTTCAGGAACTTGTCTGACTCAGGTCTGAACATTTTCTCTTATATTCTTGTGTTAATATTGATTCATAAGTGTGCTGTGGAATAGTTTTGTAGAGGTGTCTAAAAGAATATGGGGTATTATTATTATTATTATTATTATTATTATTTATTTTTATTTTTTTATATTTCTTGATAAGTCATCTGAAAGCAACAAGTTTGAACCCTTACTGCATTCCTTCCTACCTAAGTGCTGAATTGACAATGATTTGGCATTTATAGGTTTCTGACTCTTCCGAAGGCTATACATCTGCAGCTTTTCATCCCGATGGTCTTATTCTTGGAACTGGCACTACAGATTCTCTTGTTAAGATCTGGGATGTAAAGAGTCAGGTATGCAATATATTTTTGCTTTATTTCTAGATTAATTTCAATATTAATTTCTATTTTAATTTTAATATTAATTTTATTTTGAAATGATATTTGGTTGCAGGCAAATGTTGCTAAGTTTGATGGACATGTGGGGCATGTAACTGCAATATCCTTTTCTGAGAATGGATACTACCTTGCGGTACGTGAAAAAAATGTAACCAGCATTAGCAGGTTTATCATTAATATGGTATTCTTATCGTACTCTTGAATTTGTGATAGACCGCAGCTCATGATGGTGTAAAGCTTTGGGATCTACGCAAGTTGAAAAACTTCCGGGATTATGGCCCATATGACTCGGCAACTCCAACAAACTCTGGTATTGACTCTCTTATTGTCGATGGCCCTACTATTTACATACTAGAATATTGTACATATTTCATAAGGTCTTCATCTAATTCTTTGTATCTTGCAGTGGAGTTTGACCACAGTGGATCCTACCTTGCAGTTGGAGGCTCTGATGTTAGGTGAGGAGTAATGTCTAGTCTAGAAGGGTTATTGGAAAAGCTTGTTTTCGATTATCTTACAACATATATAATTTTGAAGTTCTTGATATTCTATAAGCTGTTTTCATTTTCAGTTTATTTTCATGAGTTTAACAACGACACGATAGTTCATAGAAGTTGTTTTTGCATAAGCTTAGGGGAAGATTACAATGTTTTATTTTTTAATTATCATTGAAAAAAAGTTGTACATAAACTCTTCTATGATAATTGTTTACCCAAATACCCTTTAGATTGGTAATGATTTATGAATGTGACTGAAAATTAAATTGCTTTTTGGTTTCTCTAACCATTCCATTAGTCTTTCCCTGAACTAATTTATTGTACCTGCTACTTTATGCAGGATATTACAAGTTGCAAATGTGAAATCTGAATGGAACTTGATCAAAACTCTTCCTGATTTATCTGGAACAGGTGCCGTCTTGATTTTTCCCGTTCCTATTTATTAATTCTTGCACCACACTTCTAGTATTTATTGTTTGTACAGTTATTAAGATGCAACTTGAACCATTTATTTCCAGGAAAATCCACGTGTGTAAAATTCGGCCCTGATTCAAAATACTTAGCAGTTGCATCAATGGACCGGAATCTTCGAATATTTGGCCAACCTGGCGAAGATATTCCTGACAAATCATGAAGTTGTGCTCCATAGTCTTGCCGATCCAGGGACAGTTGCTGCCTGCTATTAAAGCATGGTCTAATTTCATTTGTTGGATAGTGAATGAAAGTTTTGATTAGTTTGATTATTCAGTAGTTTTCCTTCACATACCATGGTGTATGTGGAGTGGAGCAAATATATTCAAGGCTTTCTGCAGCAACATTACTATGCATTTGTTCTTTGTCATGAAAATCTGAAGTCTGTATTGTCCTCGGATAATTTTTAACGTGATTACTTACTAGTGAGATAATGTAATTGTTGGCCATTGCTACCAGAAATTTTTGTTGTTAAGACATTAATAACTTTTTGAGTAAAAAGCTTGTTAACTTGTAGTGTGGTGGTAATATGGAAAATCACATGCAGGACTTTTTTTCATAATATAAACTTTTGCCGATAAAAAACTAAGGTAAAAGTATACAAATTGTCTCTTAATTTGAAGTAACATTTTTGTCCTTTATTTTTTTTTCTTCTCTCTTAATTTAATCTTTCATGTTATAAAATGGCAAACATCGCTATCCTTTTTTTATGGGTTTAAAAAAGATTAAGGATAAAAGTGTTAAATGAAATTAGGTTAAGGGACAAATTAAGTAACTTCGTCAAAAACTGGTTCAAAAAAATGACTGCTTGTGTTTGATGTTCTGAACAGAATTATAAAGCCATTATACCTATCGCAACAATTTTTTTTCTTCCGAATTACACTGTTCATTGATGTTTTTAATGAAGATCTATTTGTAAAACTCAATTTTAGTCAGGGTGTTCAAAGTCGAATCAATCCAATTGAAAAACCGCAAACCGAACCAGCTCAATTCAAAACTGCAAAAAACTGCATTTGATTTGGATGTATTCGGATCATTTTTCTACTCAACCGCATGGTTTGGTTTGGTTTGCAGTTTTCATTTTATCAACCGAACCAAACCAAACTGCAACATAAGAAAAACTCTAATTAAATCTATGTCACCTAGACCAATACTCATAGAAACTCAATGGAAACTTTTATAAATCGACATATTTTTTCTATTGTTAAGTTTCTTCTTTGCTTTTTATTTCCAAAGTATATTTATGTGTTACTTGAACTTTTAGAGAATGATAAAATATTAGTCTTTTACATTTCTTTCATAATAGAATCACTTTATGTCCACATTTTTAATTTGGTTTACGTGGTTTGAGGAAAATGAAAGTGTAATGTGGAATGAAATTAAAAATATTGTCGGAAACATTGTTGGAAATATGTTGTGTTTTACCTTTTTAACTCGATTTTAATGTTGAAAACAAAAAATTGTATTGTCTCGAAAAAACCGCACCAACCGATCCAACCCAAACCGTATTGGTTTGGTTTGGTTTGGATTTTATTTTAAAAGTCAACCGAACCAAACCAAACTGCATGCTTTTTTATCTTGCAGTTCGGATGACTTTTAGCCTCAAAACCGAACCAAACCGCACCGCGAACACCTCTAGTTTTAGCAGTCCTTGAGAAAAATAACAGCAATTACGCTGAGAAAACCCAGTCAATTTTACTCTCTACCTTTATATTTTGTTTGGTTGATGAAGCAAAGGTAAAAGAAAGAAAGTAAAGTGAAAATAAGAGAAAAGAAGTAGAAATAAGGTAACCATTCAATACTATTTGGTAGTGTTTCACTTGACATATGATTACCTTTTGGTATTGTATTTCCTCACTAGAGTTTGCACAGTTTCATTTGAAAATAAAAAAAACATCGGGTTAATTTATATTATTTTGGGATAAAAAATCCAGTAGAACAATTTTCATAATAATAAGAAACATTTGTAAGATAGATCAAATTTGTGTTCAATATTTGCCAATGAATTAAACAAAAATTCATGAATGGTTTCTGCATAATATTGAAAATTGAATACATTGAAAAATCCAGTAGAACAAATTTTTTGTAAGATAGATCCGTCTTCTGGTTTCAACCTTATTTTAAAAGCTTTTTGATTCGGATTATAATATTTAATTTTTAATAAATTAAACAATATCTAAATTATCCAGAAGGCGGACTTGTTAATAAAGTAAACGTTTATGGCCATGTTTGATAGTTTCAACATTTCAAAGATGAAATCCTCAAAATCATCTAAGCAAACGAGTTTCAATTTTCAAGTTTTGTGTGTCATATAGTAAATTGAAAATAATTTCAATATTGAAAAATTTCAGTGTGTAAAGAATCTTATTTTTTTATTCCTTTTATATTCTTTTAAAAATATAAATTTTATTGAAAATAACTCATTTTCAACTTTTAAAAGTAAAATACACAGTTTTCAACGTAATAATTCCTTTTAGCATTTCCCTAATTATATACAAGAATAAACTATTTTTGGTACCATTTTTTCCAAAAAATATTAAAACTTAATCTATAATATTTGTTAAGCGTTTTTTGTATTAGTTATGAACCGGCAAAGAAATTTGTTTTTAATTTGTAATAAATTAATTTACTTCTCTTTGTAACATAGTTTTCATTAATTAAACAAAATTACTTAAAAAATATTGTTAAAACTTGACAAAATTTACTTACATACCATAGGGGCTGTAGGTGGTTTTCACTAAAAATACCAATAAATACCTATTTTATGATGATTTTGAATGGAAAACAATTAGATAAAAGTATTTATGCCAACTTGTATTGTTTTAACAATCACTTCATACAAAATCTATTGTTAGTGGAATAATAATATCAAATTAGTTTGAAAGAATATAATTAAGATAGAGATACCCTTTATCCCATTATGCTAAAACACATCCTCTATCTTCTTTTGGATCAAAATTCCTTAAAAGTAATTTGAATTATATGAGAAATCTAGGAATTCCAAACACTTAGCCACTTTGCTTATACTTATTCTATTTGCTTAATATCTTGGGCCAAAATCACAGCTTGATTTAAAAGCTGTATTAGATACACACAAATTAAGAGCTGTATCAAATTAAGGAGTATCTATACCAAATATTTGAACTACTTGTATAAAACGTTTTAATTAATACCTAGGTATTTATTAGACTCTATCAATGTGGAGTAGCTTACTATAAGTTCAACATTATTGATTTTGGAACCCATGGTAGGGTTTGTCCAATTCTAAACATTCCCTTCATTGATTAATCACATACTAATCTTTCAAGGTAATTAAAATGCCACCATGCAACCCTAATTAGTTTTGTTTGTATAGATAAAACATTAACCTATGTAGCTAGCATATTTACATTATTTATTAAAGTTCATTCAAAAATATCTTCAAAAATTGACTTCACTAAGAAATATCTCAGGAAGTGGAAAGGAATGATTAAGATTCCATTTTATAAATGTTGTCTTCCTGGATTTGTTTAGTGATATTGTAACATGTGATAGAATAAAGAAAATGTTGTTTGGCACAAATATGGTAAATGTTGTTTTGCTAGTGTGAGTTAAGAATTATTAGACAATTTTCTTAAGAATCTAACTTAGGAGTGTTTGTGGATTAAATTAGATCAGTTTTTGAGAATAAAATTGATCCAATCTGATCCTTTTGGTTTGTTATTTGATTATTTAGTTAGTTTGATTTCAGAATTAGACTTGACTACACAGCCTAATCCAATTTATTTTGATTTGAATAGGATTGCTTTTCGATTTTTGTTCTAATCTATAAAATACTCCTATAATTTTTCTTAAGAGATTTTATTTTTTCTAACCTAAAAAAAGTTTTAAAAAAAGCAAAGTAGACAATACATTCTCTACATGTGCCTTCATCAACAATATCAAATGTCAAATAAAATTTAATTATCAATTATAATTGGTGCAAATAGTAGAGAATAATTTTGTCTTTGTGAACTTAACTCAGTTTGTAAGGAACATTGCACAACATATGCAGAGGTCGAGGTTCAAAATCCAAACACCTTACTTATTCACCTTAAAGGTGAATTTTTAGCTATTATGTTATTTGATAACAAAAAGGTAGAGATATAATTTTTAATCTAATTACTAAGCAAAACAATATATTATTGGTTTGATGGTTGGAGCCAACGCGTTAAAAAGTGGAGTGACAAGTAGATCGAAGATTCTATCTCCACCCACAATATAACATTAACATGTGTTAATATTTCGAGCATTATGTCCCGTGAGTATAGTTCAGTTGGTAGGACAATGCATTATTATATGCAGGGGCCGGGGTTCGAACCCCGGACACCCCACTTATTCACCTTATAAGGTGAATTCTAGCCACTAGGCTACCTGACAAAAAAAAAAAAATATTTCGAGCATTATATTCATATACCTTTGATTTTCCTATATCCATTTAACCCCACACATGTTCTCTATCTCTCTATTTCTATCATATCATCAATATATCATATCTATTAGGCATGACAATGGGGCGGGGTGGGGACGAGTTTCACCTTCACCGTTCCCCTACTTGAATCCTATTTACTTACCTGTTACCTTACCCGACCTTCAACGAGATTGAGAAATTGAACCCCAACCCCGTTTTCAATGGGTTCGAATATCTTCCCCCATACCCGTGGTGAAATCAATTTTTTCAATAAAAGAGATGTTTTTCCAGCCCCAAACCAATCCGAAGCGAAATGATCCCTAAACCCATAACCCAGACCTGAACCTATCGACTACCCAAAATTATTTTCCACCATTTTTCTATTAATCTAATCCAATTAGTGTAAGAAAGCACCCAACAAATGTGTATTTGTCAATTGAAAACCGGGAAAATGTTCACAGTGATTAAAACTTAAAGTTCAATAATATCTTAAAAGTAGGAATGACATTTAGAGGCTTGCATGTTGCATATCAATAATCTTCTACTTTTGTGACAGGCTTCAAAACATGTTTTGGGTGAGTAACTATATCCTGTTACCCATCCTTTTTAGAGTTGAGATAGATTCTGAGTTTGCGGCGTCTGATCTAAGATAGATGTTATTCGACTCATCCTAGTTCTTCTCTAGTGGCTCGTATTTTAGAGTTTTTTTTGAAAGAGGCTCGTATTTTAGAGTTGCTTAGAAGATTAAGACATTATTCAACTCGTTATGTTTATCACTAACCAAACTATATATTCTACTAAGTGATTCCTCAACACCACCAAACAATTAATCCCTCCCATTGCCAATTACCTTTGCCCAAATTTTCCTAACAATGCATAACTAACTTTCATATACAATAAAATTAATTATATGTATATCTTTAAGTCGTAATTTAAAACTAATTATATGTATATCTTTAATAATGTTTGTTGATAGCCATTTAAATAATTTTTTAATTACATTATAAATTCGTTGATAACTTTAGAAAAATTTATACAGATCCAAGCATATTTTATCATATAGAACCACGTAATATTTTCTAAAATGTATGTACAATTATCTATATGGTGAGGTGTGATTTGTATATAGCTATAATATTTTTAATACTTTCTTTGCATAGTAATTAAGCTCTTAAACTAATTGTAAAGTTTCAACGTCTAATGTGTGTGTGTCTTGTATGATCAATAATTTATTTTTAAAAATAGAACATGCACTAATATCTTTATTATTTTTGATTTTTTTATATACTCACGTGCTTAATTATAGTAATTTTTTTTAAGCAAAAAGTAAAATATATTAAATAAAAAAAAAGAGAGTACATAGACCGGGGGACATAGACCTGACCCAGGTAAAACCCAAACGGGAATACATCAGATAAATCATACCAAGTGGATCAACCTTAATCTATCCTAACAAAAATTCACTTCTCATGGGTGCAACCCAGCGAACCCACATAGGGGCGCGAAACCAAGTTAAAAAAAATGAAAAGTGAATATTGCAAAAGAACAGTTAAGGTTTACAAACGGCGAATGGATTGACCGCCAACACGGTAACAAAATCCAAGTGCCAACAGCTCCCTGGACACAACAACAAGCATAAAAGCTCTTTCGAGCGTAAACGCGTAAGAATTCAGATTGAGGGATGAGTCCAATACGTTAGTGTCGCGGTGATTTTCGGATATCAAGCTATTGATTAGCGTTGACTCACAATTTTAAGTTCACCACCGAGCTTTTATTTTTTCCAAGGAAAAGGGGAAAAAATCGAATATACCCTATTTTTTTAGAGATTAATGGTTCGGAGGTTGGTTACGTGAAGAGAAGGTATTAACACCCTAAACGTCTATAGTACTCTATAGAAACCTCTTGCTTTTATTTATTTTTGCGCTAAAATTAATTGCTTGCAAAAAAGTTAAGTGTAAATAAATAAAGAAAGAAAGAAAATGCTTTGTGTTTTGTTGATTTAGAAAGACAAAGTTTTTTGCCTACGTACCCGAGCGGGATCAAAATCACGTAGTTCGGGGTAAAAAGCCGAGGGATTCGTTTGATTGAATTTAATTTCTTTGAAAATGATTTAAAGATAAAAATCCAAAGTGGCACAAAATAAAGTGGGTTTAATTGATTTTAATTGAAGAAATAAAGTCTAAATTTGATTAAAATTGATTGAAGTTTTTGTTAAGAAAATGAAAATGGGAAAGTCACTTGATTGAAAATCAAGGTCTGTTTGGAAAAGAAGTTTTCTTTTTTTGGTGAGATTTTTGATTATTTGATTTTTTTTTGTGATTATATTTTTTCTACTTGAAGTCTAAAAAATTAAGCGTGACAAAATAAACTAAAGCGTGAGGGATTTTTCATAATGATGTTGGATCAAGATGGAAGTCCCCTTTTCCTTGGATTAAAACTATACTACTATCTTTTTGATTTTTTCTTTTTAGACATAAAGCAGAATAAATAAATATGCATGCAATGCAAGATTTTTTCTTTTTAGACATAAAGCGGAATAAATAAATATACATGCAATGCAAGATTCTCATTTATATTTACATGTGTCCCTAAATACATTCTAAAGCATAAAGGAATAAATAAATAAATAAAATGACAAGTAAAATAAAATGACAAATGCAAGATAAAATGCACAAGATGATATAAAGCATTCAATAAATAAATATGCTAAAGAAAAATAAAGAAAATAACATAAAAGAAATAATTAAAAAATGCATGAGATGATGTTAAACCTAAATAAACTAAAAAGTAAATAAATTAAAAAAAAATGCACTAAATAAACTACAAATAAAAAGCTAAATAAACCTGGATAATGTTGCATATAAGTATATATCCTTAAAAGGAAAAAAAAAAGAAAAAAAAAAAATAAATAAAAATAAAGCAATCATAATAAAAAGAAAAAGCAAGAAAAAATAAAAAGGAGGAGGGGGGGAGGGAAGAGTGGGCCGAAGGAGGCTTATACAAGGCCGATTCGTACAGAAGTTAGCCATTTGCAAAATCGTTTTTCTCTCTCTAAGTCAAAACTTAGAGACAGAAGCTCTGTATTCTCTCTCCTTCTCCGTTCTTCCTCCGGCGAACTCAGTTAGCTCTGGCATGGTGGCCGGCGAGCCCTAGTGGCTGCGCTGCCGCGCCGGAGTAAAAAAAATTCAAATTCAAATTTTCAATTTTTTTTGGTCTTTCAGAAATCCTTTCTTTCCCTCTTTCTGTTTATTGAGTTCGATTTAAAAGAAAAAAGAACTACTCGACCTAGATCTAAGTTTTAAAATGTCAACATAAAAACTCTTTCTACCATTTATGTTTTTCGAACCGGTTGTATTATGGTTTGGTTGGCTTGTGTATGTTTGTGGTATGGCTTGAGTATGTTGGTTGGTGATTTGTGTTGGCTGTTTTCGGTTTGGCCTTGGTATTCTTACGTGTTTGATTGTTGGATTTGAGATTCTGGAATTTTGGTTTTAGTGTTGTTCTCGGGTGTTTTTGTTGATGTGTTTGTCTTTGGAAATGGGTTTGTATTGTATTCTTGGTGATTTGGCCGTGTTGGTTCCGAAATTAGGGTTTCCAAAAAAAATCCCCCCTTCTTCACTGATTCTGGCCTCGTTTTATATTACAAATGTTCTGGACAAATGTGGTATGTTGGTACTAGTAGAATTAGAGTTTTTGAGGTGTTGGCCAAATCTGGTAATCTCAGAGTACACAAATGCAAGAACTGGACAAAAATACCCCTGAAGGCATCCTATGATTTATTGGACATGTTTTGGACTTAAATTAAAAAAGATAAATAAATCAGAATACATATAAAAAAAAGATTCGAAAGAAAAAAATAAAAATAAAAAAAGTACAAATATGAAAATTAAATTAAACAAAAATAAAGTAATAATAAATAAAAACTAAATAATAAAATAATAAAAAACTTAAAAAAAAACTGTCGCCTCCGGAACCAAACAAATGAGCTACTTTAAAGTAGCCTCTCTGCCGAAATTTCGTCTGAAGCGACGAACAAGTTCGGTTTAAAAGGCGAATAAAAAAGAGAAAAATTGGGTCAAAAATGAGGGTATGACAGTTAGTAACCAGACCTTTTCAGGTTATTGTAACCGAACCAGACCCTTTCGGGTTAATGAGAACGAACCACAACTAAGCCAGAATCTGAGCTCCCCAATTTCTGAGTAGGAAAACGCGAACACAGAACAATCAGCCGAAAATCTCACAAAAAACCTGCCAACGAAGAAGATCCAGCAACCTACAAAAGGAAGAAAAAAAAACAAAACATAGAGACCAGAAAGCGGAAATCCGAGGACCCAAACAACGGAGCTCGCACGAAACCACCTGGCTAACACGAACATAATCCAAACTTAACCAGCTTGAACCACCAAACCAGCAGATTTGGACCCCAACGAGCAACAATCTGGAATCAAAGCACAAACCATACCAGACCTGAGTTCCAATCCCAGATCAAAACCAACAAACCTCGTAGTTCCTACCAAACGACGACGAAAACGCGAAGAAGGATGATTAAACCAAAAGAACGTCGATCGCCGGAGGGAGAAGAGCAAAAGAACCGCCGAACAGAACTCATTGACGTGGCACCTGCCGTGAGTTCACCAATAAAACCTGGTCTACAGACGCAAAACAAGAAGAAGAGGTGATACAGATGGCAAATCCATCATCACATCACCATCCACCACGATCTATATCTTTTACGGCCGCAACTTTGGAAGGAGGGAGGCAACGCGTTTGAGGTTCTAGAGAGAAGACAGAGGTTTTGTTTTTTTTAGAGAGAGAAGATAAAAAAATTCAAATTAATTATATTAATTATTACATGTATGAATACATTATACAAAATACTTATAGTCTATTCAATTGATTAGAAGCAAGCATAAGTAATGCTGGTTTATAGTCAAGAACCTTTGCACATATGCGACCATTTAAGTTTTGGTTGGTGGTGCAAAAGTACGTACAACCTTTGGTCCTTTCAAAGCTTGGAATCTAAATTAACTAACCAATGGAGCTAGCTAGGAATCAAAAAATAACACTGAAAATTCGAACACAATTCTAAGAATCTAAATCACTAAGAGAGTATTTCCATTAAGCTAGGGAACCAATTTCATGCTCCAAAACTTTTTGCCAAAAGGGGCAAATTGGAAGCTATCTAGAAGGGAATTTACGTGGATAAATTAAGAGGGGCAGAAATGACTGAAAACATACAAGTGGGAGAGTATACCTTGACATGAATAGCACAAACAATGTCACTTGTTAATGTAACTTGTTTAGCTAGACAAATGCACAATGCGAAATTGAAGCTAGTATACGTGTCTATTGAAGAGGAGAAGAGTGTGTGAGGAAAATCGAATTATATTATATGGATGTTGATGCAAAGCAAAGGTAGCTATATACTAGCTATCAAGATAGGCTTTGTTTTTCACATGCAATGTGTATGATTGGCTAGCTTGTCTTCTTTATCAACATAAGGTTCAAAGCAATCTTGTTGGAGAAAAATTGATATGATATGTGACCACATTTTTCTTTATCTTTAATCTCTGAGCTTTACTTAGTTAATCAAAATCTTAAGTTATTCTTGTTGATAATTTATGTACATATATACTATCTTTTTGACTTGCACGTTTGCTTGATTGCTTTTCTACTTAAGTAATGATTTGATATTAGAATAAATGCACTTTTTTTTTTATTTACGAAAGAATAAAGTGTACATTTAACTATTAAAATAAATATTTTTTTTTATAGGAGAAAACTTATATCATTTCATTAATCAAAATATGTTCAATACAACTTTGTGCATTAATCAAGGTCTGAAAACTAGCTGATAATGTGACCGTCTTTGTTAGCTCATAGGCGACCTCATTTGCTTGTTTCCGCACAAACTCAACACTAGAGTTTTCATAAATTTGACTAAATAAAGTTTTACAATCATGGATTATATTTCCAAACTATGTGACATCATGCTTATTAGAGGTAAGACTATCAACCACTATCTTTGAATCAAACTCAAAATCTATACGCCGTAGGCTCAATTTGTGAACCCATTGGAGAGCTGACAATAAACCCAAAGTTTCTCAAATATGAACATCACAATTTGGATTGAATCATTCTGTCTTAGCCAATACAAAGGCACAACCCTAATCCCTTATGCATATTCATATACCAACTTCAGTATCATGATTAGGGAAAAATGCGTCAATATTGTATTTCATCCTGTAACGCCTAAGGCTAACGAGAATAGGGAGTGATCGCCGGTGCACAATACATGACAATGAGCGGCTCCTGACAGCTTCTAGGCAAACCAAATCACAATAAAATGAGAGGGATCCTGAGACCGTGCATATATGAAACTGCATGGTTGAAGGAAGACTTATAAGAATTGTTTGGTACTACCTATTTCAACAAGATGCATCTTCTTTTCAGTAATCCATTCCACAAGAATTCCACAGTTAAGCGTGCTTGACTTTGGAGCAATTTTGAGATGGGTGACATTTTGGGTCAGCCAACAATCCTGAAAGCAGTATGGGATGTTACACATCCTACCTCTGCTCGATTTGGCCCAACGTGCTAATCTTGTTGGATGTGCTTGCGTAACATGGTTCACAACAACATCCTTATACGCCTTTACATGTTGCGCTGACTCTCAATCAAATAACAAGAATTATGCTCTTTCTACGACAAACTTTGCGCATCCGAAACAACATCCCATACCTTATTGTTGCGTTGCTTCCAAATACTCCATAAAATGCAACCAAAAAGTGCAAAATCGTCACTAGACAACTCTTGTAACATTTAAAAAATAGTGCTACTGCAATTCAGATTTTGGCTCCTCAAAAAAGAAAGGAAAATGCGAAAATTGCTCTCTTCAGTTGAATTGCACATTGCACCTAACAATTAACCATCTTGTTCCTAAGTCACAATCTTGTAGGTAATACATTCCTGACAATTCTCCACACTAATTTTTTAACTTTAGGAGGGGCTTTCAGCTTCCAGATTAAATTCCTACTACATGTAACTTTATCTTTAGAGATATCTAGTAACTCTTGCATACAGAGACGATAAGCACCACATACACAATATTCACCATTTTTCTCTTTATTCCACACCAACCTGCCCTTTTTAACAGATGGGTACAATGACGTATTCAAAATATTAGTGACAATTTGGTGATAAAAAATTGAACCTAGAAAAGGAACACCCTACACCTTCTCATTTGGTAAAAAGACGAAAGTTTTCTTCTTGAGGTGGAACCAAAGAGATATTACCTGTAATCCACTTGTTATACCACACCAAAATAACATCTCCATCTCCTATTCTTCATCTACTCCTTACCTTTAAGATAAAATTTGAGTTAGAGAGGCTCCAACTCACATTACTAGGTTTATGTCTCTATGTGAATTGTTGAAAATCATAATGAGGGAAGTACTTAGCCTTGTAAATACGGACAATAAAGGTATTTGAATTGGTAATGATTCACCATCCTCGTTTACCCTATATGATAATGACAAGATTAAAAATCGGTAAACTTTTAAAGCTCATTCCTCCATCATAAAAAGTATTTCATGTAAGTTTTAACTATTTGTTTATTTTATTTGTGTATATTTCGACCCATATAGTTAAATTTGGACTTTAAGCGTCCTCATGAGCTTAACTCAGTTGGTAAGGACAATGCATAATATATACAAGGTCCGGGTTTGAACCCGGACACCACAAAAACATTCGGACCTTAAGCATGCAGATAATTTGTCCCATAGTTTTTTTTTAATAAACCTTTTTTTTATTAAAGAGAGTACAATGGTACTCTAACCCAAATTCTTCGCATAGATAAATTCTCAGAACGCTAGATTTTAGTTAGTCAAAATCATGGCTGATTGGAGTTAGATTTTATTTTTTTCTGTCTATAAATTATACTTTTAAATATCATTTTAGACCTTATAAAAAAGAATTCATTTTAGACATTTCTAAACCAATACAAACTTATTTTACTCACATCTTTATTTACGTTTTATTTGCTTTCAGCTTTTAGTTCTCTACAAACCTATATCACTTAGGTACTTGACAATGTCTCTTTCTTGACCTAATCGTTTGGGAATTTTTGTTGTTGTTGAGAGTTATTACTATTAGTCGAATTTTCGGATTAACTTCACAAACATATTCTTAAGAATGACACAAAGGATTTTGCTTTTGTGCTGCCGTGATATATTATGTAGATCAAATTGGATTAAATTTTAGATACAAGTCTAAAAGTTCGTATGATCTAATTTGCATAATGTACATAGTCAAATTAACGTCTAATTGAAATCATGTTCAAGTTATTCCATAAATCTTAACTTGTTGGTTAAATAACTATCCAAACTAGTTTATGATAAATCTGGTTAGTAAATATATTTGAATATATTTCTAAGAGATAATCTGACTATTATAATGAATTAAAAATATTTTTTGATGCAATCTATCTGATAATTGTCTTTGGAATAATTTTTTTTTTTTTTAGAAAAATAGTTTACTAATTATGCACCAACACCAACAATATAAAAACAAGTTTTCATGTAAGCCTAATTATATTTAGCAAAATGTTAACATGTGCTTTAAGGACACATGTTAAAGAACTAAAAGTGGAAATTCTGCCTTAAAATTTGTGCTAATTTATTTTTCAAAAAATTGAAAATTAATGTTTTTAAATCAATTTATCATTTATGAAATCCTTAACATTCACATTGTAATGATATTTTAAAAAAAAGCACAACTTTATCAAATAAAAATGCACAAATTAAATAATAATATTATGAAATATAATATTTTTGTCAATTAATTTTTGTATATAATTGGATTGAATAATTTCAATAAAATATCCGTTAAAGAATATCGTATAGGAATTTCAATAATTTCTGATATCATTCATTTATATAATTATTTATGAGTTTAATGGTGATGAGTTGACGGTTCAAAACAATTTTGCACATACAACCAATCAAAACATTTAGAATCGTCACATCAAATAATATTTTTAATTTACGTGGCAATTTGAAATGTTTTGATTAGTCATGTGTATAAAGTTGTTTTGTACTGTCAACCCACCACCATTAAACTCATTATTTATTCAAAAAATTCTTTTATATAATTATAATTAATGTTAAATCTCATATGTATTTAGACACATAGATGAACTGTGTTCTAAAACCTACCTCATTTGCATATTTTTGTAATAAAAAACTATTTACATGTTTTTTTATAGGCCAAAAGATAGGTCAAGCATGACGATTTACATATAAATGAATATAATTTTCATGCTGTTAGACGAGACACGATATTTTCGTGAAGAAAAGAAGGAAAAGAAAAGACACGACATAAAATATATGATAGGCATGTTGGCACCAACCATTTCTATGAATCTTTGCTGACAGATATAAATATGGGATACCTGAGGCAGAAGCACGTGCTAAACAACACACAAGTAACACAAACAGCGGCGAAACTAACAATAATTTTATGAGGTGGCTACCTGAAAGTAACCAAGTTACAAAAATTATTACACCTAAAATTGAATTTGGAGTAGCCAAATATATATTATTAGGGGTAGCTAAACATAAAAATATACTTATTAACTCAATAAAATTTATTTTTTTGGGTAGCCATAGCTACCCCTTTGTTGTACAAGCATTCGCCCCTGAACACAAACCTTTTTAGTCAAAAAAAGATAAATAGTAACACAAACTTTTCGTGTTGTGATTAATTAACTAAAGTAAATGCTAACCAGTACTTGATAAAGTAGATCGTCTTTGAGCAAAAGCAAGGAGTTTTATGAAGCTCGACCTCTAATTTACACGGTCTCAAATATTTGTAAGGATATATGTATAATTTTTGGGGTGTGGTGGTTAGCCTGTATTTTCGACAGGCTCAATTAAATGCAGTCAAATGAAGTTTGACTTGTCATTTCAAGATCAAGGGTGAAAGCAGCGACAAGCAAGAAGTTGTCGAAGATTTCAACAAAGTTTGGGACTTAGCAATATTGAAGAAATTGAAGGATAGCAAACTCGACAAAAGAAGAATGGGCATATAACGGATAAGACCAAGTAGCTGTTGTCGAAAGAAAGAATAATCAGATTCAAATTCAAGAGTTTCGAAAGACAAGAGACGTTGGAAGCAATTATAGTTAGATAGGATTGTAGTGTTATTTTTCTTAGTATAGATATGAGTTTTCATGAGGAAAAAGGGTCACAATTCACATGCATGAAACTTAAACACTCAAAATATCTATGTCAAAGCGAGAAATGAGTAACAAGTCAATGTATGATCCTTGTGAACAACTTTTCATTTAATTCAATATAATTTAAATTTTGTTTTCCCTTGCATTTACTTGTTTTTGCATATTTCGACATCTTCAATTCTCTTTAGATTTGAAGATTGTTTTCCTCTTTTATTCAAATAATTTCAAGAACACCATGAACATTCAAGCATTTATGGGAAATATTAACGCACATATATGTCCTGAGATTCCTGGTTGATCTCTCAAGTAACTATTTTATTAACCAGCGCTTATTTATAAAAAAATCATAGTAAACAAATTGGCACGTCCAGTGGAACATTTGTGTGCTAAGATTTAAATATTTTAAAAAAATATCTCTGAAAGTTTTTCGTTCTTGGTTTTTTTTCAAAAACTTGTGAATTTATCTTCGTATGCGATTGAGAGGTGGTAAACGTCTTCCTGGAATGGTTCGTCCTAATTGAAGTTCCGCTTCTGCATCCAATGCACAATCTATTGCGCAAAGTTCACAAGAAATCCCTGTCAGTAGTGCAATTCCTACAAATATCGTGGGGGTGACTTCCCCTATGCCATCTTCGACCAATATGGGAGTGACTATCCCTGCGGCTATTTCGACGACTGCAGCAGCAACACACTCTAGTCCATTGGTCTCTGCGCCATTTACACAGGGATTCTATATCCCTAGTGGATCCTCTATCCCTATTATGCCTGCATTTACAACGACAATGGCAGGTAGGTGTTATTCTTATCGCATCCCAACTTCGTTGATGGCATGCCTTCAGACTAACACATCTATGTTTGCAGATAATGCAAACACGGTGGTGTCTCCTCTTCATGTTTTGCAATAAGCGTTCTTGGTCAAAACGCTCAACCCTCATTGACTACATCATCCTTGCAATGCCTTAGGCAACAGATGGATGAAAGTAACCATGACATGGTAAACATGTTGACACAACAAATTGGAACAATGTTCAATCCTATGATTCAGAACACAAACCAAAGTTACCAAATGTTGGTTACATATGTAGGTAGGATTGAATATTTTGTTTCTCCTGTTCAACCCCAAAATAATAGGCCTTTACAAATAAGCGAATGGGCAAACAATCAGGGAAATCAAGGACAACATGTTTCCCAAGGTCTCAAACAACCGACCACAGAGACAGTCGAAAGAGTCTCTGAAGTTTTTCCGGTTAATAGGAACCAAAATGTAGATAAGGTGGTTAGACAAGTCCATCAAAACAATTTGGGAGCCCAAAATAACATAGTCAGCCTTGTCGAAACAATTCTAGTTTAAAATGGCCTCAATGTAGGCCTACAAAGGCCAAACTTTGTGTCGACATTACCTGAGTATGTGTTGCAAACTGAACTCCCAAGGGGATGGAAAGTCCCCAAGTTCACAAAGTTCGTTGGTGATACCAGTGAATCTATTGTCGAACAAGTTGCTCGCTATTTAACTGAGATTGGAGATATAGCAAATAATGAAAACTTAAGAATGAAATATATCCCAAGCTCTTTCACGAAAAATGCCTTCACTTGGTTTACAACCTTGCCTCCACACTCTATGTGCACTGAATGGGAGGTAATCCATTAAATTATTTTCAGCATTTATTTTCCTTTTCAATAAGCTAAGCTGAGATTTCCTTTCTGATCAACATAATTTCTTTTTCTGTTACTAACCCTCAAATTTTATCATATAAAATTGTATTTATTTGCATTTACATTTATAACCTTTCCATTTATGCTTTAATTTGTTTTAATATTAGAAAGTCATTTGAGAACGTTTACAGTGGAGGCTAGTTGACCCTTACATTCAAGAGCACAGTAATTATTGGGGCTTACTACTGAAGGTACTCATATGATCACCATATCTTATCTGAATAACATAACCAGTGATATTTAGAGTCAAATATTTCAAATCCATTCTATTACTATAACTCTTTATATCATGAGTGTTTCATATGGATGTTATTTTTGCTCGAATTCACGGTCGTTCTTTACGGACGATCGGTTAAGTTATATTACACACGAGGCAAATTTTTTTTGGTACCTTGAGCCTTTCAAGCCATCCTTTTATATTCTTATTATCCTTTGTGAAACCACTTTGAGCCTCCATATGCAATTTCTTTTGTTGTTACTAAGTGACGAATCATGTCACAGTCCTGAACCTTAAATGTAATCTGTTTGATTTCTCTTGGATTTAGATATATAATTATTTTGACTTGGAATGGTTTGAAGGTAAGTTTGAGGTTGCTCTTTGGAACTAGCAAAATTTTAAGTTTGGGGGTGGGGGTACCAGTAGAACTTATTTATCAAAAAGAAAAAAAATCAAGAGTAAAAAACATCAAAAATTTTGGTCTCTTAAAAAAAAATTGTATATTTATGTTGAAAAAGATAACTAGTTCTACTTTAGTACCCATCTTGACTGATGCAAGGAAGGAAGGTTAACAGTTCATAAATGTTTAGTAGAAATCCTTAGGTTGATAATCTAGCTCCAAATTCTTTTGTTAGTCTACTTTTCCAAATATATCAACCCTTAACTTAATCCACGTTATAACCCTGAAAGACCTCAAAGTGTGTATATAATTTAATTTTGAATGTTTGTTTAGAATTTTCTCAAATTTACAGCAAGGTACATTCATGTGATGACTGAAGTGGCAAATTATGTGACCAACCCTATTGGCTTTATGGGATACATACGTGTATCATGGAAAATAGTATGGTTGAGTGTATGAGCTATCTTCTCCAAGTCTGTCCCGTTTGAGTGTAATGAGGTAAGTTAGTCAATGTTGTAGATGTGATGATTGATGATATGAGCACAACTCCGGAAAGGTATGTTTTTCTTGAAAAAAAATGCAAAGAATCAAATATGTTTTTATTTCGTTACTTGAGGACAAGCAACAATTTAAGTTTGGGGTTGTGAAGACATGTCATCTTACATTATTCTTAGCATGTTTTTCAGTCATTTTCAGTAGGTTTTACCAGTAAAGCAGAGGAGTATTAGAGCAATTTCCTATGATTTTGGGACATTTGTAATGTTTTTATAATTGAGTCCGTAATTTTGTTCTTCCCAAAACATAACAATTTTATGATGTTTTTGATGTAGTTCACGAAGAAATCATGCAAATCGGCAAAACAAGACATCCGAAGATTTGTGAAGTCATTGGGAAGATGAAAAACGAAGATTTAAGAGGCCTCAGAAGACTTTACAAATGGGGGAATTTTGTTACCAAGTTCCAAGACATCTTACATAGAAGCAAACACCTAAAAAGGCGATGAAACAGGTAATTCAGCACCCAGAATGCACTCACAAGCGCCCAGGTGCACTGGAGGGGGCGCCAGGCGCCCATAACTAACAAATAGGGTGCCTGGCGCATGTTTTGAGGTGCCTAGCACCTGCACACAAACACACACACACATGCGCCTGGCGCCTGTGCCTTGCAGCCCAAGGCGTTGTTTTATGACTTTTTGTAGAAGAAAGTTTGCGTTATTAGTCCAAAATCAGGTGGAAACTTTCCCTATAAATATCGCATTCCTCATTCATTATTTCTCGTTCATAACTGAGGCAGTTCAAGAGGAAGACGAGCACTAGGAGCTTCTAGGAGGAGTTTCTCTCTCCTCTCTTCAAGTTTTTCTAGGGTAAGTTATATTTTTTTGTAATTAGGTTTTAGTTACCATGGGTAACTAAATCTTTTTAGGCTAGGGTTCTAAGATGAACCTCTATTTTATTTGTTGGATAATTATTTAATTTAAAGTCGTTTATTCAGTTATTTTTTGTTTGCTATTTAGTTTTACTGTAGTGCGTAAGATTTGTCTCCTCTAGAGCGCAACCCAAATTTAGGCACTTAGGTAGTGACAAAGCCTAATATTGATATTTATATCTGTCTAACTAGGAAGTAAGTAATTAGTAACTAGCGAAAGAAATCGAAAGCGAGTGGACCCTGGCAGTAAGTACTTAGGAGGTTGCATAACTAATATTGAGTAAAATCTGTTGAAGCCAGGATGTAACTAGTTAGTAATTAAGGAAACAAGTAACTTCACGGCTTAAATCAGCTCCGTAACTCCATTCTCCTTGCACCTCGGTAAGGTAGACGCTGATAAGGATGCCCGTTCGTAGAACTATTGAGATGAAGAATGTGTTATGTACCCCTAAAATTCATAGATGAGAAAACCTTTAGGAACACTGTCCACCATACCTTTGGAAATTTAGGAACGCAAACTTAAATTTATGTTTTAATTACCCCTGAGGGAGTAATACCCCACACATAAGGATCACTGTCTGACCAATAGATGCAACTCAACAGGCGGAGGGATAGACCGAAATCAACCGAGAGAGTAAGACCCTGCACGTAAGGATCACCGTGCCAGCAACAAGTGCAACTTGACAACCGATTAGGTTATCATGTCCTGACGGACTCATCACTTAGATAGACTACTCAAAATAACTGAACGTGATTTAACTGTTAATTAATTTCAACAAATGAATGGGGGATTCGAATAATCCTAACCGCTGCTAACATTCTGCAACAAAACAGGTAACTTTGCTCTTTTGCAAACATATTAACTTTGCAAACTCTAAACCCTAAACTCTTTTATTATTATTTTGTTCCCAAATAAGTAACGTGAATTGTTTGGACGAAACAACAATCCATGTGGATACGATACTCTACTTATCACTTTATTACTTGGTAAATGATTTGGTACACTTGCCTAATCCGACCATCAGGGTTATACGATGTAATACAATCATAACCAATGGATGTTTGTTGATTGATTAAATTGTTGTAAATGATGAAAATGACACTGAAGAGGTTGTTGTTGAGAATGAGTTGGCAAGGTTGTTCAATTTCTCTTTGAGGAAGTAGTTAAAATAAAAATGTTCTTGAAGCTGGAAGAGTGAAAGAAAGTGAGGAGGGAAAAGAAGAAAAAAAATAATGGAGTTTAAAAGAAAATGTATGGGAGTGGGGATGAGGTTTCATCTGTAAACAGATTTTCGTACCCACCTCCTCTAAACATATTAATTGTTGAAGTGGAGAAGGTGGAGAAAAAAAAAATGTTAGTTGAAAATGTGAAGAAGGAAGAAATAAATTGAAGTGTAGAAAGAGAAAAGAAAAATAGAGGTAGAAGGAGAAGTTGGAGGCAGTGAAGTAGGTCATAAGACACTGCCTCTATAGTCAAAATATCATTGGAGAGTCACATTACATGTGTCCACGGGAAGTGTAAAGGTTGGAAAGACATTACTTGTTTTTAGATCGAGTGTAAATTTGGCACTTCTCTATTATTAAGGGTGGTTACCTGAAGCTAAAACCTCTCTATATGTAATTTGCTGACATATCCTTTAGACGTTTTTGTTGGATGATTAAGGAAGTTCACACCAACGCAGATAAGTTAAAGTTTAAGCATGACTAAGTGATGGACATGAAGAAGGATGATACATCTACTCTAATACTAGACAAAACCTTCACCCAGAGTGCTATTTATATGAATATAACATAAAATATTTTATAATTAGTGTATAAGAAAACGTATTATCAATCAAGGAAGTTAGGTTTAGTGGAAAGGGATAACTTCCACAACTTGGTGAACAATATTCAAATTTCAACTAGAAAAGATATCCACATTTAATTCTGACATGTTTCAAATAAGATTATCTCAAGTGAAAGTAAGACATGAGAACCAAATTTTTGTTAAAAAAAGGTAATATCGACAGTGTTTTTTCTAAGAGTTTTAAAATCTAACATTAAAAAAAAATCAAGGGATGGTAAGGATAAAATATAATAGTTCAAAGAAGAATAGAGGTTTGGCCAACCTAAATTAGTTCCTAGCTATATTTCATAATACTTTATACTTCCTCCGGTCCTTTATACAAGAAACAAAAGACATAAAACATCAAGACCAAGGAAATACATTGAAAATAGTCATATTCATTTAATTCACTTCTACATTTAAAAACATTCCATGAATACCCTAAATTAATTACTCTTTATTCCACCAACTTGTTTACTTTTAATATTCTCTCTCATAATAAATAAGGTCACAAATGAAATTTACCTTCAAACATACTTGAAACTTGGTCAATCTTCTTATAAAAAGGACCAAAAAAATTTCACTTTTGTTTCTAATAAAAAGGACCGGAGGGAGTATAATAATTAATATAACTAATAACTAATCTATACTTTTTGTAAAAAAAATAAAAAAAATTAACAACTATAAAGAACATATATAATATTGTGAATTTGATCGCAAATCTCACACCGATAAACTTAGATGTGTGAAGCAAAAGGGAAGTAATAACTAATAAGCAAAGTAGCTTCGAGCAACAACAACAATAATAGACCTAGATCTAACTTAGGAACCAAGTGGGAAAACACAAAACCACAAGCAAAAGATAAAGAGAGAAGAGACACAAACACACATAGAATTGTTTACCCAGTTCGATTTGAATTTTACCTACTTTAGGGGGAAAGACATCTCTGCACTTCACTATCAATGAATGCTTTACAAAGAGATACAAAAGTGTTACAATAAACTAGCTTCAACAGACTCTCCAAAAACAAACCTAAATTTTACCCGTTTCCCAATCTATTTCCATGAACAAGAGATTCAATGATTTTTCACTCGCTCAAGGTGTTTCCCAACGCAAGAATCTCACCCAAAGATACTGAACTCTTAGTCTTCATATTGCCTAAAAGTTACATGAGATTGCCCAAATAAAAATGATGAATTAAACCCTTTTATAGAGTTCCGAACCAGGCAAAATTGTGCCATGATTTGCATGGATCATATCACAATAAAGCTAGTATATAGTACAATACTACAATCTGATCCAAATTCTAGCTCAAAAATAGTGCCATGATCTATAAATTCTTGTCGCGATTTTATCCATTCAGAACCTCAACAATTTTGAATTTTGAGCCACTTTTAATATATAAAAAATAAATTATGCGAGTTTCATTGCCAGACTCTTTAGAACTAACAAAAAAAAACTTAGTGTGACTTTTTTCTTTCAATTTTATCCTTTATTTAAACTATTTTATTTATAATTTTGTGATTCTTTACCCAATCAAATAATTGAATTTCCATACCTATATATAAAGGAGTAAAAATAATTTTGTCCTTCGTTTATCATATTTGATTTTCAATTTTTATCATTCTTTTTTCAATGCCCATATTTAAAACGAATATCATATTTTGGTTTAGACTTTTTCTTTCAATTTTACCATTCATTTGTATCTGAATTTAGTCATATTTATTCTATACATATATATAAAGGAGTACTAAATAATTTTGTCCTTCATTTAACATATTTGATTTTCAATTTTTATCATTCTTTTTTCAATACTTATATATAAAATTAATATCATATTTTGGTTTAGAATTTTTCTTCCAATTTTACCGTTCATTTATATATGAATTTAGTCATACCTATAAATTTGAATCAAACCAAATTTAAACCAAATATAATCAATCTTAACAAATTAAATTTAGCTTAATCGCAATTCAAATTCGAATTAAAAATATAATAGTTAAAATGAAAATAATATCAAACAATAAATGGCATCAACAACTTCATGTTTAACTTTTGTCATGTTTAACTTTGGGGTTGTACATTGAGCTGGGTTGAGCCACTTTCTGTCAAAATCAGAAATCGAACTATGTAGAGAATCCCAATTTAGTTCTAATTTAAAAACCACAGGTTATAGCATTGAGTTGAGTTTGGTTTGGTTGGGTCAAACTGCCAATTTTTTAATCGGGTTGGGTTTGATATTGGTTTATCCACATTATTTAATGATTTTATTTTTCAAAAATTTAATTTGATTGTAACTATGTAAATTATGAGTCATTAATGTATTCTTAAAAAAATGCCAAACCTTACTTTTTTTCAATATTATTCTGGCATCAAATATATAAACATACTATAAGTAAGAGTACTAATAAAACATATCTTCAAATACTTACATTTAACTTTGCAAACATAAAAAAACCAAAGTGCATGGCCTAAAATTGCATTAAGTGCTTGCAAACATCCTAAATTAACTTAAGTTATTGCTCACAAAATAACAAGTCTCAAGATGCTAAATGTATCATTAGAAGAGCTCATCAAAAGCCAAAATTCCAATTACATAATTGATTGGATTTGGTTTGAAAAAATTGGGATAGACTTGGTAAACGGATTGACTTTTACCAGCTTCTTTTTTTGCAAGTTAATTGTTTAGGGTAGTGATACATAGATCACCTTAGGTGACATGTACCACTTGTACACAAACATGTGATTTGTGTCCATGTGGTCCTCACACACACACAAAACTCATATTTTGTGTGTCTCACACACTCTCACATGGGATGGTACAATGTGTGTATGGTGAAAAGGGTGTCCATGAAACATTATCTAATCGTTTATGTGGATTGGATGCAGGTAAAACGGTTACCCACATTTGTTAATTAGTTTTGCAATTTTGCAAACCACTAGTTAAGGGTGACAATGGGTAGGGTATGGATAGGGTAATATAGTACATATCCTCATACCCACATTTGGAAAAATCCACATACCCAAGATGATACCCGCGTGGGTAGCAACTTTCGTACTCGGGCTTTGGGTAACTAACTACCCGTGCCCTTACCTGTTACCTGTATTTCTACTAAAAAAATTGATCAATTACAAAAATATCATATCATATTAACACAATTAAAAAAAGTTTTCAAATATAATAACTTAGTTATGAAATATTTTTATCAAGCCTAAGTACCCATGCTTGGACCTTTACTTTTCATCTAGATTTGTTACCTAAATATTTTTAATTTATCAACCATGCCTGAGTTGATATTATGTTAATAAATAAATATTTTCATTAAAAATGTATCATAATTTATATTGCAATTTTTAAAACTGGTATATGTATCCAACCTAAACCATCAAATTGGGTCAATTTGGATCGATTTTCCTGATTTTATCCAACCCATTTACACCCCTAATAATTTATATTCGAGATAAAGTAACTGACACATAAGTGTCTGTATACGCATTATTATTATTATTATTATTATTGAAGAAAGGCAAAGGAGTGAATGAATGGGCCAGCGGAAGTGTCGCCTTGACACCCCATTTCCATGTCTATATATGCACATAACTAATTTTCTCTGTTTTTGACACCCTCATACTCTCCATCATCTTAGCTAACTACTCTCTTAACTTCTCTCTCTCTTCCCTCCTTAAACCATTTCACATTAATTCTCTCCTTCTATATATCCTTACATATTCCTCACCTTCTCTCCTTCCTTCCCTTTTTTATTTATCATGCATTCTTTTAAGTAGCCAAATTCTATCTAGCTTAGGAACACTTGTGTGAAACATATCACCAAATCAAGCATATTATATTAATTTATTTGTACATATACCTAATTCATTGCCTCCAATCCATTCAAGAAGATTCATCACCATGTTGCAAGATGTTATCCACCCTCCATCACATGATGATCAACTATCCATTGTAATTGCCTCAACCTTGTTAATTATATATTTTATCTCAATAATCTTACATTTAATGTTGTTATGCATGCATGCGTTGGAATGGAACTATATGTTATCTTTAATTTTGTCATGCATGCATGCACCTTCTCAACAGTTAATTTGTTTGAAAAGAGGGTTGTTTTTCCTTAGGGTTACTCTTAAATTTTGGTAGCCAAAGTAGTTGGTTATTTATGTCTTCTTGCAATTTATTCTCTTTACATGCATTAGAATCATGTATGAATCATGAATATAGTTTTCTTATGTTTCTTACATGTTTCATGTTAATTAATTTAATTTGTCTCTCAATCAATATAAGTTTGAATATTTGTTACATCGTTAGTTATAAGTATTAATTACTATTATTTATAGCAAAACAAGAAGCCATATACATACATATACCCTCACAATTTATTGGACTATTATGTCTTCTTTCCTCTATTTATATGGTTGGCAAGCATAATATTTTCTTTGACTGGAAACAAATAAGAAGGAATCAAAGACTCCGTGAGAGTAAGGCTTTGTTCTTTCAAATACTTATCCTATTCAAGACAATGCCCCTACCATCAAAATGTCATTTTCTAAGGGCAAATTAGTAAAATGGTGTAACATTTCCTTGATAGTCATTTTAGACATAGCTTTCAGTTCCTGTGGAATATATATCTCTTTGGAGCTTCATTTGTAAGCTTTCTTAATTTTGATATTCTTTATTCAATTAGATGGGAAGAAAGAGCTAAATAATGTAATGACAAAAAAAGTTCATATAGGCATAGCATTATGAAAGTGTTCCTTTAAGTGGCTTTTCATTCCCATTGAAGGACAAATTTCCATTTAATGAAAAGAAAAATAACATATAGCATGAGGTTCTTTCTTTGTTTTTACTTTGTTGTGTTTTGATGTTATTAACATTAGGTAATTTGGTTCCAACGACACATGAAGCATAGATGCAATTGCACATTTCTTTTTCACAATAAATAACTCGAAAAAGAAATCACTTTTTGAAGAATTTCTTATATGTCTATTACCAATTATGGACAATGACTGACTAGACTATGCAACCAACTAGTTATATGTAGAATGCCCCAATAAGGCTTTGCATATTGCTTTGTTTTGTTTTCTTCTTGACAATGAAGGAGTAGTATTGTGTGAAAGCTATGTAACATTGACAGCTAGGATGAAGTGTCTCTCGGTGTCCGATACGTGTTAGTGTCCAATACTACCGAAAAAATTGCATTTTTGGACGGAACGTATTACATCCCAAGTTACATTAAATTTTAAAACATATTATGATAAACTCGGGATGGAATAATTTTTTATTTTTTTTAAATATCTACATGAAGTTCGTCCAAATATTTGAGAAATATTTCATACAAAACAAAAAATATTCATCCAAAATATTGAGAAACATTACTGATAGGAAGTAGTATTTTGCATAATTTAAATATTTTAGCTAGTTCTTTCTTAAATCCATCAAAAAGATCGAGATGGAAATTAGACGTAGTTTTATCATGACATCGACACATGTTTTATTCAATTACTTCCATTTTCTTAAATTATTCTCAGTGTCTACGTATCAGTCTTTTGTTCGGTGTTTGAGCCGGTAGTTCATAGTGAGAAAGATAGATTCACAAATAAGTATGTTAATTGGCTTGTTTTTCACTTAAGAATACCTAATAATTGATGAAAACGTTTTCATGCCAAAGTTTCAATTTGATTAGAGAATATTATTAGCTTTTGAAATTTGAACTTCTATTATGTTCCAAGTGATCAGATCAGACTCATGTCTATCAACATAAAGGGGAATTGGAATTCGATTCAGTTTTCAAACTCCATAATGAATAGAGAATCACGTATCTACCTTATGTTTTTATATACATGTCTTTCTTTGTTACATCCTAAACCTTATGTGTTCAATAGTTTTTAGTAACATGTTGCTTACATTGTTTTTATGTCACACACTGCAGGATGAAATTTCAAGTCCAATTAGTGCACAAATTTTTGAATTTTGTGACCCTAATTTGTTCCAAGACTCTCTACAACAAAATTCTGATGTTACTTCAAGCTCAAATTGTTGTCATGAAGAAAACAACAACAATTCTTCATATACCTTAAACAACATATCTCAAGCTTTAGATTTAGACAATAACATCAATAGCAATAACAATAACAATAGCAATAGCAATAGTACTGCAACAACTACTAGCACAACAAGCCCTACCACAAACAACAATAACATCAACACAACAAATACCAATAATAATAACAACCTTTCCATTATCTTTGATTCACAAGAAGATATTGACAATGACATTTCAGCTTCTATAGATTTCACATCATCACAATCTTTTCTCGTTCCGCCGCTTCTTCCGATAACAACTCATCAAGAACAATTTGATTTCTCTTCAACACAACCTCATCATCATCTTTCTGGTTTGAAAGAGCTACCACAATATCAGACTGACCCTATATCTTCAGCAGCACCTCTTATGAGTGCATCATTCCCTTCTGTATTTGAAGATGATTGCATATCTTCAATTCCTTCTTATTCTCCTTCTTGTTCTTATCTTAGTAATGGCTTAGGTGTGTATATGCCTCATGGAAATCTTGGTACTGCTTTATCTGCTGATAGTTCTACCTTATTTGGTGGAGGGATTCTATTAGGTTCTGAAATGCAGACACAAGATTTGGATTATCAAGGTGAAAATGGTGGAATTTATTGTACAGATTCTGTTCAACAGGTTTTTAACCCTCAAGATTTTCAGGTATGATCAATAATACTCAAAACTATACTACCTTATTAAGTTTTTCTTTTTTTTTTTTGAAAACTCTTATTAAGTTTTTCTTGATTGCTTATTATAGAAGATATTATGGAAACTTTTGAAATTGCATTTAAGCCTCCTACATACAAAGTAAAAATTGAAAATGTTTTCATTGTTAATGGGAAGTGAAGTTGTTAAAGAATTAGAAGAGGCTATATCAGAAGTGTACTTTTGGTTAAAGCTCATAGTCCAAAAATATCTTAAGCTGCATTAAGAAATAGATAGCATATAATATAAGTCCTTTTATAAAGTCAGCTGCATTAAAAAATACTTTTGATTTGGCCTAGTAGAAAGGAATAACCACTTTAAGTTAATAATAAAAAAGAAAAGATAATATAGACAGAAGCATCATTAGAAAAGACCATCTTTATGATTGGTGCTATGTGTATATCTCTTTCTATAGTCTCTATTATAAGTTATTTTATTACTATAAAGCACGAACACTTGCACGAACGTTAAACATAACACTCACATTGAGACGCAAATATCACTAATAATTTAAGAAAATAAAAATGATTGAATGTAACGAAATATGTTGATCTTAGACATTGATACATGTTGTACACTGGACACATCATCGATTTGAATTATCGGTGCTACATGTTATAATTGATCTTTATAATTGTATTTTATTTTTTAGGCACTTGGTACTGAGAATCACAAACTAGTATCTGGTGCTGGAAGTTGTTCTGCCACATTGGCACCAGAAATTTCACACTTGGAGGACTCTTCTTTGAAAGTTGGAAAACTTTCTGTTGAGCAAAGGAAAGAGAAGATTCATAGATATATGAAGAAGAGAAATGAAAGAAATTTCAGCAAGAAAATCAAGGTATACTATATGATACATAGATTTCAATACATTCATCTATCAAAACTCATTTATTTTTTCAAAATTTAGCTAATGATGCAAACAAATATATGTGCAGTATGCTTGTCGAAAAACTTTAGCCGATAGCCGACCGCGAGTTAGAGGAAGGTTTGCAAAGAATGATGATTTTGGAGAGAATCATAGGCCAGGTAGTAGCAACCATGAAGATGATGATGAAGTAAGATTCCCTAGCCAAATTTATTTAATAAAGCGATATTAATAATCATTTTACAACTGTGTCGAGGAGACTTGAATATTAACCCTAGACTCCGAAATGTTCAGCTTACTTTAGTCAATAAAAAAAAATACCACGTCACTTTCAGTCTTTTTTTTTTCTTTTCCTTTTCAATAATTTGATGGTATAATTCTTTAATCTAAGATTCCTTTCATTTTGTACTTGCAGATAGCTGTTAAAGAAGAAGATGATATGGTTGATTCCTCAGATATCTTTGCACATATCAGTGGACTTAACTCCTTCAAATGCAACTATTCCATCCACTCATTGATTTGAATTAATTAATTAATTAATATATAGTTTGACTAGTATATGTATATCTATAATATAATATATATTTAGCTTGTGTAGATTTTTGTAGGGCCCTTTACCATCTTCAGGGTTTGATGGCATAAGGAAAGTGAATAATTGGGGTCCAAAATATTATATATGAATAAGTGAGTTAGGAACACACAGAAACTAGAAAATGTATACATTTTTGCAGATATTGTCTTTTTCTATGTTGTAACTATGAACTAGTTGTATTTACCACATGAAAAAAAATTCGGTTGCCCCACAAAACTTGGATTTGGTTCTGTTTTGAATGTCATGTTATGATTTTCTTCTTTTTTTCTAAAAATAAAACAGAGAGAAACATAATATTTTCTCTAATATAACTAATGATTTGAGTTAATTTACATTGCATTAGTGTGCCATGGATCTGATTTGGGTGCTCATGATTTGGATCAAGGTATGAATGCATATATACTCATTAAGTGTATAAATTTTTGGATGGTGTATAATTTTTTTTCTCTAGTGTAAATAAATAGAAAAGGCACATATAGTTCAATATTCAAGGGAGATATTTTCACAAAGGCTCCTCAAATAGAGACATTCTATTGAGAAGTATCATGTACAATTTCGATAATTTCTTCAAGCTTCTTGCGCATTCCATTCGGATTATAAAATTTTAACGTGTTTTAAAGGATGTTTTATGCTTTTCAAATTATATAATCTGAAATTCATAAGTCGTGCGAGAAATCAACAAGATTGAAAAAACAATCTACCATTTTTTTTCTTCAATTTGTGGGCCTAACATGTTTCTTGTGGGGCCAACTCTATTTGATTTTGGATACTGTTCCATACCTGATTATTTTCATCCATACCCATGATTAAACAATTTTTTATATGTAAATATCAGTACCAAATTGTTGTGATATGAGTGGAAAGCAACTCAAATTTTTTAATTACGTCGTTATGAGTTTGATCTCTAACTAATATATATGAAATTTCACTATTAAAAAGAAGCATCTCTTAAATGTATTATACTTTAACTCCTTAAATAGATTAATATATGCATTTGCGTGCAACAAATAACCTAAATTTTTTTATTGTTGAGCAACATACACTCTACAGTACCGTTAAATTCATCGGGCACTCTCTTCTCTTGTGGTGCTTCCTTTTATTCCCCGTGTGGACATTTGACTACTCTCAACTAGGGGTCCACAAGGGATTGATACAGTTATACTTCTATTCAAATAGATTTAGTTTATTTAATTTGCAATTTCTGACTAAAAACTTGAGAATAAGTTGTGCAATACATATAGCACAAATTCTCTTAGAATGAATTGAAAACACACGGAACAAAATCATCCAATAAACAACGGAGATAATGTAGAGATAAAAGAGTGCAGGGGAGAGAAAAGAATGAAACAGTGAGTATATAGTTTCGTAGTTGGTGCAAATTCATGTGAGATTTTTGGAAATGAATCTTTTCATGTGTGAGTTCTAGCCATTAGGTTACTAGACAAAAAGAAAAAAGAATAAAGTGTGGTTTTTCACCGTTCATTAAAAGAGAAACATACCAGAAATTTAGTTAGAGGAACTTGAATAGCGAGAAATGATATTTTATTCACATGCGATGATAAAGTGTGATATTTCACCATTAATCAAAGAGAAAAAAATATGTGTAATTTAGATAAAATAAATTTGAATAATGAGATATTACACTTTATTCTTTCACATGTAAGTTACACATAAGAAAATCCATTCCCTAGATTTTTTGGTACCAACAAGCATTTTTTTCTCCATAAAAAACCATTTTCTTTTTACTAAAATAATGTGTAATTTACACACATATTCTACCTTTTTGAATCCTATAGTATAAATTAATAGAATTCAATATGTATAGACCGACTAAATAATAAATACAAATGTTTTATTTATATGTATTAGCATGATTGGATACGTTAAGGTACGGTGTCTGTATAGCCACACCAGTGGTCTAGCGACTGAAATAGAGACCACTGCTCAGTTGCTATTTCGTTCTCCTTTAAATATATTTTACATTTGGTCACTATTTCTTTTTTTAATTTTTTTTAATTTACATTTGGTCACTATTTCAGTCATAAATGTATGACTTCTTTTTTTACAACTATTTTTTTTCGTCGGTATTCATAAAATAAATCAACTAACTAAGAATAATATATTAGACACACTTTGTTTATGCATAATAATGCTTCCTTTTTTTCTTTTTCCGTCCAAAACTCAAAACTTCTTTTGCTAAACAAGTCAATAATATTATAAAATAATTCTCGTATATACAATAAATTAAGCTTTGAGTTCATTGGTAAAGAAATATTCGAAACTCACAAGAATTTACATCATGTATCACAAATACCATTTTTGATACAATGACTACGTTTATTAGTAGTACAATGATCGTCTTGTAACATGATAATGTTATTTTAACTCATTTTCAACAAATGGAAGATAGACTAGTTTCTTTATAAATTTAATTGTTGGGAATAATACATGTTTTTTGATATTTTTTGTATGATTTACTTCGCCAAAATTTTTAGCCTCATTGGATTTGTCCTTGTGTATCGGTGTAAAGTAAATTATATAAATGTCCTCACTAGTATTTATATTTTTTTTTTAAGTAAACTAGTATTTATATATATATCATAATATATTCACCAATATATAGTAGATATATATCATAATATTTTTTAAAGATGTATATCGTAATATTTAAATTTTTAGATGTGATCAAGTATATGAGTAAAAGAAAAGAAAGTATACTCTTAATGTATGCAAATTAAATAAAATAATAATAACAATAATAATAATAATAATAATTCTTTCAAAAAAAATAAAATAATAATAATAATAATAAAATGTTCTGCCAAAATGATAATAATAAAAAAGTAAAATAAATTGTACCAAAAAAAATTAAGTGGTCACTACGTGTATTGATCTTTTGCTTCCCACTTTTCCCACTATTTGGTCTTCTTCACTTTCCATTTGCCAACCATCAACTTTTTCTCCATTTCAGTTTATAAGCACTCATCTTCTATTTTATTTTTTTGAAGAACTTTTTTTTTTTGACAATTTTTTTTTAGAAGTTTTGGCATGTAAAAATTCAGCTACATCTTTTCAGGTAGCTGTTGTGTTTGTGACCATTTGATTGACGTAACTTTTATTTTCCTTTCGCAGCTACTATTTATATGGTAATATAAAGTTGCATCTTTAATTAATACTTGTATTTCTTTGCTAAAATTCCTGAATTGTAAATCCTTATTTATTAATTGAGAGTTTTTCGGGAAAATATTTAATTTTTATTTCTTTTTTAAAAGATTTTGATTCACCTTCCTTTTCTAGATACTAAGATGCCTGCCAAATGATTGGAGTGAAGATTCTCTCAGTATATTTGAGTCAATATTAGAATACAAGTAAAAAAAAAGTATATGTTACAAGTTCCATAACTCAACCTTTCAAAGAAAAAAAGTTCCATAACTCAAGAAATTTTCTGAAGTGGTCCATGTAACATGTAAGTTTTCTCTCCAAGTTCTTTTTTTCCTTTTCATTATTTACCATGTTTCATGTACTAGGAATGCAATAATAGCATATTTCATAGTTTGACTCATTTATCCCTTCAAAATTTATTTTCAAATACATGTATTTTTTTTCTTCTTGTGATGATATATGTCTAGACCTATGTGAAGATGATATATGTCTAGACCTATGAAACACGGGCACCGGACACGACACTGATATGGACACGTTGACACCGATAGAATTTTAAAAAAAATGACACAGTTCAATGTAATCACGAATGACAAGGGTCGGTGTCGTGTCCGTGCAACATAAGTCTAGACGAGTTATCATGATATGATATGTATCTGATTTATTTTATTTTATTTTCAGGATACTAATCTTATAATGCCTGTATTAGTTTCTAGTTGAAGGAAGGTTTAATCTAAAAGAGGTTTCTACCTTTTGATGCACAATAGTTTGATTGATATGCACTAGATGGAAATTAATCATTGTAAGGTCCACGATGAGAATGATTCATTGTCCAAAGAAAATTCATCATCTAAGTTAAAAATGTTGGTTCATCGTGCAGTCATTAGAAACATTGTCCAACCACAAAATAGTAGTTTTTTATTCAAGGGTTTATTTTTCCTAATGTTTCATGGTCACAATAGAATTCCAAAGTATATGGCAAATGCTAATGAAATATATGCTCGTCACAGCTTGGAATTAGCACACAAAAGTGCATTGAAAACCATGTTAACTTCGGAAAAAACTTTGAATGTAGCTAAATTTATTGGTGGTGACCAATGTGATAATCTTAACAATTTGATATGTTATGATTCAAAAGAGTCTTCTAGTGGTTTTGGTGTCTCTTCACCATATCAATTAGAAATGAAACCACCAATGATGCAAAACCATAACTTAAATACTTGTTTTAGTTGTTTTTCTTTTGGTCTTGGTGTCTCTTTGGGTCTAACTAAAGGAATGTTTCAATGCACATGGAATCAAAGTATCCCTCATTTTGTATTTTGTGGTGATAAGAATGAAATTTATGTAGCCAAATTGAATGAAATAGAGGCAAAAGATGATGAATCTTTGGATTATGTCTACTTGATTTATTTGACCAAAGGGAGTAAAAAGGGCAATAATATTTTTGATAGTGATTTGCAACAACTTGTTGGTAAGGTGAATGTGTCAACAATTTTCACTCTTTGTTCTAACAATTATATAATGATGGAAACACATTTTGTGTTATTTGGTGACATTCAAATTCATGACAAAGAAATGAACATTTCAAAGAAGAAAAACGGTTTTTCTTAGAAAGTAGGGAAAGTTTTGAGAACAATTTATTAGGAAAAAATGTTCCAACAAATTTTGAGGTTAGTGCTATTGTTGTCAAAGAACATGTTCCATTTAATTGTCTTGATAAAGTAGGAGGTTGGGGATCAAAATTTCTTCTCAACAAATTACCTAGTGAATGTTATGGTGAAAAAAATGAGGATTATTCAAATAGCATGAGCATTGTTATTCCAGCTGGGATTCATGGTGGACCTAAAAGTAGAGATGGTGGGCCATCTAGTCTTATAGATAGATGGAAATCTGGTGGATGCTGTGATTGTGGTGGTTGGGATGAGGGATGTCCCTTGACTGTATTCCAAAGAAGACAGAGTGATGGAGAGGTTCTGTTCCAAGAAGATGTGCATGGAGACTGCAAGACACTTGATATAGTTTCTCAGGTTAGTTAATCTTCACTACCTATATAGTTCTCTTTGAGCTGCTTAAAGCTATGAAGCATGGACACTCTTCGGATTAGGCGTGTCCCAGTGTCAGATATGTGTCGTATTCAACTCCGACACAACACCGACACATATAATTACACTGAATTATGTGATTTTATCAAATTATTAACGGTGTCGATGTGTCAGTATCTGTGTCATGTCCGATGTCTATGTGTATTTGTGCTTCATAAGCTTAGAATTAAGAGTTTTTTATTTATTTTTTGATATAGAAAAGCTGAAAATAATTCTTAGTGGCAGTGCTATGCTATGAGAAATACTTATTTGGTCACAAGATCAAATGCATAGTATTTAGGCACATACACAATGATGCACTTGTTCTCAAAATGTTTATTTTATTTATTTTTCATTATTAGAAAAAATGTCTCTTTGTATGTGTGTCTAAACACTATACATTTGATCTTGTGATTATAGAAGACTAACTCGCTATGCTAGTGTATAGTATTAAGATTAAGATTCTTATACAAAATATTACACGAGGAAACTAATGAATGGTTAGCACATACATCAAGAGAATTGTTTAGCTCATACAAAATCACGAATTGTGGAAAAATCACTTCAATTTTTCTTACTTTATATATAAAATAAACCAAAGTTTGTTTCCTTTAAATTTTTAAAGTACACAATTTTTTAGGAGGAAAAGGATAAATCTAAGAAGCATAAACTTGAAGCACGAACAACAGAACAATGGCAGCAGTGAGAAAAAAACGGGTTTGTTGTTTCTTAAGAGTGAGAAGTGACATATTGAAATGTATCGTATTGGTGAGTGTGTTAGAAATGACTACCAAGTTTAGGGTTTGTGGTTTTACTCGTGTTGTTTGTTCTTTTGGTGTTAGGGTGTATTAGTAAATATTGAGTCTGAGATAAGTTGAAGTGGATTGGTAAGCTTGATAAACATATTGGTCCAATTCATCAGTTAATTGGATTTTAAAATTAAAAACCGAGAACTAGACAAATCAGCTTGGTTTCCTTCGGTTTGGTTCGATTTTTGAACCGAACCATTAAAGATCAGATAATTTTTGGTTTGGTTTTCAATTTCATCGATTTTTGTCTGAACCACTTTCACCCATTAGTCCATGAAGCACTGGCACAAATTGAACCAGACTAGACACAACACTGAAATGTAGACGCTAATAATAATTTTAAAAAAGAAAATAGAACTGACTGAATGCCACTGTATGTGTATGTATTGTGTCAATATTGGACACTGACATGTATAACGTCGGACATGCCTTTCATCTAAATTGTTGATGCTGGGTAGATTCCAACTAACCATTTCTCACGAAAATTGAAATCAACTCCTAGTCATACACAAATTTTTTAGAATTTCCACTGTTTAACTTCTTTGTAAAAAAATTATAAACTTACAAGCTTTTTTAGAATTTCCTTTAGTTTGCATGAATCTTATACGCACGTTTCCATGTTTGTATAACAAAAGACTTATTTGTATTAAACAATGAGATTACTGTACTTTTCTAATTGTAGGATTCCAGAAATTTATGTTCCACCTTGAGGATGATGAGTATCAATGATGGCTTATATTATGTTCATTTCGAACATCCATTTTCTGCACTACAATCTTTTTCCATTGCAGTGGCGAATATTCACTCGCAGAGTCCTTCTCTTCGGCCTGATTTTGCTGCTACGAAGCTATGATGATTAAGAAATTAGAAGTTTGAATCACTAATCATATACACAATTTTCTTACTGTTTTCTATGATAGTTTGAATCACTAATCATACACAATTTTCTTGTTGTTTTTTAAGATTAGTTGATAAGATGATTTAGGTGGATACATGAATCAGGTTAGTTTATGGTTGTTCTTTTTAGGAGAACTAGTTCTACTTATTCCTTTCTCAATTCATAGACACGTTATTCTTTAACTATCATTTTAGCTTTTTCCTATTTTATTTTTGTTTGAGGGGACGGAATGTAAGGGTCCGTTTGGTTCGAGAATTAGGAGGGGAGGGGAGGGGAGGAAAGGGGAGAGATTTTAACGGAGGGGAGGGGATATATTTTAATTAAAAACGTGTTTGGTTCGCAAGGGGAGGGGAGGGGGAGAGATTTTAAAATTATATTACTGTTTTACCCTTAAACTTAATCAAATAAAAAAAAACTACTATTTTACAATTTCAGAAACCAACCAATGACAAACACACATCTAAGCTGCTTTCATATATTTTCCACAACAAGACATGAATCGGTGAATTAACATTCAAAAAAAAAAAAAGGATCAACAAGCAATAATAAATTGAATTAAAATAAGATAATAATAATAATAAGGCCGTTGACATCAACAAAGTAGTAGCAGAAGTGGTTTTAGATGTAACAAATAAGAGTTATAGATAATATAATAATAAATGTTGTTAAAACAAAATAATAATAATAATTGTTATAAGAATAAGATAACCTAATAATAATAAATAATAATAAAAGTTGTTACAAGGTTAATATTGAGATTTAAAATTAATTTAAGGATAATTATTACAATGCAATCAAATTTTAAAAAGATTTGCTCCCCTCCCCTTTTAAAAATTGAACCAAACACTTCAAATTAAAAATCTCCCCTCACCTTCCCGCCCCTCCCCTCCAAAACTCTCGAACCAAACGGACCCTAAAAGGTTTGTGAAGAAATTTTTGTTAAATCAATTACTATTTGGATAGATCAATTGAATACGAGATATATGAACCAAACAAAATACAAACTAAGATCAGTTGCAAAGCTATATTGCAATTTGAAGATTATTTTTTTTTTTTTGAAAGAACTATTTCATTCAAATAAAATTCAAAAGATCAATACAAAACAAAGTTGAGATCTGACATTATATATTGCCGCCTTTACAAGATTGACCTCTCCTAGAAAACTTGACATAAAAGTTGTTACAAAAAACAGATAAAATAGCTCTACAACTAGCCAAGACAACGTCAAATTCTGGGTCATCACGCACATCCACAACTTTTTATCAGCCCAAACCAAAGACAACTTTGTCAAAACTTCAAACTGTCGTGAGTGGTTGCAGCCACAATGTCTTCGTGCCTATGAACATTTCAAATTCATCTCGTAAGCACAATTCTATCCCCACACGGTACTCTTGAGAATGCATCATTGCAGATGATAAAACCATGTGGTGGACATTACCGTCTAAGCTTTCTTGCTGAACTGTTCTCTAGTCCTGCTATTTGCAGCAGAATTTCACATGTTCTGCTAAAGGGGTGCTGGTTTCAGAACATTCAGAGACAAGCAAAGCTATAGTTATTACTCAACCCAAATACTTAATGGTCAGATGTATGAAGGCTACATTCTTGTTCAGTTCAGGCTTCTATAGGAAACCAACTTAATGTAGAGAGACAATCAAGCAGATTCTTATAGTTAACCAAGATGAAGACCATGTTATGTGGACGGAAAACTGAGACTTCAATCAATTATAATGTAAAATCTATGTACTCCATGATTAAATAGTGGGAAAAGATGCAAACACAGGTATATCATATCCTGAAAATGATAAAGAGTAGTTTGGAAAGTACAAGTTCCACCTAGACAAAAGAATCTGATTTGGCGGATCCTTAACAGGATTTGCAATGGTAGCAGATCGTTTGTCTCAAATTGCACATGGGCAACACAATAGGTTATATACCGTTTTCATAAATTATTTGTTGTTAAAAAATGTATGACACAAATCCTATCACATGATTCAACCATTTCTACACATGATTGGTTGAAAAGTATACTTGCATCACAGTCAAACACAAATGTTGCACCATCATGTTATCACGCTAAACCTTATAAAGTAATTACCATGATTATTGTTTAATCAAAAAGTTATGCGGTAACCAAAACACTGAAATTAAAGAAATATCTATATACCTACAAAATACATTCAAACAGTATGTTCATTGCATTTCTCTCAAAAATATATATTAGAGTTTAATTAAACAGGTTTGCTGCATACACAGACAGAATACCACAAATTGTCATCATATGGGTAATTGGATACTAACCCAAAATGTTGGTGATATACTACATGTGTTTACAGTAAAACTGTTTATCCTAACTTTAAAATGTATTTATGTTAGAAATGCAACAATCATGTAATGAACACGTTTTATAGGAGAGTCCGAATTTGCTACATTGGTCTACCCTCCATTTATTGGCCAATTATGAGAGAGAGAGAGACAGAAAAGTGAAAGACCGTCTCTCTCATAAATGAACAATAAATGGAGGAAAGATAAATGGAGCAAACACAGAATCGCTATGTAGGTATATATCTTTAATTTTCAATGTTTATAAGTTTATGCATTACCTTTTGGAGTAACAATATCATAATAATTGTTGTATACTCCTTCCAGTCACAATTATAAGCAACTTTAGACTTTAATTAGTACCTGTCATTTAGGCTACAGATCAGCACATCTACAACAGAGAATTACAACTTTAATTAGTACCTGTCATTTCTCCCTTGATAACACTAGCACCATCTGCTTGTTAAAAAAATAACAATGGCTCAATTGATTGTCACTCTAGACTTAAAAAACCTAATATTTTTTTTAAAAGGTTGAGAAATAGACTTAAAAAAACCTAATTTCTTTTTTAAAAGGTTGAGAAACGGATCAGAAACAAGTAGGGACAACAAGTATACAGCTAAGAATTTCAAATACTAAACCTAGGGACAACAAGTAGTTTCAATTACGAAATATTTTCCAAATTAGAAGTATCAAAATATGGCCAAACCGTTAGATCATATCAAAACCATTGTTCATCAATGTTACAAACAACAAGAATTGTATTTCAGACAATTATAATTCAGAAATTTGCACATAGCGTAAATTGAATTTATAAAAGATGAGTGCTGTAGACACTTTCTTTCTAACACTCTCTAACATTCACTCTTTTATTGGAAATGGATCCCACATAAAGTGGTGAGACCCACATGGGTTTTACCCAAGAGTAGAGAGAGTGCTAGAAAGAGAGTGTTCCTAGCATTTCTCTTTATAAAATTTAATTACGTTACGTTATAAATTTCTTTAAATTTTGAAACAGCTGTCAGATAGCACAAACATTTTAATTGACATAGAAACAACAAATTGAACATAATCCTAGCATTCAATGCTGTTGTTTAAAAGTGAAGAGGAATGTGACAAAATGTCCTATGTATGTGGAGTTCCAATGGAGCAGATGTGAGCACTAAAACCATCACACCTGTAACGATGGACTCAGTTAATTTTCCGGACATGTAACGGTATCAACCATAGTCTGTTGAAGAAGATACCTGACTAACGTCCGGAGACAGTAACAGTATAAAACAATTTTTGACTTGCACTGCAACATGTCTGAACTTGTAATGACAAGCAAACATAACTCAGGACAAAGATGTGTAGAGTCCAAATGGAGCAGAAGCGAGCACCAAGAAAACTGTCACTTCTGTAACGATGGACTCGTTAATTTTCCAGACATGTAACTGTATCAAACCATTGTATGTGGAGTTCACATGACTAATGTCTGGAGGCAATAACTATCTAGCAGAGAACCAAAAACGTACAAAAATATAAAATGCAAAAACTCATTGCTGAAATTTATCAAACTCAATCTCATTGCTGAAAATAGACAGGGATGATATGATAAATAAGAGAAATCATCTGGGTAGGGTAAGATTGGACGCACTAATTTTGCTGGTCATGAGAGGTGCAGAGATATATCTTTAAACAACTAATATCACCACACCACATTACCAGCAATCATTGTGAAAAAAATATCTTACACAATCGCTTAAATATCAACTAATATTAAAAATGTATGTATCAAATTGCGAAAAGAAAGATCCCACAAGAGATCCAACTCGATATATTTGATAATATGGCTTGATATAGCTGGCTACATAAACCAGTATCAAATCATTACGCACTTCATCCCAATCATTAGTGGGATGCGCACGTATCATGACACACTTCTAAACCAGCAAAATATGCATCTTCTGACTGCAACTTGATTCAGGAAGAAAAGAGAACCAATATTCAAACCACACCAACTTCCTTTCATGTGTTAGAGTATGAAAATATTAACCAAAAAGTGGGTGAAACAAACAAGATTTTCAAATGTAGAGATCAAAAATGTAAAGAAATTTATACCACGCCCATTTCATTGCATGCATTTTTACAAAGGCTAGACCATTTTAAATTGTGGATGTTAGATACCGTAGGAAAACAAACACAGATGATAAAACCAAGCCAAAAAAGTGAGAGGAAAAAGGCTTGATTCATGAAATGATGCTTGAACATCAAAATATTGATGCCCAATACAATTTCTTTGGTGCAGGGCTCATATCAAGTGTAAATTATGAAAGCTCTGTCACAGTGGGAAGAAAACAAACCCAATTCAATATGAAGGGGCAGTAAGAGAATGAGAAAGAGGGAAAGAAGACTAAGACAGAATATGAGATACCAAAGCCAAACCCATTTGGTGAAAATGGTGGCGGCACCTTCAAATTCTTAACGTTGTTTTCTTTTTCTTTTCATTTGTCTGTTGATATTGATAAATGGAGAAGATCCTAACTCTGATAGAAGTTGGGTTCTGATTTCCCGATTGAATTGGGTATTTCCCACTAAAGACCTCTCTCTTTGTAATCATTGCCCAGCCAACAATGACTCTTTTACCCACACAAAATATATAGAGCACGTAGGGTTATTTTTTAATAAAAATTCTCCATGTCTCATTCAAATGTTCAAAATTTATGTTTAGACGATGAGATCAAAGAAAGATATACAAAAGAAAAAAGAGGGTGAGAATTATGTAATAAAGAATAACTGGATTGTATTATTTGAACATCAAAATACAAACATCGCATGTGATGTATCTATATCTCTTTAATTGTATATACATCAAAATCAAAAGAGCAATGTATTTGAGATCAAAATTTTTATTTATGTCAATATTTCATTTTTCTTAGTGTACTAAATCATTTTAAGGTAGGATCCACATTTTCAATTAAAAGGTGTTTCAAATCAAAAGACCAATTAATCCTTGGTCTAAGCCACAGTTCAGCACATAAAAAAATTTACAAGAATGTCAATTTTAATTATTACCTTTCATTTCTCCCATGGGGTTTACAATAACATTGGCATTATTTGGAAAGAGAATATACTTTAATGAGATGTTGAGGAGGACACATGTCTGGAGGCAATAGCTATCTACAAGAGAACAAAAAAGAAAATAAAACATATATTCGATAATACAGCTTGTTATAGCTGGTTACATGAATCAGTATCAAATCAATATGCACTTCAACCCAAACATATTTTTAACATAGTGTTCCAAACAAACAATAAATAAACGGCAGCAAGACAAAACCGTGCAAGAGTCTGACCGTTTGCAGCCACATACATGAGCAGATAGTCAGGTTCTATCTGTTCCAGAGACAACAATGTCTTCTTCAATATAGACGTTACTCCTTTACTCACTTAACATGCACAACAACAAAGACTTGACTCTGTTTTCCAACTCCCACGTTCCAGGTCGAATTGAACTCGATTCAATTGGATTGTTTTCATCACTGATGTTGGTGCCAAAGGCGATGGTTTTCAAGACGACACACATGTTTGAACCCATGACCTCCAACTCCTTTTCCCTAGGCTCAAACAACTTGAGTTACCCAACCCCCCCACATACATGTAAATATTTCCCATTCTTTTTTCTTTTATTTGAGTTTCTTTGATGTTGTTGGTTCAATATTTTAAGTTAATTGATCTTTTAAAAATTTGAACATAACATAGTATTAAGAATTATAGCTTATAAAATGTTCAATACATTTCATTACTTTTTCTATTATAACAACCATCAACTTCTCTTTCTTAAGGGTAACATAGTAATGAAATGTCCTTAACATTTTGTAAGCTATGAATCTCAACACTATAATGCTCAAATTTTAAAAAGGAGCACTCTTTAATTGATTGAAAAATTTCACCAACAATATCAAATCAAACAAACTCAAATAAAAATACAAAAAAGAAAAAGGGAGATAATTACTTGTGTCATATTGAAAACCACCGCATTTAGCACCAAAATCGGTGATAGAATCCGACTGAATCTGGTTCGAGTCGACGCGAAATGTGGGATCGGAAAACATAGTCAAGCCCTTGTGCTTGTGCATGGTACGTGAGTAAAGGAGTAACACGTATATTAAATATAATCACATTTAAATATTTTATCCTCATATCCCACTGTGTCGATGCTGCAAAGAGAAAATTGAAATATAATAAAAACAAAAGCAACTCAACAAATATTAATTTGATTTTCAGTATAAAAAAATTAATGCAAAGATATATGGAAGATATAAGAGGATCAGATAAAAAGTCAGTCACCAGGTTACACTATTATTATAGTGCAAATTAAGACTGGGGCGACAATTACTATCATCACATCCTCTTTTTCACCAATTTATAATAAAGTTATATATCAAATGACATGTTCAATAATTCAATATTAATTCGATATAGAATTAAATAAGTGAAGAGTTGTGATTGCAAACCTCATCAAAAATAGAGAGGATAGTGAACTGCCAAGGAGGTGCAGAGAAACCTTTATTCAAAAAATCTCCACACAAAATTACCAGCAATCATTATGAAAAATATATCAATTATCATTCCTTATATATTACTAAAACATAGTTGAATTGAGGAAAGTAATATATCAATTATCATTCCTTTTTCTTTTTTTCTTAGAAAAAATTAAAATAAAGGAAAACACATGCCATCTTCTAAAACAGAAATGTTGGATAAACATCATCACAAATGCTTGCATTTCAAGCCAACAGACTATGCTATATGACACATACCTGCCATCTTCTAAAACAGAAATGTTGGATAAACATCATCACAAATGCTTGCATTTCAAGCCAACAGACTATGCTATATGACACATACCATCAAATCCAACATCCAAATAAAATAAAATAAAAGAAATTTTTTAAAACAAGAATGATATGATAAATGATAATAAAAAATTAAAATCTGGTAAATGGGATCAGATGGTTGATGTTTCACCAAGTATAAATGAAATACACAGTAAGACTGGATGTCACATTAAAAAAATTATCCTCATATCCCATCCCACTATATCAATGCTGCAAAGAGAAAATTGAAATATAACAAAAACAAAAGCAACTCAACAAAAATTAATTTGACTTTCAGTATAACAAAATTACACTAAGATATATGGTAGATGTAATAAGAGGATCAGATAAGAAGTCAGTCACCATGTTACACTACCAATATAGTGCAAATTAAGACTGGGGCGACAATTACTATCATCACATCCTCCTCTTCACCAATTTATAATAAAGCTATATCAAAGGACGAATTCAATAATTAAATATTAATAATTTGATATGCAGAACTAAAAAAGTGAATAGTTATGATTTCAAACCTCATTGGTACAAGAGAGGATAGAAGAATTATGGCAATGAGGTTCGAAATCATGCCCTTCAAGGCAACCGAGGAGTGAAATTGGTGTTTTGGGAATATTTCAAACTAAGAGGAGGGTTAAAATTAAGGTTGATATTAACATCTAGGGACAGTAATGAAATAAAAGAATCGACTTGCATTACGAAATGTTCGAACTTGTGAATTCAAGTAAACAGGATTCACGGTCTGTGTCGAGTCCAAATAGAGCAGAAACAAGCATAGAGAAAACCTGACACTTCTGTAACGAGATCAACCTAACAGTAGGCTTATATTGAAGAAAACCCCTGTGTCGCAAGATCTGTAAAAAGTTCATTGTATGCCCGTAAAAATGAAATGTCCAGCTACAAAACAAAGTCTTAATTCTGGACATCAGATACCATAGGCAAATATACACAAATGATAAAACCAAAACAAAATTTAAGGAGAAAATTGGCTTAATTAAAGAAATTTGGAAATAGGAATGGTTTCATAAAATTCCAAGAGATCAGATGGTAGTGCATGTTTGTTTCATCATCTATAACAGAACCGTTGGGATAATTATCATCATATCTCTTGACATTTCATGCCAACAAACTATATTCTAAATTAAATCGCCAACAAACATATGCTGTATAAAATAAAAATCTAAAACATACCGTCAAATCCAACAACAAAATAAAGAGTAATTTTTTAAAAAACAAATATGATTTGATGTTGAAAAATGAAAATAAGGACGATGGGATCAGATGATCGATGTATCACCAAGTATGAAATTCACAGTAAGACTGGATGTCACATTTAAAGATTTTATCCTCATATCCCAATGTATCAATCAATATTGCAAAGTGAAAATTAAATAACAAACAGAAACACCGTCAAAATTGATTTCATTTCAGTATAATGAAATTGGCAATAAAAAAATAAAAGATAATGTTAGAGGATCAGATAAGAAGTCAGTCACCATGTTGCACTAATATTATAGTGTAAATTAAGACTGGGGCGACAATTACTATCATCACATCCTCTACACGATTTTAAATCAATGAATGTACTCTATAATTCGATAGACAGAATTATAAAACAATTTAGTAATTTCAGCCAATGTTGGTACTCTATAATTCTATAAAACAACATTGGTTGAAACAAATAAGTTGGTAATAATATAACCATCACCCTCATTCAATTATGCAACATTCATTTTTTATTGAATACCATTAATATCATAAGTATTTTCAACTACAACACCAGACACGCACAATGACAGCAAATTCAATCCAATTGTACTATACTATATAATTAGCAAAGGATAAAATGAACATAACAAAATATGGTTTGGAATGAACATTACATTAATAATTTGCAAGGCTAAATTGCAAAATATATTCACCAAAGCAATTTGGCCTTAGCCATGTCTTTCATATACCATAGCCTAACAACTAGAACAAGCAGATTCCAATTTTCTTTGGTTAGAGTGATATCAAAAACAAAGTCATATCTTAGTATCATGGTAAAACAGGTCATTCATCATATTCAAAAATTAATTCTACAAAAATATAAAAAGGAATGATAATTTTATCTATTACCTTTCATTTCACCCTTGGATTTACAATAACACTTGACATTATCTCCAAAGAAAATAAATTTCAGTGAGATACATATAGAATGACTCAATACAAAAAAAATAAAAAATAAAATGAACTGGTACAAACAAAAAAGTCTGAATTTTGGACACCAGAGACACAAACATACAAGACATTTAGTGATAAAAGCAAGACAAAAAGTGGGAAAAAAGATGATTAAATCAATAAATCTAGATGGCTTAATTCAAGAAATCAGATGGTAGTGCATGTTTGTTTCATCATCTATAACAGAACCATTGGATAAATATCATCATATCTCCTTGCATTTTAAGCCAACAAACTATATTTTAATTTAAACCATTATTAAACTAACATATACTATATAAAAATCCATATGTGAAATTTTTTTCAAACAAATTTAATGAAAAAAAGTCACCAAATATAAGTAAAACATGCAATGTAGAACAATACTTGATCGAAGGCATGACCGGACACCAGTCGCTATCAGACAACTCGAAAGAAACGCTTATCATTCCATTGAATTATGTCATTTTCTCAAATTATTATCGTGTAGGTATGTGTGAGTGTGTCCAGTGTCCATGTTTCATAGAAAACAAGTGTTAAACTCCAACATCAAAATCAAAACAATAACTAAACAAAAAATAAAAATTGTAAATAATTTAAAATTAAAGTTATCCGAAATTAAAATAAAGTAAAATTGTTTGAGATGGGATCAGTTGGTCGATGGTTGAATCACCAAATATGAATAAATTCACAGTAAGAGTGGATGTTACATCCAAAGATTTTATCATCATATCCCAATGTTGCAAAATAAAAATTGAAACAAAATGAAAACAAAAAGCACCCCAGCAAAAATTAATTTGATTTTCAGTATAGTAAAATTAACACTAAGAAAGATAAGACAAAATAAAATCGGGGATTGGAACGAGTGCAGCAACGAGGAGTGGAATTAGGGTTTGTGTTTTGGGAATATTTATAAGAAGCAAGCGGGGTTCATATTAGGGTTTTGAAGTTGAGCATCCAGCCCAACATGCTAAGGTTGAAGACCTTTATTTTGTGAGTTTTGCTATTTTGACCTCCCTAATTGCTCACAAATCTTTAAAAACAACGTATTGTGATTATTTATTTATTGAAGCATTTTTAAACGCAAAAAACAAAGTTCAGGAGATAAAAATTGAAAGATTGAGAAATTATAGGGGGCCAAAAGAGAAAACTTCTTGTTTTGTTATGTAAGAGACAAAAGAGAGAAAAAAAAACTTTAGATTTCTTCTCTTTCCCCTGCATATTTCGCTCCCACCCAATCAAACTGACCAAAATACCCCGCGTTAGTTAACTAACGCATATGTAAATTTATGTGTTAGTTAACACACGCAGCTGTAAAACACTGCGCGAGTTAACTCACGCTAGTTTTAAAACACTCTTACCTTATGCTATATGTTTCTGCTGCCTCAATCTAGTGATTTGTAAGCTTCATGAATGATCTATCTGTGTGGTATGCTAAGCCACCTGAGCAATTATTGCTTTCTAAAAGAACATGCTCAGTATGATTTGATATTTTCTTTTGTACGTGTCTCCGAAATAACTCAAACTTATTTGATGGGTGCTTGGACAGAGGACAAAGTTATATGAATATTCAAAGCTGCTTGGAAAGGATATTAAAATTAGAAGAATCTCCGGTGATGCACTTTGAGTTGTTGCTCATAAAACTTCGGTCATTCCACTCATCAATTTTCTTCTTTGAACCTCAAATAAGAAAACGACAATCAATCTAGAAAAAGAAAAACTAACAGTGGTATATGAACTGAATTTCTTCTTTTAATTTCTTAATTTTCATTGTTGTTTTTTTATCTCAGGAACAAAGCAAGAGGCAGCTGAAGCATAAGGGTGTTTTAAAACTAGTGAGTTAACTCACGTAGGGTTATAATAGTCAAATCAGTTGGGCGCGAGTGTTTTGTGCAGGGGAAGAGGAGAAATCAAAACATTAGACTTGAGAGATTAGTTGCACAGAACTGATATCCAGTCCAGGAAAAAAAATAGTTCAAAAAAAAAAGTACTCTTCAAATGCATCAGCCAAAATCAAGGAGGAGAGACTTGGAATAGGTTCATAACGCACAACCAATGAGTCAAAAGAATATTTGAACAATTATCTTCCATAAGAGTGTGACAAAGGTCTAACGACTCAATCCCTAGTCGAGTATCGAGTACTTGTAAATACTTTCCAAAATATCAACTTATCAAAACTACTGGCCACTAACTAAACCACATGATGAGAGGTTGCAAAAAAAATAAAATCAAAAGAATTTTTTAATTCCCTCTCCCAACATAATTTAAGACCACTAAAAAAAGTTCAGATCTCAACATGAAGAATGTTTCGTTTCACACACCCACACTTCTATAAAAATCAACTTGCAAAACTCCAGCAAAATTTTCAATTAGACCCCAAAACCTATTTTTCCTGAATTAGTCGACGCACTAGCATCCACACTGAGAACCATTGTATCTTCATGAACATGCTACCAAAAAACCTCCTAAATCGGACATGAGGGAGGAAAAATAGAAGAGAAATATCAATGGAAGAGGGAAAACGGTAGATGAGACCGTTGAAAAAATCATAGGATAAACATACTCAAAGTCCAATTTATTTTTAGTCACGGATAATATTATATGACTTTTTTCATTTTCAACACCATCAAATACATTTTTTGTATGTATGTGAAATGATCATTGAACAATTTATCTATCATGTCATTGTATATGTGATTTTTCACAAATAAAATTTTCAATATATTTTATAGAGATCGATACTTTTTTTTTTTTTTTTTTTTAAAGTTTT
>Ga0228710_1000170_pt1 | contig 63252 bp, 34 predicted proteins | sample MedpolnodulmetaG_FD_177995 | JGI IMG/M metagenome (GOLD analysis project Ga0228710, IMG submission 177995) | Root nodule microbial communities from Medicago polymorpha collected in Santa Monica, California, United States - pink nodules | ecosystem: Host-associated > Plants > Roots > Nodule... | reverse complement strand
CACAACTCATAGTCAATCATCCAATACATGTATGAATCCTTGTTTTTATGTTGGTTATCTTGTACTTTAGCTATGAGTAACTAATCTCTTTGTGGTTGAGACTTAGATGAATCTGATTTAATCTTATGGGAACCCTAATTTGTTGAACTCCTTTGAATATCAATGAAAGTCTAGTTTTAATTCATATTACTTTGTGTTTAATGCTTTTTGTATGTTTATCATCGACTACTAACCCTACCTTTATGAATATGCAAATTGATCTTAGAGATTGAATGACCACTAACCCTGGCTTTTGACTCTGATCTAGGTAATAAGTTTAACCTAAGTAATCAAGCTAGAGATAGATCATTATTAGGTTATGACATAGGGATTAACGTTCTGTTAAAACCTCCAAGGGTTTCGAATTCGCTTAAGAGATTAAGGGGTTGTCACTTGCGGGGAGAATTCTAGGTCAAGAGATTGTGTATAATTACTTTGTTAATATGTTGTTGAACTAGATAATCATTGTTTGAATTAGGAGTGCAAATTACCATAAGAGAACTTCGGAGGATTCGAAGGTCTTAACCATACTTCTCTCAAATTTTTTAAAACCAATCTTTTATTGTTTTTAATCCGTTTATGTTACAAAACAACTCAACTGCCTAGGGCATCAATACAAATTTATTACATCCTTTTTAATAATGAAATTGCTGAGTAGAAGTTAAATACAGTCCTCGTGAAAACGATTTTTTTTTTATTACTTCGATTGAATTTGGTTCACTTGTCAAATATCCATCAGCCAATTTCTTTTCCTTTTAAAAATATCAAATATCGGTTATATATAAATGTTCATTTGAATGAATGTTGTATAACAAGACCCAATACTTAAATACTTTGTTATGTTTTTTTTTTTGTCAGATAGCCTAGTGGCTAGAATTCACCTTATAAGGTGAATAAGTGGGGTGTCCGGGGTTCGAGCTCCGACCCCTACATATAATAAATGCACTGTCATACCAATTGAGCTATGCTCACATGACTACTTTGTTATGCTTTAAATACTTAAAAACAAAAAAGATGCATTTAAGAATTATAAAAGATACAATTGGTCCACATGTGATGAAAATAATATTCAAGAAAAAAAAAATTATGCACAAATCCATTGTTTATTTCTGATGAATAACCCTTATTCTAAAGAGAAATGATATCTGCACAATCATTTTGTTACAACTTTGGTGACAACTTCTTTCTCATACTCACGTTATGTTTTGTTGTTTTTGGATATCCAAATTGTTGTATTTGGATTTCCAATTTTATTTTGAAAAATAATATTTAGGTTGAGACACGACCATGTCGCTCTCTTTAAGGCATTTCGTGACACTGTCCAAAATTGTGCAAGACAGACTATCAACCACACCGCCTTCAGGATAAAACAAACACATCTACAACTGTGCGGTTAACTACTGCATAGTAGAAAACAATTCGAAAATTACACCTCCAATACTAAGACCACTCTTTTAATACTGAAACTATTATAATATGGTATTGTGACCACTCTATTATTGTGTTGAGACCACTCAAATATGGTGTTAGTACCATTATAATTTTTAACTTCTCCAACTATGACACTATGACCACTCAAATATGGTTTTACCACCATTCTAACCTTTAACTTCTTTAAAAGAAGAAAATATCAAAATTGAACTATACTCTTAAGATCGTTCATAATTCTGAAGGGACATTATTCCTGAAAAAGGAACTATTATCTTAAAAATATTCTTTGTTCCGAAGGAACGTATATTATCGAAGGAAAGATAGGAAATTCAGTTGGAGTCTCAATCTTATCACAAACAACATAAGCTAAAATTATCGGAAGTGATATCCATGAATAAAAAATAATAATTACTATTATTTTTATCATTATCAGATATTTAAAATTAAATACCGCTATTTAAACACAACTAGTGTGTTTTATTTTATGTGAGACCCCTACACTTTATTTTTTCAATTTACGCAACACTAGATCAAAGTTTAATTAGTTGGTGTTTAATCTTCCAACATTCCAATTACTTTCCAACTTCACACCAATGTTCCAACAATCCCCCATTTGAATTCAAAAAATAGTTTCAGAAATAACGTCAAAATGTTTCTATAAGGTTGCTAATAAACAAAGGTCTCACCAACAACTTGAACCTTCACATAGCGGATAATATTTTGATTGAACAAGAGTTGCTTACAACATTGAACTCTATCTCAGACATAAAGTCAACACACAATCCTTTTCCTAAGGTGTATTCTAAAAGCCCGTGAATTTATAGCCCTGCACGTATGTCTCTGTTTTAACGAATGCTCTAGGTATTCTTCCCTGAATTGCATAGGAACTAGCCTTAGTTCCACATTCATATAGGTGAGTCTATTAAGAATACTCTTGTAGGTATATACTCCATTCAACATAGAGTATATATCTCATTAAGAGTTTCTATTATCTCATCCTTCTGTCACTGTAGGAATCATGCTTTATTTTTTTTTTATCATAGCATGTTCTATCACTTGTGACTTGTTATTACCCATTGAACCTATTTATTGGGATCTCCAGTCATGTAGGTTGGGTTACCATCACTCGTGATCTCTAGGCATTAGTCCCATCCTATTTGAACTGTTTAGAACTTTCTTAGATATTCCTTTTGTCAAAGGATCAACTAATTCTTCATCAATACGTACAAGATATATTTTAACTGTTCCTTTTGAGAGTAGTTAGATCTCTAATCCTTTTTGTATTCGTGCTTTAATTATCGTATATTTTCATTGTAGTAACGATTCTCAATTTTTGTAATAGCTGCAGTACTATCACAATAAATTAACACTTCTGACAACGGTTTCACCCACTAAGAGTTCTCAACTAGTAAGCATCTTATCAAGTTGATTCTTCACTAGTTTTCTCTAGTGTTCTCATCTTAGATTCATTCCATAGTGGACGGAATCAATATCATTTGTTTCAAGAAAAAACTCCTCCAATGATGCTCAATGTCTAGCCATTGGTCGCTTAAGACTCATTTGAAAGATGTTTAATATGTATCTTGTACCACTCAAGTACAATATGATACTTCTCATAATGTAATCCTAGAGTCATAGTCTTCTTAAGGCACCTTATGACTCTTACAATATCATGTCGATGCTTCTCACTTGGTCTACTAGTAAACTTGAACAAGAGTCTCATGCGTGGACAACGTCGAGTCTAATGGCAAACCTTAGGAATGCCAATGATGCTCACATATTTTATTTGTTTAAAACCATCCCAAGTATCCTTAAATATTTTTACACATGGATCATAAGGTATGCTTGCAAGTTTACAGTCAAATAATTATATTTCCTTAAGATCTTCTCAACTTTGTGAAATTCATAAAAAAAAAATCTCTTTTCTAATCCTGTAATCTTGAAACCAAGAATTACTTCTATTTTGTCTAGGTATTTCTTATCAATGTTGTTGATTAACAATGATTTCACATAATTTACAACATGAATCTTTGAACCAAATGTGAGCAAGTCGCGTACATATAGACATATGATCGTGCAAATGTTATTTTCATTTTTGTAGCACATACATTTGTCACTTTCATTTGCTTTATACTCATTCGATAGCATTAGAATGCCAAATTTTTCATGCCGTTCCTCAGGAGTTTATTTTAGACCATACAAATAATTATCTAACTTACAGACCTTGTTTTCTTGTCCATGAATCACAAAATTTTTAAAAAGGCAACTTTCAAATTCATATTGTATACTATCAAGTTGTGAACAACGGCTAAAGGGACTAGCACCCTTATGGATATGATTATAATGACCGGTGACTAAGTGTCCAAAAAATCTATATTTTTTCCTCTTTGACTAAAACCTTTTTTTTCTACAAGGTGAGCTTTGTATTTAGCAATCTAACCATCTGGTTTTAGTTTCTTTTTCTAAAATCCAAATACAACCGGTTAGTTTGCAACCATGAGGCAAGTCATCTAAGAGTCATGTTTCGTTAGACTCTAGGGAATCCATTTCATCGTTTATTGCTTCATTTAAAAAATTAATGGATCTTCTTCCAATGTATAAATTATACAATTCGGTTTATACTCTTTAGAAATTATTGATTTCCTGCCTCTTTGAGGTTCTATACCATCTCATACGATGTTTTTTAGAACTATTTTTGATTACTGTAATGTGATCAGATATAGTGCTCCCACTAGTTCTTAATTTTTAAAGGAAAATTATTTTGTTGTGTTCCCACTAGCGCCCCGCTAATGCCCCCACTATTCTTTATTTACAGGGGTATTTATTTACATAGAAACCATCATCGTTTAATTCTATGCTCACTTTAGCATTTAGGTCATAAAACCTATATGATTTTCTATTTATAACATACCCAACGAATACACATTCATAGACTATAAGTGAGTTCAATTCTCTTGGGGTCCGGAATCTGAACATAGGCTAGACAATCCTAAATTCAAAAAATAAGACAAGAATGCATGGTGCACAAGTCTCTCTTTAATTCTGAATCAACTCAGTCTTATTCAGTAGAAATCTGAAATTCAGATTCTTTCTTATTTTTAGACAAAACATTTGGAACAAATTTCTCATGTAATTTCTAGTTCATCAAAAAAACATTTTTCAATTTGGTACATTCTTTGATTTTTCAATGTTCATATATCCAATATATCCAATAACAGCGACCAATTAGATGGAAAAATCGTCCTCATGTTCCTCGATACATTCCATATATCCAATAAATTAACTTTGATTATAATTAGACCTTCTATCAAATTGGTTACTAGTTTCACGGTGTTGGTTGCATAAATAACAAGCAAAGGAACAATTAATCCTTCTAGCAAGTAAAGAGGATTAGACTAGGATTATGTTATGCAAAATAAGCCTAATTATGCGGATCTGTCGAAGGACAATTTTCTATCCACAATTAACTCCACGATTTACAAATAAAAAGGATATGTGAATTTCATAGTGTTGTTGTTTGAAACAACAAACACTTTATCGTTCCAGTCAAAAGATGTATTTTTATATTTATCCTTATGTAATTAGGGACAATAAAATTCGAGTTAGTATTTTTATTGGTAGATACGACAGAAGGAAACGTCTTAAAATTGTTATTTTTGGATTTCCAAACTGTTGTATTTGGATTTCTAATTATATTTTGAAAAAGAATATATGCCGAAGTTGTTACTAGGTTGAGTCACGACTAGGTCGTTCTCTTTAAGACGTTTCGTGGCACTGCCCAAAATTGTGCAAGACAGACTATCAACCACGCCGCCTCCAGGATAAAACAAGTTCAACGACAACTGTACGATTAACTACTGCACTGTAGAAAACCGTTCGAGAATTACACCTTCAATATGGTATTGTGACCACTCTATTATGGTGCTGAGACCACTCAAATATGGTGTTAGTACTATTATAATTCTTAACTTCTCCAACTATGATACTATGACTACTCAAATATGGTTTTACCACCATTCTAACTTTAACTTCTTTAAGGGAAGAAAATATCAAAATTGAACTATACTCTTCAGATCGTTTATAATTTTGAAGGGACATTATTCTTGAAAAAAGAACTATGATCTTAAAAATATTATTTATTCTGAAGGGACATATATTATCGAAGGGACTATGCTTTTAAGACTATTCTTAATTCCGAAGAGGCATTATACCGAAAAAGAGACTATGGTCTTAAGAACAATCTTAATTCCGAAGGAACATAAATAAGGAGATGAGGAGAAGAATAGCTCGTTAACACAAGCTGGAGGGAGGGAGAAGGGAGAAAGAGTTCTCTACAACTCAATAAAACTTTTTGGTGTGTTTTTCGAACTAGGTGAGCTCTCCTTTTATAGGAGAGTTTGTAACTAATTTGGAGAAACTTAAGAATTAAGTAAACTTCAAAATTAAGCAACTCACATATCAGCTCAAGTAACAAACCAATCAGATAAATTCAAAAAGAAACAAACCCACAAAATTAGATGAAACAAACTAATGAAGGAAACATAGGAAATTCAGTTGGATTCTCAATTTTATCACAACCAAAAAAAGCTAAAGTTATGGGAAGTGATATCATGAATAAAAACAGTTTTTTATGAAAAAAAGTTTTTAAAAATCAAAAGCAGGGAAAAACTGTTTTTGATGAAAAAAGTTTTTAAAAATCAATTGCACAAACAGAGTCTCACTAGGCGTGCCAATTTGTTTGTCTGTGTTTTCGGCAAACTACGAGCTAGTTCTGATTATCACAAGCGAGACTGAACTAGAGATCTTAGGAGCATGTTGTGCAAAGGTTTTGATCGAAAAAAGGGTTTTGAAAAGGACCACGAGATGCACTCAGGTTACTTATTGAGCACGACGAGTTTAGAAACAAAAGGCATTGTCTCTCGACAAGTTTGAGATTGCAAACAAAAGCAATATAATGTAAAATAAAAAGATAAAGTCTTTAAGCACGTAAACTTAAAGGAAAGGTAAAATGCATTGCATTAAAATAAAGGTGGTCTACAAATCAGTTTACATACATTCGATATAACTCATTTCCCTAGACGCCGGTAGTTTGAGTGTTGTAGAATTCTTTAAATGATTTGCGACCCATTTTTCAGATTAGAAACACTTATTTATACTAAAATAACTAACTGGCGAACCATTAATCTCATGATCAACACTTCCTCCATCTTGGGCAACTGTTTGCCCCACGTTTCCACTAAGGAAACTGTATCCAAGCTTGAAATCGTGCTTTCCCGCCTTCATTGCTTGACTTCGACACGATCTTCCTTCATCTTTGTTCCATCGAACTTCAAGTTATACGTGCGAGCTTTCTATCTTGTCGAAATACTCAAGTTGAATATGAGATAGCCTTTGATTCCTACAAAGTTAAAGGTCAAACAAATGTTGACCATATTAAATGAGCATGTCGAAATTACAGGCTAACAATTAGTATGAAGGCCTGTCATAAAAGATAACAACATGCCATACGGTTGATTTCTATCAAAGAACCAACTTGTGATTGTGTGGCTGCAACAACGGTTGATGCTGCCGCGGGTATAGTCGAAGAAATTTGAGTGGGCATCGTTGCCCCCAACGTTTTTGTATGACTCACGCCAACGGTTGGCGTAACTTGTGGGTTTTGTTGTTTTCAAGTAACTTCCAATGTAGCATCTACCATTTATGGATATGATGGACTAGATTGCGCATCATTGTTACATATATTACGTACCATTTCTGGGAGTTTCTTTTTGCTCCTTAAGAACATGCACAATAAGGATCACAAGATTTATAAACAAAACGAACAAATTACTCAGAATAAACGCTTTTTCTGAATATTTCGAAAACAAATAACAAAAATAGTCCCACCGGACGTGCCAATTTGTTTACCGTGGTTCTTGGTAAACAAACGTTGGTTTCTGAAAACGGTTGAAAGATCAACCAGTAAATCTTTGGGCATATTGCGCTTATGTTTGACAGAAAGTATGAATGTTCTTGAAGTGAACCAAAAAGTGTAAAAGTTAAGATCGAACACGCGTCGAATCCGAGAAGCAAATTGATAAGTTAAAAGGGTAAATTGCAAGGAATTTAAAAGAAAAGGTTAAATTGCATAAATGGATGTAAAGTGTTACACATATTCATACATTTGCAACTTGTTTACTTATTTCTCCTATAGTGTGGATAGTTTGAGTGTGTAAGTTTTATGTGTATGCAAATTGTAACCCGTTTTCCCTATGAAAAACTCTTATTTATACTAAGTAACTGCCTATACATAAACCGTCGGGCGTAACCGCTAAAAACTACCTTGGACATCTTTTGAATTTCAAATGATATCTTCTTCGGCAGTAACTATTTTTGACTCATCTATCTGGTACCAACTTCTCTTCGATGTCTTGCTCGCTCGTCGAAGCTTCTCTATCGAACGACGAAATCTCTTTAAGTTCACGAACTCGATCCAACTTGAGCGTCGAACTGATTCAGACTTCTTCAGAACTTGAGTCAAACTTAGTTGACTGCATTTATTGTAGCCTATCAAAAATACAAGCTAACAGATGTTGGACCTTTCACTTGATGCCTTCCCTGCTTTTGATTCATCGAAAAAAGAGAGAAAAAAAATGTCTAGTTTTTATTTTCATTTATCCTTTCAAAGGTGTAACAAACTAGATGAGTATATCTATACTTAATTTTTCATTATTTCAATTATACTCTTCAACAATTTTTTATGTAATAAAAATTGTTGTTGGTCTCATTAAAAAAATAAGAATTTAGATTATAATTTTTTGTTATATTGTTGGTGTCATTGAAATAGATAATCATAGTTAGTTTGATTTGTTATAATTTAAAAGCAAAAAATACTTATATTTTTACTTTTAACCAAAATTAAAATTTTATAAAAAAAAAACACCGATATAATTTATAAAAGGGTGTCCGTCTTTTTCCTAGTGGATAATAATGTGTGTGTGTGTGTGTCTATATATATATATATATTTTGTAAATGGATGTTTTTGAAATTAATTACATTCAACGTGACATCCCTTTCATTAATCAGCAATTAATATTTCAATTAAGTTTTTAAATATTATTATATCAATTATTAAATTAAATAAATATTTAATATAATTTTAGAAATTTACTATATATCTATATTTTTAAGAATCACATTTTTATTAAAAAAGTTGAAAACAATATCCTTAATATTTAAAAACTTTCTAATGAAAATATGTAAACATGTATTTAAGAAGAAAAAAAAAGTTATTTTACCCTCAAAAAATAAAGAAAAAAGTTATAGTTTTTATTTAAAGAAAGAAATAAAGTTTTTAGTTTTGAATAATATTAAAATAAAAAATAATAATAATTAGGATTGACTAATGAAAAATAGAAAAGGAAAGTAGGTTAAAAGTAAATCCAAAATATTAATTTAATTGATAAAAATTATGACTCAAAAAGAAACTAAATATTAAAATATACCAAAATTTGAAAGTCAAAGTTGCTCTACAAACATGCATGAATATTCCAAAAACAATAATAATAATATATTTCAATAATAAGAATAATAATAATATCATTATTATTATTAAAGCATGTAGATATACCCTAAAAAAATAGGTAATAAAAATTTAACAAAAATAAAAATAAAATTTTCCCCATTTAGCTTTTTTGGGCTGAATTTTTCTTTTTTCAATACAAATAACACATGTAACAAACACGATATGAACATATATATGTCTGTTTTTTTTTCCTTTATCATTTAAAAAGTGTAACAAACTAGATGAGTATATTTATAATTACTTTTTCATTATTCCAATTATACCCTTAAACAACTTTTTCTATATATTTCTAAATACATGAATAAAGGAAAAAAAATACGTGAATAATATATTCCTAAATATCTTTCTTTTTAAAACCGAAAATAATATCTTGTGTCCAAACAAAGACTTAATGACGTAGTAGATATAGCCCTATAAAAGCCGTACCGATCATAGAAAATAACACAAGCAAAAACTCTGATTATTTGTTACTTTATTTTGAATTGTGCGTGATCATGACTGGGAGGAAAGAAAAACATGTCGGTCCTAAAACAAAGAAGGGTGGCTCAAAGAAGGTGAGTAAATCACAAATCTGTATGATATTTCAGTAATTGTTATAATTTCCAATATTTTTTCCTAATAAATAGTCTCGCATGATCCACAGGTAGTCAACCAAGTGATTGAGGGGAATACGAGTTCATCTGTGATAGATGAAATGAATTATGTGAACCAACATAATTCCATCCTCCAGAGGATTGCTGAAGCTATGAGCCAATTGGAAAACAAAAGACGTGAAAATCGTGAGAATGAGCTGAATCTCCTTATGATGTGGTCCTTGCACAACAAAAGTATGCTAGCCAACTTGAAGACTGCTGAAGATTCAAATGACTTTGCTGAGTTGGTTGATAAGAAAATGAAGGAGATTGATACTAAGATTGATGAACTCAATTGATCAGATGTTATTTAAAACTATCTAGTGGTTTTAATGCTATCTAAATGTAAGATGCATTTGAATAAAACTCATGGATCTGAATAAAACTCATAATAAACTTTTCTTATATAACTCTTCTATCGAAAGTCACTGCTAAAATTTGACGATTTGAAGCAATAGATATTATACATACCATTAGAATCTTTATCAAAATATAAACCTAATACTAATTCTAATTTTATGAGAATCAAGTACTTTATATGTCTTAGACTTCTCTCTTTTCTCATTCAACCCCAAGTCGTTTTCCGCCAAATCCACCACACAATCTCCCCTTCAATCCAAACGCCTTAGACCTGATGTATCCCATAGCCTTGTTAGTGTGCTTTACCTTAGTCATCAAGGGTGCTTTGATCTCTCACACGTTTTCCACGACGAGAGGTAGTTCCATTAACAAGTGTGTTTTGCGTTTGGGATCTGTTCATACGTGTTTCTTTTAGTTGTCAATGTGTGTTTCAATGGTAATTGATGTTTTCGCAGAGGTTGAGCATCATCATTCACATCCCGATGAAATTTGTTTATGGATATATTGTTATTAAACTGAGAGGGTCTGCTTTTGGGCTTGTTTTTCACAGATCTGTGGTCTTATCCAGTGGCCATGGGTTTAAGTTTTGTTTGAAGTTGTTTGATTCAAACCGATTGAAAAATGGGTCGTAGTGGGTGGTTTTTCAAAAGTTGTCACTACCTTCGTCTTATAGGTGGTGGTGGTTTTGGTTGTTTCATGTGAAAACGATTTTGTTTGGTGTTCCTAATCTATAATTCTCTAATGTTGCAGATCTTTAAAAATTTGTAGATCTCACGGCAGGAGGTAGGCTCCAATACACCAACATCGCCTTATTATCCGTCTCAAACCCGATGACTTAATTGGAGTATTATGCTCAAAAGGGCTCTTATGCATATTGTTGTTTAGGAAGTCATTGGTATGTGGATTCAGTTATGTGTTGGTGGTCGGCCCATTCGTCAGTTTTAAACCCTAATTGATGCCTCTAGATAGTCACTCTTCATCTTTTTTTAACCTGATTTTATGGGTGTATGTGGGTTCGCTGGGTTGCACTCGATCAATGGTTGTTTGTTAGGATAGATTAGAGTTGGTTCACTTTCATTTAATTATCACACTATATTACCCATTTGGGTTTAACTAAATAATTGTGTGAACATACTAGGTCATGTCTAATGCCCTTCCTAGTCTTTGTAACTCTTTGCTTTTATTTAAAATTACCATGTCTAATGCCTTTCCTTCAAAGAATAACTAGATTCAAGTTTAAATTAAGCCTCTAATGTGAGGATTTAATAAAAATTTATCATGTTTGATTGCAATTATCGACGCTAATTGTCATTTAATTGTAGAGCAAAACATAAAATTACGCAATTTAAAGTTGCAATATGATATGATTGTCATGGTTTCTACAATAAGAAATTGTGACTCTTCAATAGGATGTAATTTGATAGGAGCCCATTCTCTATTTTGATTAAACAAGTTTTTTTTGCAATCATTATGACGTAATATTCCCCTTGAACCAATCCGGTAAAGATATTTTTCACACCCAAAACCCTACTCTTAACATATAATAACATTCAATCTAAGTTTAACATAATTTTTTTATTCCAAAAAATTGCTAATCAATCAGATTAATTTCAGCAATAACCCAAAACTCAAGTTGCTTCCACAAACTCCAATTTCACACACACAATAAGAATTTTTTTTATAAGTCAGGAGAAAGGACAGGCAGCAAGAGGCACCTCCATCCTATGCCACCATACTCAAAAAATTTATTAAAAAAAAAACAGAGAAAGTTATATACAAGAGGGGGGACTAGACCAAAACCCTCAGAAGCCGAAAGAAAAGCAAAAGCAGAAAACAAAGAAAAACCAAAAAATATGTAGACTAACAGACTAGAGGAATCTGTAGTTAGGAAGACCACACTAATCACAAAAGAAATCCAAAAGCAACGCTGACAGTAAAACATTTCCCCAAAGAGCCCATAAATTTGGAATCAAGGACTCTATAATTCACACAAAACTTTGTAACACCAATACTTTGCCAAAACCATGAGGGAACTTGTGGAAATGTAATCAGATATTGGTATATATGGCCAATAAGGTTGCTTGCTAGAGGGGGGGTGAATAGCGGTTTGAAAAAATTACGGAGTTTTAGCGAAAGCGTTTTGAAATGTTTTGACCAATTGGAAAGATGCTTTGAACAATCACAAAAAGTTAAGACTATGTACTAATAAAATTTACAATAGAATTGAGTGATTCACAAGATAAATCTTATTTCAATCAAATATTAATAGTACTTGAACAATTTGCAAAACAAGACAATTTCAAAGCCAAACCTATATGAGAAAATAACAAGCCACCAATCAAAAACACAATGTATATGCAATTGATGAATTGGTTAGAAATTGAAACTAATTGATCCAAGTAAAATAGTCAAAACCTAATTCAAGGAATTAGGTCAATTTTAATCAAAAACAACTTGGATCAAAATCAATTTCTATTATATCAATTAAGCATATACAACTATCAAAATTAAAGAGGATAAGGGAAAAGAGAACGACACCGAGATTTTATAGTAGTTCACCCTTTCATCCTCGCTTCAGGATATGTCTACTCTTATTGGTGAAAAACTCCTCCACCGAGGACTTCCACTAATAGTATCAATGTTGAATACAAATGTGATTACAAGAGTTCCTTGAAACTATCCTAGTTCTTCAATCCCTATGAAACACTCCCAAAACTTGAAATAACCTTTGAATTTGATGCTTCTTGATGTCTTCCAATCCTCAATCACCCGTGTAACCCTTCGAACTCTTCACTCAGGATCTTTGATGCTACGTCCGACAAATGGATCCCTTTGAACACAAGAACAATTAGAAAGAACCCCCAAGATCTTTGGAGGTGGAATGACATTATTCACTTCACTTGAGAACCTTGATTAAGCCCAACCAATTTACTTAAAAGAAATACCGTGAGCTTAGCTCAGTTGATAAGAATAATGCATATAATATATGCAAGGTCTGGGGTTCAAACCCCAGACACCACCAAAAAATATATATATGTCAGTTATCATTTAAAAAGTGTAACAACCTAGATGAATATATTTATACTTACTTTTTTATTTATCTCAATTATACCCTTAAATAACTTTTTCTATAATAAAGATTGTTGTTGGTGTCATTAAAAATATTAGATTATATTTTTTTGTTATATTGTTGATGTCATTGAAATAGATAGCCATGGTTAGTTTGGTTTGTTATAACTTGAAAGCAACAAACATTACATATTTAGTTTTAATCAAAATCAAAATTTCATGAAAAAAAAAAACACCGTTCATAATTTTAAAACCTTAGCACATTAAAAAGAGCGGAAAGACGGGCACTCACGTCCCGTCTTTTCGCTAGTATTAATAAAAGTTTTATATAAAAACACTGGTTGTAACGCCTACACTAAACGTATCTAGAAAGTTTAGCATGTGTGTTATCTTTAGTATTGGAGACATTAAAATTTACAACTTAAAAACTTCGAATGAATATTATATACAACAATTCACGTTCGTACATGGAGTAATACAACACTATCTATCCAAACATAATAAAACACTCTTGAATCCGTAAGAACATCCTGCAGCGGGTACGAACGAGTCCTTGCTTAAAATCCATTCGGTCACAAGCTTGCCACATCCTGCTAACCAACCTGCTGATATGAAACAAATAAGGATTGGGATGAGACATAATGTCTCAGTGAGTTCTACCTAATCCTACGCTATAGGTAACCTCGGTGGAAACCTAGGGTCACCACGTGTCTTCAATACAACCTGTCGGTTGATTATACGTGTGTGGAACATGCTTACCTAGACGGTCGTGCATACTAGATCCGTCAAAGGTTCTTCGTGTCATAACTCATAAGTCTTGTCTTACATTCTTCATGTCATGGAGGTCAAGGGAACCTAAGACCGCTACGTCAAGATATGATAAATGTGTCAAGACCTAATCATAAGCTATTCATGACATGATCCTAAACTGGATGATCGGGGAGGTACTAAGATCGTCGTCAGTGTTCTTATAGTCTTATCTTGATGTATAAGCATATACTTTCTTGCTAGCATACAAATTTGTATCACATCATGTTCATAGTCATTCATTATGTTAGAATATAGCGTGTAACAAACAACATTATCTTGGTTCATTTTACGGAGTGTATCGGGTGGAGTAATCCCGAGTACAATCTCTTACTTTACCGATGAAAACCTAGCTAAGGTACATCGGACTCTCTCAGTGCCGTGCGGGCCTACCTTGCGGAGCGTATCCCGTCCCCCTTAGCGTGAACCTCTCGTATCCCCCTTGGCGTGGATAACGGAAAGACACGACACCTACATCTTTCTTATAGTCGTGTTCTTATATGGAAAGCTTAAACTTAACTTACATGAATGATCACCACGAGTCCGTAATCTACTCACTTAACGGTGAGTCATTGCTTGCTTACTTATCAATACATAGCTTGATATACTTAGGGTTTATGCTAACATACTAATTCTCGACGATCTATGTAGAGGCTTTATGATTTTCCCATTCTTAGTTTAGCTTCTACCCGCACATGATTCGTGTCATAAACACTCGTATGCCATTCATCGTCGGACCATGTTAATGTTCCATCATACATTTTCCCTTTTAAAAACTTAACTTGGATTGTACATTAGACACTTAGAATTGAGGGGTTTCATTGTTTAATAAATTACTGCAAGAACGAGCCTCAGATAGCCCTTGCTGGCCACAAGACGAATCGACAACATATGATGTGTTGTCAAACTCGCCATGGCTAGCTGTCTACTCGCCATGGCTAGCAATTTACTCGCCATGGCGAGCTCAAGGCGAGCTAGACCAGTGAGCTTCTGATCCCAACTCGCCATGGCGAGTTCTAGCTCGCCCGGCGAGTTGTGACAGTCCAGAATTCTGCATATATCATGTTTTTTCATCAAAACCTCAATTCCAAGCATCATAAGGTACCTGGCACTTCCAGAACACATAAAAACAGTAGAAATTGTAAAACATGGAAACATTAACATGTTCTTGATGATTTATGGTACAAAGGGTTCTCTACACACTTAATTCATAAACTTACACAACATGATTCCTCACATAAGCACACACATAACCCATGGAGGGAAAACTATCTAAAGAACTCACCTTATGAATTATGGTACATCCCTGGCTTCAATCTCAAAACAACCAAAACCCTAGCTTTGATCTCTTGCTCAACAATGCTTCCAAAAGCTCCCAATGCAACACCAACCCAATTTTCCTTTTTTAATCACCAATTCAACTCTAGCTCTTAACCCATACCAAGAATCACATGAAAAGCTTCTTAGGAGAAGGAGAATAGAGAATCAAGCTACCCATAGTCTTCAAAGGTTCAAGGGTCATAAAACATTACTTGCATGTTGAATCCCATGAGGAGAGGATGATTTGTGGGGAAATACTAGGAGAGTGAAGGAGGGCGATTTCTTAGAGAGAAGGAGGAGCACCAAATCTGATTCTTACTTCTTGAGAGAGAAAGGCATGTGTGTTATGAAGAATTTGGGGCTTAGGACATATATATACCCTTGTGTGCAAGTTACCATATTACCCTTCGTCTTAAACGTATATAACTTGGTACTGATAGCTTGGACTTACGCTTAATTGATATTGCATGATTATATTTTCGTCGTACTTATCTTTCATGTACACTTGTCATGTGACACGCTCGACTGATAAAGTTCTAATACTGACGAGTGGGATGTTACACTGGTTGTTCATAATTTACACACAATAACGCAATAAAAAGAGCGGATAAACGAGCACAGGGTGCTTGTTTGAATACTAGTAATGGTATTGAAAACCAAATCAAACAGGAGCCTTTTGTCCAACATAATGATTTAATTGTAAATCAATAGTATAATGTATTTCTTGAGTTTGACATTAAGTTCTCTATCATATTATTGCTTGCAATTATTATGTAAACTTGTTCAAATCACTATGAAAATACATCAATCCGGTAAAAATTAGTTTGACTTTATCGATTAGAAAATTAGTTTTACTTAATCTATCTGGTTAAAAAATATATTTTTGAAATGCGATCTGGTTATAGTTGATAACTTAGATTATTCCACGTGTGATTCAATTAACCGAGTAATGCCATCTTTATATTACTTTTATTGAATTTTTTGTATAGATTATTGCAAAAAAATTGTAATTGTTATTAATATACCAAGTTTTGAAATAAATTATTATATATACTAGTACAACCGATATATCAATTGTTTGACAAACGAGTGAAGGTACAAAGTATAATATATACATATATACAAAAGATTTAATGTATTATGTTAGACAATATTCTTACAATAATAAGGGCATAAATTATTTTTGTTTAATTTTTTTATAAAACAAATGCAATGAATTATGTCGCAACTATGTTTGACATAGTCGTGAGATTAAGGGACCGTTTGGTTCGAGAGTTTTGGAGGGGAGGGGCGGGGAGGGGAGTGGAGATTTTTAATTTGAAGTGTTTGGTTCAATTTTTAGAAGGGGAGGGTAGCAAATATTTTTAAAATTTGATTGCATTGCCATAATTATCCTTAAATTAATTTTAAATCTCAATATTAACTTTGTAACAACTTTTATTATTATTTATTATTATTAGGTTATCTTATTCTTATAACAATTATTATTATTTTGTTATATATTTTTTTTAACAACTTTTATTATTTTATTATCTATAACTCTTATTTGTTACATCTAAAACCACTTCTACTACTACTTTGTTGATGTCAACGGCCTTATTATTATTATTATCTTATTTTAATTCAACTTGTTATTGCTTGTTGATCCTTTTTTTTGAATGTTAATTCACTGGTTCATGTCTTGTTGTGGAAAATATATGAGCCAGTTTGAGATAAAATAGGCGGCTTAGATGTGTGTTTGTCATTGGTTGGTCTCTGAAATTGTAAAATCAAGTAGTTTCTTTTATTTAATTAAGTTTAAGGGTAAAACAGTAAAATAATTTTAAAATCCGTCCCCCTCCCCTCCCCTTGCGAACCAAACACGTTTTTAATTAAAATATCTTCCCTCCCTCCCCTCCGTTAAAATCCCTCCCCTTCCCTCCCCTCCTAATTCTCGAACCAAACGGACCATAACCCCGAAGTCAAGAATAAATCCTCTCAAAAACAAAACTCTAGAATTTGAAAGTCTCAAACTACATTTATAGGTAGAGTTTTGAGGGATCACGATCAACTTTCACTAGAACCAAAAATTATTTGGTAATTTATGTGTGATAGTGATCATAGTATCAGTGGTAATATTTAATCATATTTTTTTGCATTATCTAAAATACTTACAATATAATAACTAATACTATCGATAACAATTCATGTTGTAACCAATTCTTTTTTATGGTTAAATATGTTTTTATCCCTATAAAATTGAGACCTTCTAAGTTTAGTCTTTAATTACTTAATTTTAATATTTTTTAGTCCTTATAAAAAATTTATGAACTCAGTATTAGTCTCTACTCAATTCAAATTTGTTTAATTATGTTTAAACTCTTAAGTTTTCGAACATTCTTTTGTAGACGTGTTAAGAACATTACTAAAAGTTCCTCTGCAAAAAAATAATCGCAAAATTTGATTTCTACATCTAAATTTTTGTTACTTTTATCTTAAACTTTTGTCATTATAAAAAATTTATATTTAATTCATTTCTTGTTAAAAAATTCTAAATTTTAGTAAATAGACCTTTCATGGTGTTCTAAACTTGTCTAAAATAAATCGCTCAAAAATTTAAGAGTGTAAGTATAATTTAACAAACTTTGTTTTAGCAGGGACTAAAATTATAAGTAATTTTTTTTGTAGGGACTAAAAAAACTATTAAATTTAAGTGAGGACTAAACATAGAAGTTTTCAAACTTATAGGGACCAAAAACATATTTAACCCAAAAATTATTGATTAAATTATGGTGTAAAAGACGCATTTTCCCATTACATGAAATTTGAATGAATTCTTAAAACTTAAACAATATATAAATTACGATGTATGCATATATTTTTTAGGCTAAAATATGGTTTTTGTCCCTCCAAGTATGTTTCGTTTTGGTTTTAGTCCTTGTAATTTTTTTTTTGTAGTTTTTGGTCCTTTCAAATATGTCTCGTTTTGGTTTTGGTCTCTGGCCCCACTTTTGTGATGATTTGCAAACGTGGAACATGATGACTGAACCCATTTTATAGAAAAATAGTCCCTGCAAAATATTTTGATTTTTAAAAAGGTCCCTGCATAATATTTTGGAGGGACCAAAAACTACAAAAAAAATTTACACGGACTAAAACCAAAAGGAGACATATTTGTAGAGAGCAAAACCATATTTTAGCCTATTTTTAAATAGGATTTTGACCATTGATTTTTCTATCAGTAATAAGAATTTTGTATTTGACCTTCAAAAGTGCACGTTGTTGATTGAATTAAAAAGTGATATTAAATGCAAAACTTGTTATAAATTTCATGCATCTTTAAATACGGCTTTGACCGTTGATTTTTCTATCAATAATAAGAATTTTGTATTTGACCTTCGAGAGTGCATGTTGTTAATTGAATAAAATAAAAAGTGATATTACAATTCAGAACTTATTTACATTATCATTGCATACTAATTAGATTAAAAAAATATAGGGTTAATATGTTTTTACCCTCTGTAATTTGGGCGAGTTCCGATTTACCTTCCTGTAAAAAAAAAAGGTTTAGATTTCAACCCTATAATATGAAGATTCTCCACAAAACATCTCCGACCCCATCCAGACGATGACGTGGCACGTCACTGTGTAATTATTTTAATTTTAATTTCTTTAAAACCTGACACGTGTGTAATGGACACTGACGTAGCACGCCACTGTGTAATTATTTTAAAACCTGACATGTGTGTAATAGTTAAAAAAATTAATTTTAAAAAGATAAAAAATAAAACTGGAAATTAATTTTCAAAAATTTAAAAATAAGAAGAAAAAAAAAATATTTTTTTACCAAAACATTCAAAAACTAGCTTATATTATTTTTTTCCGAATATTTTTAAAATTTTAATTTAATTTGGATTGTTTTAAAAAAATTTCAAAAGTTTCAAAATAGTAAGTTTAGGAATTTTTTATTTTTTATATAATTTTTATAATTTTTTGGGAAATATATATATAAAGAAAACAATCCCTTTCAACTCTTTTGGACTAGTTGTTTCTTTTCAAAAACGCCCTCAATTTTCAATACAAATAACACAATAACAAATAGATAAGAATAAATTTAAATATTAAAAAAATTTCCAGAATTTTCTTATCCTCAATTTTTAAATATTAAAAAATATTCTCAAATCTGTAATACATCGTAAATATCCTCAATTTTTTCGAAATAAAAATTTTGAAATATATATTTTTCGTAAATTATAAATTTTGTTAGTTTCAAAAAATATATATTTGAAAATTTTGGAAAATATTTATCGTAAAAAAAAAATCCTGAATTTTTTTAAAATTTTATAATTTTTTTTTTAAAAAAATAGGCACAAATACCATGTGTACCTTTAAAAAAATGAAAAACAAAATTAATTATGCAGTCAACACGCCACATAATCAAATATGCACAGTCAGTATGCCACTCAGCTCACCACGTCAGCAATTCTGCATAGTCACATGAGTCAGGGGTTAAAATCAAAGAATCTTATTTTACAGGATTGGAATCTAAACTTTTTTTTTTTAAAAGAAGTAAACCGAAACTCGCACAAATTACAGGGGCAAAGATATATTAACCCAAAAATATATTACTTCTATAAATACTCTCACAATATTACTCTCTTCCTCATTGATTATATTTTCTAACAATGGCGATTAATAGACTTTCACTCTTCTCTCTATCCTCAAACTCTGAGAATGAATGTTGTGAATTTTGTCACACCGTTAAGTGGCTCTCTCCCCGATACCACCACCAACATTAACCATGAAAAAATGATTATGACCCCACCACCACCAAAAGCACCCTCCTCTAGTATCTATATTGGTATCCCTCAAGAATTGACGGAGGGAGTGACCCCACCCTCTCTCTGGAACATACACCAATCCCAATTGTGATCTTGTTCCTTCAGAGTTTATCACGGACCCTGATTGTTCTTCTTTTTCTATTTATCTTTCTGGTATTCAAGGTCAAGTGTTTGGTGGGGTTATTAGAGGGAAGGTCACGGCTTCAAGTGTTGTTCTGGTTACTGCCAATCTTTTGAAGCCCAAGTTTTATAGGATGGCCTCTGTTAATGGAAGTATTCCTAACGTTGAAACACTTGATCTGATGCATGGTGGTGTCAATTCATCCCAGCTGAATCACCAAGTCCTTTATGGTTCTCCTGCTAACATGAATGACAATCAGTGGAACCACTCTACTAGTAATAGTAACCACTAGATATAAAATGGACTATTAAGAGTTCCTAGCTGCATTTTTTAAAGCCTTTTCGTTAATGTTTGAATAAAACTGGCTTAATTTTGTGTTTTTACACCTCTTTTGAAAACAAAATAAAACATGTTATATCTTTGCATGTATTCAGGTAGTTTCTTAATTATGTTCCTTGTATTCAGGTAGTTTCCTTGCATGATAAACAAAACATTTTCAATGGTTTTTCAGCTTTGAAAAATCCAAATAAAGCTCGTTAAAATGAACAAAATGCTATTACATGATGTACTTTAATGGAAAAAAAATCATTTTATTTTCATGGTAGTTTATTTTCAAGTTATATATGTTTTTAATCCCTGTAATATGACCGAATATGGATATTAGTCCCTGAAATATGGCATGCATATGCTAACTGGACAAATACCAAGTCAATGTTAAAAGCACACATGGCATTTGTCGTATGCATGTCATGGTAGCTTTTTTGAGTGACATTTTTAAATGAGGGACTAAAACGATAAGAATGTGATATTATACGATAAAACAGAAGAACTTTTTTTTAGGAATTAAAACCCATACTTACTCATATTACTGTGACAACTAACATATACTTTCTCCACCCCTTAATACTCGTACTCCTAACAAAAAGCATATGTATTAAGAAAAATTGTTAGAATAATAAATTTGTTTAAAATGTGTGTGATTATTACTAAATCACCCTTCATGTATAAATTTATTCAATACTGATTTTTCATATTTTACGAGACAGATTTGTAGTATTGAACAAGGATATATTTAGAAAAAGAGTATTAAATGCATCTCAATTATTTCGCAAACGGTCATATATTTAGAGATAATCAAATTTTTGTAAATGGTCTTATATGAAAAAATTAACTCATTACCCGTGAACAATTTCAGAGTTCTTTTTAGGGTTTCCAAGTCGGCGGCTGGTTTCCTGAAGGTTCTCTTTTATTTTTCTGCTTATCTATGGTCGACGAAACATTGTTCATTTGTATTCTTTGTGGCTCTCTTAAACCCTTCTGGGTAAGTTCCATCAACTCCGGAGTGTCCAGATCAAGTTTCTTGTTTCGAATTCGTTCTCAAATCTAGTTTGTCCTTCAAGGAATCTCCTTGCCTCCTTCATAACTCGCAACAGTTTTGTGGTGGTGTAGGTCCTAGTTTTCTGGGTGACCAGTATGTGGTCAATGTTTACTCAAGCATGGTTTGTTGTTTCTAATCACAGTGAGTGGTTGGTTGTGGAACCGTGATCATGTTGGCGATCGGGTTCACCGCCATTATGCAAAGATTTGAGTTTGTATAAATTTGTCTTTGGTTCTTACTTGTGTACTTTCTTGCGCTGATATTTTTTGCAATTTGGTTTCGGGTCTGTACTTGACACGCTAGACTGTGTTGGTGGTGCGTGTTTGTGCGCTTTTGTTTTTTGTAACATTTTTGGCTGGTTTGTAAAATATTTTGGGTTGATATTATGTTTTCGATTTTTTGTTTTCATTGGTCAAGTTTACGCCCCCGGTCTTTTGTTTGCTTTTTATTTTTAATCTTTCTAGGATTAGTAGATGATCCTCCATTTACTCTCCTTTGTCTTTTACATCATTTTGAAATTAATTAAGGTTTGCGAACAAATTTATTTATGCAAAAGAATTATAGATAATTATAGACATCATAATTTTCTTTCAACAAAAACTTTATTTCAAGCAAAAATCAATATAATGAAATTAACATTTTTTTTCTCGTCTTTATTTCAATGCATAATCTTTACTATGTGTAAGCATGGCAGAGAATCCACTATGAGTGTAATGGTGAATAACTTCTATACTCTCATTTTCTTCCCTAAGAAAACATCTCTCTGTGGATTATTTCCATGTTTTTTTTGTTTGACCGAGCAACATATGTATTTGGCAAAAGGTGTGGCTTTTTTAGCGTCTAATTTGAGCAATCAATCGTGAGTCACTCCTTTGTTTCCTTGCTGATTTTGGAAGTCTTTGTGTAGTTTCCTTAACCTAATGTTGTGCTCTTTCATGTGTGATTTTTAGTGTTTGGAAGCAAATGAATAATGAAATTTAGAATAACACTATTTATCAGCAATCTACACTTTTTGGCTCAGTTTCGGTCAAAAACTTCCCATGTCAATAACAGTTTGGGGTGTTGTTAAAAACCAACAGGTGGTCGAGTGAAATATAATATTTTTTAATGGCAAATAAATATATAAAAAGGAAAAGGAGATCCAATGTACAAATATAGATGCACACCAACGATGACTAGAAGAGCCCCAAAAAAAATACCCTCAACACAACACCAAAAGCCCAAAAACAACAAAGCAAAAAAGCATCTCCCTCCCTCCTAAGACGGCTACCAACTCCAACTGAGAACTGGCTTCACCACCCACTTAGAGTGATAACAAGGTGAACCGGGATGATCAACTCCCAAAAAGCCAAAACCACAAAGAGAAATGGATCTTATGAACCAATTCCTTCACACCTAAAGTCCAACCGAAAACACAACAAGGTCATTACGGGTTGTCCCGATGAACCTCACAATAGTATGCCAGATCAATAGAAAACCACACCTAAGCTTAATTCTCCCATCTAGCCCCAAATATTGGCGCTTCATTTTCAGCACAATGTCCATATAATATTTCTAGTTTAACTAATTGTCCAAATACAACAGTTTGAAAATCCAAAAACAACAGTTTTCATTGGTCAGGTTTATGCCCCTTGTCTTTTGTTTGCTTTTTATTTTTTATCTTTCTAGGATTAGTAGATTATCCTCCATTTACTCTCCTTTGTCTTTTACATCATTTTGAAATAAATTAAGGTTTGCGAACAAATTTAATATATGCAAAAGAATTATAGATAATTATAGGCATCATAATTTTCTTTCAACATAAATTTTATTTCAAGCAAAAATCAATATAATGAAATTAACATTTTTTTCTCATCTTTATTTCAATGCACAATCTTTACTATATGTAAGCATGGCAGAGAATCCACTATGAATGTAATGGTGAATAACTTCTATAGTCTAATTTTCTTCTCTAAGAAAACATATCTCTCTATGGATTACATGTCTTTTTTGTTTGACCGAGCAACATGCGTATTTGGCAAAGGTGTGGCTTTTTTAGCGTCTAATTTGAGCATTCAACCGTGAATCACTCCCTTTTTAGCGTCTAATTTGAACACAACAAGGTCATTACGGGTTGTCCCGATGAACCACACAATAGTATGCTAGATCAATAGAAAACCACACCTAAGATTAATTCTCCCATCTAGCCCTAAGAATTGGCGCTTCATTTTCAGCACAATGTCCATGTAATATTTCTAGTTTAACTAATTGTCCAACAATCTTTTCTATCATACAATGATCACGTTAAGTAACATAACAAATATAGTATATTTATCACATACATAATACTGGGGTAATTGCAATCTAAAAATATTACATGAAACATGCGAGATGAAACAAAACAAAATATAGTGAAATCAAATCATTGTCATTGTGGAACATATCCTTATATTGAAAAACATAATTTGTTTTGGTTGCAAGATTTTAAAATTATAGAGATCATATGAAGACGGGAAAAGGGAGATTGGAGAAACAAAATGTTGTATTTACTAGTTGGTCCCCAAATCAAGATTCTCCGCAGTCACAAAACATCAAATTCATGCAGTAAAATATCATGTATTCATGCAGCCACTATGTTGTGACCATTAGATCCAGATTGATCGGTGCATATTTCAAAGTCATAGTTTTTTCGGCTAAATAGTGTTTTCCCCTTCCTCTAAAGACAAAACAAAAAAAGTTAGATTCCAACATTCTCATTTGATGATTCTTTTATTTTGGACCTTAATGCAATCAGACTGTGCAGGTAAGCTTATATGTCACAATGAGTGTATAGTTAATTTATTTTTCAATTTTGTTTGTGTACATGTGTGTAATCACTTACAGGTCATAATTTTAAAAGAAAAAAAAAAAAAATCTCTTTCTTCAGCGTGAGAAGAAAAAAAATATTCATCAACTCATCATATCTTTCTCCTCCCATCTAGAACACCTTCATCTCTTTCTCCTCCTTCTCATTCAACATCTTCATCTCTTTCTCCTTGCATCTTCATAACCACAACCCAATTTCCCAAATATTCCTCACCTTTCAACACACACAAAAAAACTTGGAAAAAGCATGAATATTCACAAACAAAACACAATCATAATTTCACAATCACAATTTTATCTCACTCGTAAAGTATGTAAAAACAAAAGAAATCCCAAACAAAATAACATGTTCATGAAAACCCGGGAAAACAACAAAAACAAACAAACCCATAAAATGAAACCAAAAAAAAAAATCGTTCAAAAAAACCCGGATCAACATTCTCTTCACGAGCTTTGTTTAAGGTTCAATTTCAGGGTTTTGTTTCTTCTTCTTATAGTGTTTGAAGGCTCAATTTCCACTTTATATGTTCTTTTACTTTCCATTTCACAATTCCCCGCACATAATAGAAAAGAGGGACGATGATGGTGACCCAAAAACCTTCATAAAGTTATGAGGGATAAAAAAAATCCAAGTTGCAAGTTTCTATGGAGAGGGAATAAAATCCAAGTTGAAGAATATGAACTGCTTGGTGAAATGAGAGAGGAATTGTAATATTTTAAAGAAAATGGATATAGGGTTTGGTTATGCATATGGGGGTAGGGGTGGTCGAGACTGTGATGTTGTTGATGTATAGGTAAGTTGAGGAGGTGGTGGGGAAGGAAGGGGGTTAAATCAACTACGAATACCAATCATCATTTTAACACAGCCATATGTCACACAGGTTCAAATCGAAAGAACCTTCAAATGACCAGGTTAGAATTTTTTTTTTTACAATCTCTCAAATGGGAGAGGAAAACCCTATTTAACCTTTTTTTTTTATCAAACTTCCATCGACATGGTGGCTGCTGACCGACTCTCGTGATTTTGTATTTAACCTTGTTCTTACTACCACGTGTGGTGGCTAATTTCTTTTAATTTCTTGTAACGGTTCTCTTTGTTTGCTTTTTGTTGTACCGTATCTATGTCTAATGTAACTTTACTTTTCGTTTTGCTTCTCTCTAGCGCTCCTTGAACGAGGTAAGTAAAGAATGTTTGTTAATATAATTCTATTTTAGCTTCTTGAAAAAAATTAAAAATCGATTTCAAATATAACCCGAAAATTAAATACCTTTGCACCCGCTTATATGGAGGATAAAGGAAAACATTGACTACCACCATTGATCTCATCTGTCATCACTACTAGAAACTCTCGTTTTTGCTGCGGATTTTGATAAGGAAAATAATCCGTAGGAATACCTGAGGATTTTGCTGGGGATAACGTTATTCTTACTAAGTGTCCTGCGAATCCAGATGCCGCAGGAAAATCCGCAGGTAATATTTATTTTGCTGAGGATTTTCCTGCGGAACTATTGACGAATATTATTTCAACGGTTCCTTAGGAAATTCCGCAGGTATTACTGGGGCGGTTTTTCATATGGTCTTTCCCACGGATTTTCCTGCAGTTTGTTTATTTTGTTTTTTTTTCTCCATTGATTTTTTTTTTGTTTTTTAGATAATATGGACCCTATAATTTTAGATTTAAGTCCAAATAAACTGTCAAAATGTTACTGTCGATTGTAATTAATATATCTTTTTGTTAATATTCAATGTTAAAATATTTTGATTCTTTTAAAATAGAATATGTTAAAATATTTTAATAAATAACATAACATTAGACCACAAATATTGACAAAAAGACTTAAAAATTGTATGTGGAATATACACCTTCATATTTATTGTGTATATGCAAAGTAAATTTAATTATTTTTCCTCTTTCATTTAAAATAAACAATTAGATTCACAATTAAAGATAGTTGATAGTTTATAGTTTATAACTGATGGCTCATGACTTATGATTTATAAAGATAGTTGATAATTTATAGTTTATAGTCAATGACTGATAGTTTAATCATCTACAACTCTAATAATTCTTTACTGCAACATGCGATTCTCTCGAGTTTGTAGCTGCAAAATAAAATTCCTCCAATTTTTGTTACATATTCATTAAATATTTTTTTAATAGCAGAAATAAAGTTATTATTATTATTAATATTATTATATTATTATTATTGAGAGAAATATATTTTATTTTTTGACAAGATTGAGAGAAATATATAATTTTTTAATCTATGTTCTGTTTAATTATAAATGAGAATTATGATAAAAATATATATACACACCTTGTCAAAAAAATATATTTATAAAATTAAAACATTTTATTTTATAAATAACATTTTATTTATAATATCTATGTTCTCTATCGCAACGTCCCCAAATCATTTCACCTATCAATACTCGCCGTCAATCACTCCCTCCGATCGCAACTTCGCCGCCAATCACTCACTCCGATTACGACTTCGTCGTCAATAAGTCACTCCGATCCCAACTTCGCCGCCGTATCTCTCACTTCGCCACCGTATAACAACTTCGTGCCTCTCACTTCGCCACGGTATCTCTCAGTCTCGCAGATTCTCATCTTCTACACGCTTTTGATTCTCATAACAAAGTTCAATCAGGTAGATTCCTTCACAAATCTATCTAATTTCTTCTCGTTAGGATTCTGAATTTTAGAGCAAAATCAGAAAATTGTAACAATTTCTGATCAATTTCAGGTATAATTGTTTCAATTTGTTATATGTTTCTGATATATAGACCATGTTGGTGAGAATTTAAACGAAATATGGGTGTTTCGAGAATGCATGTAAGGTGTTTGATGAAATGCATGTGAGGAATTTGTTGGTTTCATAACTCTAATTTCTAGCTGGATAGTTTTTCCTTATCCTTTTTTATATTGAATAGTTTATTTAAACATTTTCCATTTTTGAATTGATTTGATTTTTGTATACCTAGTGAATACTTCAAATCCTTTTATTTAAATAATCTAGATGTGTGACAGTTCCATCATAGAAGATTGTATGCTTGTAATCATTTGTTGCATTTTTCTCCTTTTTAGCAAAATATGCCTATGACTATTAATTTGTGTGACATAATCTGTTAGTTAGTTCCCCTGTATATGCATATGTATTGCTAGTTTTTTTGTCCCGAGTTTGGTAGATTTATTTTGGAGTCATTGAGAAAGTATACACTGATTAGGCAAATTGTTGATTGAATTTGATTAAAACTGAGTTGGTGTTAGGGAGTGTTTGAATTTCTGTTGGCAATGTTTGTGTGCTAGCAGTGTAGTTTGTGTGTTGATGTGCTTTTGTGATGTTTTGGATTTTGCTTGTTTCATTCATTCAGAACCAAAATCATCATTCATATTTTCTCTTATTTTGTTTAGAGTGAGCAAAAATGGGGAGAAAGAACAACAAAAGAAAAAAGGAAGAGATCGCTGAAAGTTTTTACTCATATTTTAGGTACCAGTAGCTTGACCATTGTCTCCCAAAGCCAAATGTTCAGAACCTAATGTTAAAGGTATTAAGCTTCATCTATAAATGATGTCTGGTTTAATGAATAGAAGCATGAGGCAGTTAAGGATAGTGACATCTTCTAATTTCTCTTGTTATTTTTTTATCCTTTCGTTGACAGGTTTTACTAAACCAAATTGTGTTGGGTCCATGTGTCATTGCGGTTATCTTTGCTTGGAACAATTTATGGCAACAAAAGCATTCAGAGCTTCCGGAAAAATACAAAAGAGATGCTCTTCCCACTTTACTTTTATGGTCAAATCTCATTGCATAATTGTTATTGTGACTTACTGATATGCTTATTTCTCATGCCTTTCTATGTAATTTGTCTGTTCAGGTTTTAGATTCTGGATCCCTGTCAGTGTATTAAATTTCTGGTACGCATGTTCATATCCTTAAATCTGATATTCTACTTATGTTTTTTCGCTTCTGCTACACATATAAGTAATTGTAACAATAAAAATTAGTACATGTATTCTCTAGTTCCCTCCCTAGTGAAAAAGTATAATCTAGCCTCTATATGCAATTCGTTCTTATATTATTAAGGTTACTTTTATTTTTCAGTTGAAATATATGAACCATGACATGCTAGTTCATTTTGTAGGCTTTAACGTTATTTTAAACTATATTTTGAGATCCATTCAATTCCTTTGATTATATATTGTAGGACTAATAAGTCAATGATCCCTGCATATTGACCTGACTTCTTACATTGTTAAGGTTGACATTATAACAATTAAGTTTGACTTGCCTTTTTAGAATGTGAAGAATTTGTAAATCAGGGATCTATGACTACAAAGTTCTTCTTAAGCTGGAGAAGCAAATCTTGGTGGATTACAAACGATGAGTGGGTCTTGTTGCTGTTGTCTAATTATGCTGTAAAGGTAATAATCCAAAACATTCATTGCTTTAACCATTTCTATCGTTCTGGAATGCATTAATGTGTATTATTTTTTTTATTTATATCAACCATTTCCTGCGGATTTATCTGCGGTATATTGATCTCTATATATCATTTCCTGCGGATTTATCTGCAGTATATTGATCTCTATATATCATTTCCTGCGGAAATTCCTGCGTCTCTGATCGGGCAAGGAAAACTCGTCAAACACGGACCGAATATTTCCTGCGGATTATTGTCCAACTTCCTTAGGAAATTTCCGCAGGTGAGTTTCCTGCGGTTCCTAAAATCCTCAGGAAACAATTACCCACGAAGGTATTACCTGGGAACCTTAATCCTTGGCAAAATCCGGAGGAAACAGGTTTCCTGCGGATATTTTAGGAAATTCCGCAGGAAAATCGAGAGTTTCTAGTAGTATGATCGACTGTTGTCCCTCATCACACTGATCATCTTTGAGTTCCTTACGTACTTATACTCAAGCGTTCACACTCAAACATTGGTGCAGCTTATAGAAACGAGAAAATGATCATTTTCACTGTTGATTTCATAATCACGTACAAACACAAAATTGTTACTCAAAAGCAAAGACCAGAATCAGCTCCTTCTTCCACTTCAGTAGAAGTTCATTGAGGATCAAGAACCCTCCATTCTTAATAGGATTATGTTCAATATATTGATAAAACAATTGACTTGAATCCATCTTGTTTTCTAATAAAGGGTTCCCTACTTGCCAGCAGTAATAAAAATAAGCCTTATATATGTTTTTAGTCGTATAAAATCACGAAATTTCAAGTTTGACCCTTATTAAGTTTTAATGGTTAATTTAGTCATCCATAATATTGTAGTTTGTAATAATAATTTATATTTTAAAAAATATTTTATAAAAAATGGATATTTTAATCGTCAAAATTACTAGTCCATGCCAAATGCAAATAAGGACTAGAAACATATTAGGCAACAGAATCTGGATTGATAATACTCCCCGTTTGGATAAACAATTTATATAGATGCTTATAGCATTAGGGCTTATAACATTAGAGCTTACATCATAAGCTCTTATACTTGATAAGCTATTTATGTTTGGATATGTACACTAAAAAATACTTACATAAATTGATGTGTTTGGATGTGACATTAGATAAACAATTATCGAAATTTTAAATATTTTTAATTTAACAAAAAAATCAAAGAATCGAACAACAATTATCAAGATTTATTTTGATAAAATTAATCAAGATGTAAAAAACAATATTATAATATATTAATTATAATTATATATATAGTATAATCAATATTCCTCCTAAAAAAATATCAATATTCATATAAGACAAAATTAAATTAGATAAGTATATAGTTACGTCTTGTCAAAAAAAAGTATATAGTTACGTAAAAAAAAATATTCATATAAGAAAAATATTAATATTCAGTTTCATTTTGTTACGTAACAAAAAAATAATAAAAATCTTCCTTAAAAAAAAAAAACTTTGTTATGTGTTAATTTAGTAAGATAAGTATATAGCAATTTTGTTACTCATGCACCGCCAAAGATAACTAACATTATAATTAAAATATATGTTTTGAAAAAGTGGTTCCGAAGAGAATCGAAGGAGGTTACATAAATTCATAAGCTCCTTGTTAAGCCAGAAGGTAAGCTGAAAATTTAGGCTTATTAAAATATGGCATAAGCAGCTTATGAAACTATGATAAGCTATTTTTATTTATTTACCCAGACACCTTTAAAAAAGCTTATGGGAGTAGATAAGCCCACATAAGCTCAAAATAAGCCAATCCAAACGGGCCCTAACTCCAAAACATACAATAGACTTATTTTAAACTTATGCAAAACAGTTTATGCAGATAAATAAGTTTTTATTTATTATTCATAAGTTTCTAAATGTAATTTATGGAAAAGCAATTTATCAAGATACAATTTTCGTAAGTAAAAACTTATAAATTGACATCAAAACTTATTTTATTTGCATAAATTATTTGTCATATAAGCTCAAAAACAAATCAAATCAAACCAAACAAATCCATGTAATTTATAAGGATCACAAATAAATCAATTTTCTTATTGTGTGTGCATACATATTAATGCATATTGTAAGATAACAAAGGAACATTATACAAAAATAAAATAAAAGAGGGTAATATCAACAGCCCCTAAAAAAAGAGGGTAATATGATATCAACCTTAGTTTTTCAGAGGAACTTAACCATGACATGATGACAAAAATAGTAGAGTAATGATATATGAACAACCATTGATGATAACTTTCAAGACAACTTCATTTTTCTCTATTTCTATTGGTTGAAAATAATAGAGAGAAAAAGAAAGAGAGAATAAAAACATATTTGCCCATGTCTCTTTCTTACCCTATCTCAATTAGGTTATGAACCACAGCAAATATCTAAAGACACACTTATAAGCCAATTAGGTTTTGAAATTTACAAAATTAACAAGTTACATAATTCGAGTACCATAAATGGTGGATCAGGTCCAGAGAATACATTCCCAACTTCAGCATTTCAAAACTTATCACAACTCATTCCCGTGATTTTAACTCAGTTGATATTGACATTGCATAATATATAGGGGTCGAGGTTCAAACCCCAAACACCTCACTTATTCTCTTTAAAAAAAAATATTTTCATTAGACTACTTGACTAAATAAATAAATAAAAACTTATCACAACTAGTAAAACATAATTCACATCAACCTGAAACTAAATTTGAAACTCTACACAAGAATAATTATTTAAAAGAAGTACTATGACAAACACAAAGAAAACCATGTCTATCTATGATGGAAACCAAATTACATCAAACTCGATGATTTAAAACAATCATAAAAAAAAGTCAAAGTAGGTTTGATGGAATGTGACTTGAGGGTGTTGTAAAGTGACTCAAAATTGGAGTTTTTTAAAGTGCCAAAACCGGTGGCCGATTTTGACTAGTTTTTTCAGCCTTTGCATACAACATTTTTTCGGTGGTCGAAGGAGTGAAATCGGTGCCCGATTTTGCGAAACAGAAAATAAAGCAGAAACGTATTTTTGGGCTGAGATTTGTTCCAATCATTTTAGGGATGCTTTTACTATAAATATAGACCTTGTATCAGATGCAAACCTCGAGAGAAAGAAGTATAGAGCCATAAAACAAGGGTTTAGAAGCCAACACTAAAACTAGGGCTTGTAGAGTTTGCTCTTGGCAACAAACACTAGGGTTGGGATTGATTCACCTTGGAGAAACACTATTGGGATTGAGTCTCTTGGTTACGGGAATAGATTGAGACTTTGAGTAGAATTAAGTTTGAAGACTAATTCTTGTAACATCTTTTGATATCTCTTTGTAAAGTTACTCATTATATAGTGGAACGGAGGGGCTCTCTCCCCCGGACTAGGTCAGTATTGGACCGAACTGGGTAAACAAATTTTGTGTGTTCTCTCTATCTTTCTCTCTTTGTTTTCTACTTTTGCTTATGTTTATAATGGTTACCCACGTTGTTTTGGTTGCTTGATTATTTTGCTCCAGACATCAAGTATTTTATTGGTGTGATTTTCGACGAATTCACAACAATTGGCGCCCACCGTGGGGCAAGGATCAAACGATAGTCAAGTACTATGGTTTCGAAGTGGGATGCTGAGAAGCTTGCCGGAGATAATGATTTTCGGTTATGGAAGGTAAAGATAGAGGCGGTGTTAATACAGCAAAAGTGTGAGAAAGCTTTGAAGGGTGAAGGTGTGTTACCGACCACCATGTCACAAGCGGAAAAGAATGGGATTGTGGACAAGGCCAAGAGTGCTATTGTCTTGTGCCTCGGGGATAAAGATTTGAGAGATGTAGCGAAGGAACCAATTGCGGCATTGATGTGGCAAAGTTGGAGTCTTTGTATATGACAAAGTCTTTGGCTCATTGGCAATTCCTAAAGCAACAACTCTACTCATTCAAGATGGTGGAGGCAAAGGCCATCATGGAGCAACTTACGGAGTTCAACAAAATCCTTGATGATTTGGAGAACATTGAGGATGCGGGTGCTTAGGTGGTGTGTTGTTGGGAGGATGAAGAAGGTGATGTTTATCACCTTGGGAGTGATGCCTAGTAGAGCGGTGTTCGTCTGGAGAGACGTTAAACACTCAACATCATCTTGGAGAGGCGGTGGGAATAATACCCATGGTCAGTGTGGATAGGAGGAGGTAAGAATACTCATGATCAACCTTTGAAGTGGAGTTGCAAAGTGAAAGTCATAGTGGATGTACGCATTTGGAAGTTGAGGTAGAGAAAGCTCAGCTTAAGGTGGAGATGAAGACATCGAGAATTGTACGACTATGGAGACCTTGGGTGTTATGCTCTAGTTGTGAGCAAAGGAATTCTTCATGAAGACGGAAGGCATTCCGGAGTTTGAAGAATGTATGGCATGACTTGTGGGATTACAAGAAAATACCAAGGGTAATTGGAAGCAAGTGAATCTTCAAGAAGGTGGAAGGCATTCCGATGGTTGAAGAGGTTATGGTGTAGACTTGTGGAACTACCTAAAATTCCTAGTGTAGTTGGATGCAAGGATGGTATTCAAGAAGGCGGAAGGCATTCCGATGGTTGAAGAGGTTATGGTGTAGACTTGTGGAACTACCTAAAATTCCTAGTGTAGTTGGATGCAAATATAGTCTTTAAGAAGGCGGAAGGCATTCCGATGGTTGAAGAGATTGGGTGGAAGCTTGTGCAGCTACATGGTGTAGTTGGAAGCAAGGGAAGATGAAGCATGGAGAGAGCAGCAATGTGATTGATGGTTAAATTGGCATCATCACTAATTTAGAGTCAAGATGGAGATTGTTGTAAAGTGACTCAAAATTGGATTTTTTTGAAGTGCCAAAATCGGGGCCCGATTTGGTAAAATCGGTGGCCGGTTTTGATTGGTTTTTTCAGCCTTTGCATATGGCATTTTTCGGTGACCAAAGGAGGGAAATCGGTGCCCGGTTTTGCGAAATAGAAAATAAAACAGAAACGTATTTTTGGGCTGAGATTTGTTCCAATTATTTGAGGGATACTTTTACTATAAATATAGACCTTGAATCAGATGTAAACCTTGAGAGAGAAGTAGAGATCCAGAAAACAAGGGTTTACAAGCCAACACTAAAATTAGGGTTTGTAGAGTTTGCTCTTGGCAACAAACACTAGGGTTGAGATTAATTCACCTTGGAGAAACACTATTAAGATTGAGTCTCTTGGTCACGAGAAGATATTGGAACTTTGCATAGAATTAGGTTTGAAGACTAATTCTTGTAACTTATTTTGATATCTCTTTATAAAGTTACTCATCATTATAGTGAAATAGATGGGCTCTCTCCCCCATACTAGGTCAGTATTGGACCGAACTGGGTAACCAAATTTTGTGTGTTCTCTCTCTCTCTCTCTCTTTCTCTCGTTGTTTTCTACTTTTGCTTGTGTTTATAATTGTTACCCACGTTGTTTTAGTTGCTTGATTATTTTGCTCCACACATCAAGTATTTTATTGGTGTGATTTTTGACGAATTCACAATAGAGGGAAAGGAGATGGGAATGGATTGACTTTTCAATTGCGTCCCTATGGTTAGTAGAGTTACCTCCCAAGCACATACACCTCTAGTATTAAGCGTGTTCTAGTGTCTCATACCGTACAACACGTTTCAGACAACTCTCTAAAACAAACTTTTTTTTTTTTTTGCTTGGACACACTTATATTCTTTAGACACTTCTCGACAATTCTATTGGATACATATGTGCCGAAGTAGTGATGATCAATGAAAGGGTTGAAAACGTTAAACTCGTTAACATCATTGTTAATATAGTAGATGGATGAATTAGGTTAAAAATTGTCATATTTTGTTTAAGAATTTCTTTTACCAAATTGCTCAATTTAAATTGCTCGTGAACATCATTTTTGAATAGTATATTCTCAAATTCTTATAGATAATATTCGTATTCTGTTTAATTATATATATATTTTTCAAATATCGATATTTTATATTTTTTTAAATTAGTAGCATCGACGTATATGTATCCGTGTAATGTCAAGTGTCCATAAATAAGAGAGTTGTATTAACCTGTTAAGATGGTTATTGAGAATTGTGGAGTTCCATTAAAATAAATGATAAATTACTTGCATATCAAGGGAGAATTTTATTTCCCCGACCTGATCAAGTATGTCTTGTATATCTGTACTTTCAATTGTTTTTTTGTTATTTGCGTTTAACTATTGTTTGTTACATGTAGAGGAGGAATTTGATAGACATCTTGCAATTGCTCTATCAAAAGAGGGTTCGTGTGTTGATGAGACTTGGTTGTACTTTTTAAAGCTAAGTTATCTTTTGAGGCCATAAATCTAATTGACTTGGTGGTTGTGTCAGACATACCAAATGATGGATGTTGAAAGAAGTAAAGAATTCACAAGAGAAATAAAAGAACCAACAAACCAAAGGATGTCTACACCATCTGATTATTCCAACGTTTTCTTTGTAACAGGATCTTCGTTTATCAAAGCCAAATCTTCAGATTAGACTACAACTTGAAGGATTTGCTTTCAATTACTTCAAATTAACTTCAATCCTCTATGCATTCACTAGAGAGTTCCTTAGATGATCATTTAGAATGATGGCTGTTTGCATTGTATTGTATACTAGAAGATACATATATAGTTTGAGGCCTCTATAATTATCAAATTGTTCTTTTACGTGCTTTTTTATCATTAAAATCAAACTAGAGATTAGATCATCTTCATTCTTACAAGTTATGAATAAGATAACTTTGATGTCCATCCCATTCCACACGATCCAAATACCTTTAGAGAATCCTTTAACTTCACACAATAATTAATACTTTAATCTTATCTTGATAGTATTAATCCTAGTTTGGCCACTTATTGTGTCTCTTGCAAAAACACCAAATCAACCTTATTATTCCTACAAAAATTAATAAGTGCTCTAAGGAAATTCACATCTATAATCCCAAGAAATCACAATCATTTTAAAAAACCACAACAACAAAAAAAGGTCTGATTAATTTATGCTCAATTTCGTGTCATTGGTCGAACCCAATTCGTCCATCCCATGGGTGTGTGTGTTGCACCCCCTCTTTCTATACAACGAATGATAAAATATTTCTCTATTATTATATAATATTGGATTCATCATAGTTTTTGGTTTCTGTATTTTGCTCCCCTCATTTTAAAATCAAATATACTTCCTCCCTATCTAAAATTTTTGACTTAGTAATTAAAATGAAAATAAAAATAATAAATAGGACATAGTAATTAAAATGAAAATAATAATAATAATTAGGACTTAGTAATTAAAAAAATAGGAAAATAAAATTCAATATTTGTTTTCATGATCACAACAAATTAAAGTATGTTAAAGGAAATCCAAAATAGTGATCAAAATATTAATTTAATTGATAAAAAATTATGAGTCAAATATAAAATAAATATTAAAATATTCCAAAATTTAAAAGTAAAAGTTACTCTGTAAAAAAACTAAAATTTGATTTACATTCATTAAATGGAAAATTTCTATTATGTTAATTGAAGGTGTTTTTGTTTTTTGTAAATAAATAAAAATGAAAATAAATACTAGTCTGAATGCTTAATCGAAAAATGTTTATATATTTTTATAAGATGACAAAGACAATTAATATTATGTTTGAATTTATAAATGAAAAAATAATAATTAAGAATTTTTTTATTAGGAAAACAAAAGGAAAAAAGTAATATGAAAAATAAAAAAGGAAAACAACAAATAAAAATAAACACAAAACTATAGAAAAACAAAACTTAAAAAGATTCTTTCAAAAAAAATCTTAAAAAGGAATTATGAGTGTAAATTTTAATGAATGTAATAGTGAAAAGTATTTAATAAATAACATTAAATGAAAAGTAAAATATAAATATGGCTATGACTATAAATAAACATATATAGAAAACTATGTATAGATATTTTAAAATAAAAAATAATTTTTGGTTATCAAAAAAAATTAATTGTAGTCATAATAAATGAAAGTTTTAATGGAAACAAATTATAAATAATTATTATTTCTAATGGTTTTTTTTTTACTGTTTTCTAGTGGTTTTTTTAAAATTGTCCCATATGAAATTTTAAATTTCTCCCACAGTTACAAAGTCAAGCCTTTACTATTTAAGTGGTTATAATTTTGTTAACCGCTTATAATTTTTTCAGACATTCGAATGCAAAATCATTTAAGAAAAACTAATCAACCTGAAACAAACTTCATTTTTATTTCACTATGTTGTGGAATAAAACTTTAGTTCGTCATGTTGTGGAAGTCTAACCAAGTATCCACGCTCTCAATAAAATAAATTATATATTTAGTGTATTATATTATGTAATGACGACAATATATTAAAGCGTGATAATTTTTGACACGTGTCTTTCAATTAGTTTTCAATATAACATACAAACATAGACATTATAAAATATGTGAATATTATATTCCTAAATATCTTCCTTTTTGAAACCAAAAAAAATATCTAGGGTTCAAACAATGACTTAATGAGGTAGTAGATACAGCTCTATAAAAGCCACATACGATTCAAGGAAAATAACACAAATGAAAAAAATTGGGTTCTTGTTACTTTGTTTTCAATTTTGTGTGATCATGATTAGGAAACATGTCGGCGCGGAAAGAAAGAAGGGTGACTCAAAGGTGAGAAAATCGCAACTAGGGTGACAAAAATACCATGCCCACGGATATCAGTGGGTAAAATCCATCACGGGTACGGGGCGGGTAGCTAAACGGGTATTCACGGGTATAATAAACGGGTATTTGACTACCCATTATTATATGGATACGGACACGGATTTGATTGTACCCATACTCACGGGTACTCATACCCAATAATAAATTAAATAAATTATTAAAATATTCTTATATATCTTATCTTGTTACTTAAAGTTGTTACCTTATTGAAGGAAATTTTATCGTCTACCTAAGATTCTTCATTAATAACCTATTTTTGGTTTTAATTTTTTTAATTCATCTTATTAAGTTCACCGTTTCTACATCAATCACATCATAAACCATATCATATGGATTATGTAAGAATCATGAATTTTCTATTGATTATGTATGATTTAGAAAATTTTGAATAGATTATGTATGGATGTTTAAAAGTTGAAGTTTTTTGATAATTAAAAAAAAGTTATTATTTGTACCAAAAAATAAATAAAATAAAAAATCCATGGGTACCCATGGATACCTCAATACCCACGGGTATCCGCATAGTGGGTACCCACGATGGTACGGGGCGGACACGGGTATCATATTTATCCAACGGGGCGGGGACGGGTATCATACTATTTGTACCCATGGATACCCATTGACATCCCTAATCGCAACCCTTTATGATATTTCAGTAATTGTTATAATTTCCAGTATTTGTTCCTTCTAAATAGATTTCACATAATCCACAGGTATCCAACCAAGTGAATGAGGGGAATACGAGTTCATCTGTGATAGATGAAACGAATAACGCGAACCAACAGAGTTTCATCCTACATAGGATTATTGAAGTTATGGCCCAATTAGAAAATATAAAACAAGACAATCGTAAGGAGCTGGATCTTCTTATGATCCGGTGCCTACACAACAAAGATATGCTTTGCCAAAACGAAGACTGCTGAAGATTCAATTGAATTTACTGAGTTGATAAGAAGTTGAATGAGATTGATAATAAGATCTCCGAACTCAATCAATCAAATGTTGTTTGAAACTACCTATAGTGGTTTTGATGTTATTTGAATTGTAAGGTGCATTTGAATAAAACTCATGGATTTAAATAAAACTCAAAATAAACTTTGTTTCTATACTTCTTTTATCAAGAGTCACTGCTAAAATTTGATGATTTGAAGCAATAGCTAAAATTTGATGATTTGAAGTAATAGATATTTTCTGTATCATTATAATTTTTATCAAAATATAAACATAGTACGAGAATCAAGTACTTCATTTGTCTCCGACTTCTCTCTTCTCTCCTTCAACCCAAAGTAGGTTTCCACCAACCCCACCACCCACTCTCCCCTTCACATCCAAACGCCTTAGATCTAATATAGCCCCTAGCCTTAGTGGTGCGCTCTGCCTTATCCGCTAAGGGTGCTTTGACCTCCCACAAATTTTCCGTGATTAGAAGTGGTTCCATTAATGAGAGTGCTTTTTCGTTTGGGGATCCATTCGTTTGAACCATTAACGTGTGTTTATATGGTTGTTGTTGTTGTTGTTTGTGGAAAGGGTAAGAGTCTTCGTTCTTGTTCTGGTGAACTTTGTTTATGGACTTGTTGTTATTAACCAGAGAGGGTCTAATTTTGGCTTCTCCTTCACGGATTTGTGGTCTTCTCTGGTGGCCATGTGTGATTTTTTAAAATCTGATGTCGTTTTTCTCTTGGAGGTGGTCGCGGTTCTGGTTATATCATGTGAAACCGATTGTGTTTGATGTTCATGATCTATGGGTCTCTGATATTCCTGATCTTTTGATATTTGCATATCTCAAGGCTTCAGATTTGCCGGGTTAATACCAAATTAGATGGATTCAGGTTGGTATAAAACTTAATAATATCTAAACATTCTATGTAAAAGAGTAATAAAGCATGTAAATTTTGATCAGATAAGTTCAATTAAAAATTTAATGGGTTAAATTTTACTGCACTACAGTTAGCCTGTTAGAAGACATGTAAATGACTTTTCAGTTTTCAGAAGATTTACTTTGAAGAAACAGCCATGTTAGAAGAAATTGTACACTCCTCCTCAACGTACCAATCGCCGCTGTTGAAAGGATCATGTTAACCTCAAAATGATACAGTACCAACACTGCAGACTTTGCTCTAGTGATCCCAACATTAATTCGACGGATGTCCTCCAGAAACCCTATACCTCTTTCTTTGCTTGCTCTGCCACAACAAAATATTACAAGGTCCTTTTCACGGCCCTGAAAAGAAAAGAGAGAGTACACGTCTTTAGTCCCAAATTTAATGCGTCAACTGTGTAAGAAACATATTAGAGAGGGAAGAAGCCCAAGTTACTGCAATCTTTTAAGTGACAACTACGATTCTTTCTATATTCCAACCCTGCACTCTCCCTTTTGTTTATTTACGTTCCTCTTTCTAAGAGACTATAAGTTTAAAACAGTTTCTGAACATGCAAGTTATTTTCATAAGATTTCCCGAAAACTTGCACAAGTGCTTATGTTATAAGATAAACTCAAATAGTTCTTTCAAATGCCCTTTACACTAATACTAGATGTCAGGTTAATGATGTTCCAAATGATTAAAAATCAGAACCATATTCAAGTATTCGCAATTATCTAGTGTTTAACAAAATTCCAAAAGCAAATATGAAACAGAAGGATACCATATAATTAACATAAATCTGGTTTACCTGGCAATCATCAACAGTACGTATATCCACGACTTTATCTGCTGAAACACCAAAGGTCTCTTCAAAACGTTGTTGTAAGAGCTTGACTTGTTGATTATAGGAGAAAGTGTTGCCAATTTTTTATACATGAATAAGACAAAATCTACTTCCTTAACATTTATCCATCAACCACTCCCAGATGGCTTAGCTTCTTCTCCCTCATGTATATCAAAGAAGGAGAATGGGTCAAAGCAGTGGTACCTATGCCATTCACGTACTGTCTGTAATTTCACGTCATCCCCATCTTTCAAGTAATCGTCATAAAACTCCTTAGAGGCATCTGTTTGATCATAATATAATAAAAACCACATTGAAAAAGTGTCCGTAAATTCTTATAGATGGAGAAAACTCAGAACAAAGATGAAAGTAGGCAATAGAAGATAGAAACATTTGATGAGCTTTATCTATAAAAATTATACAGGATTAAATCTTAGATCTTAACTTATTACCAACACACTCATCCTTGACAACTAGACAACCTTAGAATTCCAACCTACATTTTCTTTAATAGTCCTACGTTCCCAAGTAGGCTAATATGAGTCGGCATTCTTCCACATATTAGGCTTGCATATTGACAACTAATACATATTTTTTAATTCCATTGGGCTGACTATTGCATAAAAGAAAGAAAAGAACAGTATCTTCAGTGTTAGACTAAATTTGAATAGGCTTCCAAGGAAAGGTTTCAAAACAACAATTATTATAAATTTGTTGCCAAATAGTCTTTTGTAAGGACAAGAATAATTGTTGGTTATATTTATTGGGTCTTGCTAACGAGTGCCCTAAGGGCACTCTTTAAGGTTTCCTAATTAAGAAATTATTCTTTGAAAAAGTTTGACACTTCAATTTTCAATGCATTGAATGCACAATTTTTCATAAAAATTTACTATATAAGGGTCATAGTATTTGTTTGTATGAAATAGTACAGACAGATGAGTCTGCCAAATAAAAATACATTAGAATTTAGAAGTATCTACAATTTTCAAAGCAAAATATCTCATGTATCAACCTTTTGATATTCATTTTTCATCACAAAATACGCAAATAGTGCTGAGTTCTATAATGAAAGGAGCGACAAATCACAATTGAAAATACCAGAAAAACTTTTTTGCATTGACTGGCCTTCCTCCTGTTCAGAAGTAACATGTCATATAAGGAGATGAAGTAAATCAATAAGATAGGCAACCTGCTCATTACAAATATTAACAAGTTAACAGACAACTCAACAAAATAGCCAGAAATCGTTAAATGCTTAAAATATGTACGGTACTCTAGACTTTTGGGTTTTCTATAATTGCTCTCTGTAGATAATACATCTATGCCACTTCCTAAAATAATCGTGTTATGTCCGATCATTTTCTCTTCATTCATCTTGTTCTCAACATGGTGTCAGCTATCCATCAGGAGTCTTGCTTCTAAATTAGAAAGAAAACTGTGGTTTCAAGATATCAGGGGCATATGCTTCTAAGTTGAGCGGCTCTTGATTGTGTTTGGGCTCTGCTACTTAATGCAGATACGGACTTCATAGTGGTATAACACTGAAACTGTCGAATCCATCGTGAATGGGTTCAGGCTTTGCCGGTTACCCGGTTTCAGTTAGGATTTGATAGAATGATACGGTCTGTAGAGATTGTGTGCCCAGTGTCGAGAACCGTGAATTTATAGTAACAACGAAACTGCTATACATGGCCAATAATACTGTGTTTCATGGAGGCAAAACATAGAAGCCATATGCCTTCTTGTTGGCAATAGCTTGAAACAAATGCCCCCTAAATGTTATAACCTGGACGACCAGGTTATAACATGTAGAATATTTAAATGAATTTTTGGGCATTTAGACACGTATGTATAAGTTTGGCACTTACGAAACATACATATATACTGTTTTATTTCTACATAAACGAAAGTTGTGTGCTTCCAAGGCTTTGTGTCCACAACTCTAACTTTCCTTTTGTTCATTCTCTCGAGTGCCCAGCTAGGACTATATCATTTGCAAAACACATACATCATGGCACCAGCTCTTGGGTATGTTTAGTAAGTAAATCTAGACTTGCTGACAACAATAATATCATTGCTTACGTCTGTCTTACCCTACCTTGAGTAGGTTTTGAACCACAACAAAAAATGTAACACACAATTACAGGCATCTGATTCTTGTAGCTTTGAAAGCACGGTGTGATCATTTCCAAATTATAGAATTCATACGTCCAAAAATACTTTCCCAACTTCAATATTTCAAAATCAAAACTTATCAAAATTCATAGAACATAATTTGCAACAACCTGAAAGTTGATGAAACTACAGAAGAACATTAATTTAAAAGACACAATATGACAAAAGCCATGTCTATATACATGATTGAAAGCAAGTTACTTCATACTTGAATGATTTAAAACAATAATAAAAAAAAAGGTCAAAGTTTGTTTGTTGGAATGTCAATTGAAGGAATGGAAATGGGAATGGAGAGTGAAATACAATCATTAATCCGTTTGACATGTTTGGTGTGATTAGGAATGTAATGACTTTTACATTGCATCCATACGGTTAGTATAATAGAAGTAAAAAATATGACCCAATGAAAACTGACGAGGAATACCTTGTAAGAAAATTGTATCAGTAATTTATGGAGAGGACATAGATAGGGGAGTTGTATTAACCTGGTCAAGGTGGTTATTGACAGTTGTGGAGTTCCATTAAAAGAAATGATAAATTACTTTCATATCGAGAATTTCATTTCCCCAAGCACAATCGTATTGGATGTTTGAAGTAAGTGTCGGTCCAAATTTTGAAGCAAGTAAGTACAACATGCAACATAAGAAATTACAATGCAATTGCAGAAGCACATGAATAATCTCCACCATCAGGTAACAGGCCATTGTTGGCCATTTCCGTTAACAAGTTTAAAACGACATCCATGTGACCTTCTTTAAAATTAATTCGAACAAGTGCTTTGGATAGCTCGGCATCATTGAGCGTACAGCTGTTCAATATATTTTGCATTACCGAACTCAGCTCACCATTCATCCCTTCCTTTGATAGAGCTTTGATGAGAGCAATTACAGTCACCATATGAGAAACAAAACCGCAATGCACCATCTCAGTATACATATTATATGCCTTACGAACATTACCATGTCTACAGTGTCCGTGTATTATTAAATTATAAACTGTTCCATCAGGCTTAAAACTCCTCTGATGCATTGTCTCGAAAACTCGATCCGCTTCATCCATTAAACCCTTCATGCAGAATCCTTTAACAAGACCAACCACACTCTTAAACTCGTTACCACTGCAGTTTTCGATCAGAGTTTCGTACGTCACGTCGTTCGGTACAGACTCGTCATAAAACAACTTCAGAAGAAGCTTCTTAGCTTCTCTTGTCCTAGCTTTCTTATTGAGTCCATTAATAAGTACACTATACGTAACAACATCAGGCAAAAAACCCTTCTGCATCATTTCATCATGCAAATCAAGAGCCTTACTCAGTTCACCTTCAACACAATAACCATTCATCAAAGTAGTATAAGTAACCTCATCAGGCGATAAACCTCGGCCCAGCATCTCCCGGAAGAGATCAAAAGCTTCCGACAGTTTTCTCTGGCGACATAAACCTTGTATGAGTGAAGAATATGTCACGGCATCAGGCAAAATTCCCTTCTCAACCATCTCCAACTTCATTTGAAACGCTTTCCCTAGCATCCCATTTCGGCAAAACAGAGATATAACAGTACTATAACTAACAACATCAGGAAACAAACCCCTCTCAACCATATCCTTCAAAACTCCAACCGCTTCCTCAACTCTCCCCAAACAACAAAACCCATTAACAAGTGCATTGTAAGTAACGACCGAAGGCACAAATCCACTATCAACCATTTCACTCAAAACCTTATAAGCCTCATTCATCAACCCTTGTCTACAAAACCCATCAACTAAAGTAGTATAAGTTATCTCATTAGGACTAAGTCCCCTATCACGCATAAGACTCAAAATCTCCATCGCACGACTCAAATTATTAACCTTACACATACCATTAATCAAAGTAGTATAAGTAACAACATTCGGCGACAAACCCTTACCAGACATCTCATGAAGTAGAACAAGCGCCTGATGAAAATTCCCATCCTTACAAAACCCATTCACAAGCGTGTTATACGTAACACAATCCGGACTCAACCCCTTCAAACCCATCTCCTCAATCACTTCCATTGTCTCATTCATCCTCCCTTGACCACACAAACCATTAATAACCGCATTATACGAAATCAAATTTGCCTCAACGCGTTTTCCACCCATAATTTTCAACAAATCGAACGCCTCATCTAACTTATTCTCCTTACAATAACCACTTATCATAGTATTATAAGTAACCACATTCGGCAAACATCCTTTCGTCTCCATCTCATTCATGAGACGGAGACCAAAATCAAATCTCCCCGCGGAAACCATTCCGCGGATCATTACATTATAAGTGTATATATTCGGTGACACATTTTTTCTAATCATGTCACAAAAAACACGGTTAGCGTGTTGAATTGATAATAACGGATGGGACCCGCTGCGTATGATTGAATCGAGTATTGAATTGTATGATAACACACCTGGGGAGAAGCCGTGGCGGGTAGCGAGGTGGAGGGTGTGAATAGCATTTTCAATGAGGTTTAATTGGGAATATGATTTGATGAGTAAGTCGAAAACGGCGGAGGATGAGTTAGTAGTGTGATAGGTTTCTTTGATGTGATGGAAAAGGGTGGAGGATGTGGTGGTGATGGTGGTGTTAGTGGTGATGAGGTTGTGAGCGAGGGTTTGAGCTGTTTTGAAGAGATGGAAGCGGGTGAGGAGGTGGAGGGTTAAGATTTTGATATGGGGGGTGAAAAAAATGTGGGCGTGTGCCCAGTAAAAGAATTTGAGGAGCAAGGGTTTCGTGAGTTGAGGAGTGAGGAGGAGGTGGGTGGCTGCGTCGGGAGTGAAGTGGGTGGCGAGGGATGGGAGGTTTTGTGGGTGGCGGGTTAAATATGTGATTGCTTTTTCGGCTAGAAGGGTGGGGTTGGGTTTGGGGGGTGGCATTATTGGGTGGTGGTGGTGATTGGAGTTTGTTAGAGTTGGTTAATCACCGCGGCGGTGCTCACGGCGGATGTTGGCTGTTGGTTGTTGGCGGGAGGGGCAGCAGAGATGAGAAGAATGGAGGCGAGCAAGATAGAGGAACATAAAAATGTTTTTTTAAATGTTTTTTGGTTCTTTTAAATGACTGAGAAATGTTTTTTGAAAATCAATTTTGGAGACCTTACAAAATTTTAGACCTCAATTTACCCACAATTAAACCATTCAATTAAGATCGAATGATCTAAATTTTAATTTTGAATTTCACATATAAAAAAGTATGAAATTCAAATTTGAAATTTAAATTGTCAGATCAAAATTAGACAATCCATACATATTGATTGGGTGCAGTCAAACTACACTCAATTCAAATCACAACATTTTTACATGGTTATTTCATTTCATATTAATAAAGATCAAAGGTAATAGATTTCTTGTATTCATAATGACAGGGGCTATACTTATTTAGAATTGAGCTAAAACTCTCATTGTGAAGTCAAATATTTGGGTGTTTATATAAAATGGTAGGGGTGGACAAGAACTTGAGATCCGTCTGAAATCGGTAAACCCGAGTGCCAAAACGGACAAACGGGTGGGTTGTAACGAATCATCGGATTTTTGGGTGAGCTTTTTCGGTTTCCAGTGAATCTAAATGGACGGGCTCAGATGTAAAAAACACATCAAATAAAAACTGAATTCGACCGTCAGTTATTGTCCATTTTTTTTTTTTTAGGAAAATTATTGTCCATATTCTATACATATATTCAAATGTTATACTATAGGTGTTTAGGTTTGACTAGACAACTCACACTTTGTCGGTAGTAATAAAATACTACACTCTAGAAAAAAGTAACGATCAGATCTCATTGAAAGTTGTAGTAAATTTAATTTTTATTATCAATGCAACAAACACATTACAAGAACAAATTTTAATTTTTACTGAGTTTGAGTCTAAGTCCTTACATTTCTCTCCTCTCTCAAGAGACCACCCAACGTCTTCACCTTACCCTCTCTTTTCTCACGATCTCAGATATGAAAAAGAGTTGTCCTCGCTATTTTGTGCAACACCTATCATTTTCAGAAATCATTTCCAGTCGTTGTCATCGGGCTTCATATTTACTACAAATTAGATCTATTTATTTATTCTCCTCCTTTATTAGGTCAGTTCCTTTAAGATCTACTGATTTGAAACAAAATAATTACATCTCATCCCTCTTTTTCCTACTCTCGACTTATTTCTATGTTTTTTGTTCTTAATGAAATAATGATTATGGAGATGATGATCCAATGAAGAACCCGAACAAAACCATCCGAAAAACCGTCATCCGTCTAAACCGAAATCTGACGAAACCGAAGACACTAACAGACGACAGTGAGTCTATATTGTCCAACCGTGGTTTCGATCGGATTGACAATTTCGGTCTGCCACCGACCGAAGCTGACCGTTTGTCCACCCTATAAAATGGTGTTATAGAAGTATCATCTATCTTTATTTCCATTTTTCATGGGCTCCACTTGAATAAATTATATTAAAATAAATGATTTTTTTTGAAACATAGTGTTACATTATTATATGTGAAATCTTTTTTGTAAAAAAAAGTTAGATTACTTCTTTAAAAAAAACGTTAGATTACTATGTTGGAATATTAGATGTTTGATTGGAAAAGTTGTTGCAAAAGTTGTTCAAAAATTTAAGAAAGTGCATTTTTTTTCTTAGAAGGAGGGTGCATTTGATTGAGTGTGTAGAACAATTTCTTCCTTTCTAACTTACACGGTTAAGATGCAAAAATGATTAATTTAGATAGAAAAAACTTAAAAGACCAAACTTTGTTATGTATAAATCATTTGGTTTTTAGGAGAACATATCTTTAACGGAGCTCGGCTAAAAGATTAATAAAATCTAATAAAAAATTATTCTCACCAACTTAAGAGACCAATATGAAAAAATAATATGTTTAATGGACAAATAATTTTTAAGTAAATGGGTAATTACCCTCTGGAAATTGTAAGTTTTGTTAATTACTCCCCTGACATTAACAAAATTTCAATTGTCCCATGAAAATTGCATAACGTTAATCAATTTACCTCCTCAATCAAATTCCTTTGTTAGTCAACATGACGTGGCATTTGACTGTCTACGTAACACTGTCACGTCTCTGACGTGTCATGCCACGTTACATGTAGTAATTTTTTTTTTGAAAAAAACTCTGCATTTTCTTTGCGGTGATGAGCAAATCCTCTCTGAAATTTTTCACTTATGTGCAAAATGCCCAATCAACTTGAAAATTTATATTTTTTTTCTTATCATTGACTCAAAAGATATTAAAGACAGACAATTAACAGTTAGTTTTAATACTTTAAACTCTACAAGCCCCTAAACACTAAGTCATGGTGGAAAATTCATGTCCAAAGGAGGATGAATATATCTTTTGCACACACAAATATATTCACCCTCCATTAGGCATGAGCTTTTCATGTGCTTGTTAGTGTACATAAATTCACATATCAGGTATTGGTTTGACTTTTGAGATAAGAGTTGTAGCCTCTCATGCATAATCTATAAAGAAAATCCAGATTTCTTTCAGGAGACATTTTACTCATAAGTGTAAAATTTCAAGGGTATTTGCTCATAACCGTAAACAAAATGCAGATTTTTGTTTAAAAAACAAATTAAAAAAAAATAAAAAATTACCACATGTGAAGCATGACACTTGGCAGTGCCATATAGACAGTCAAATGTCACGTCATGATAAGGAATTTGATGGAAGAGGTAGATTGATTTGATTGATCAATGTTATACAATTTCAGAATAAGTTATGCAATTTTGAAAGGAATGAACTATTTACTCAATAATTTTATCTAGAAATTGAAAAGGAGAAAAAAAAAAAAGGACCATTCATGTTCTCAAGTTCAAAAATATAGAAGCCGAAGCAAAACAAGCGAAAGAGTGAAACACAGCATTCGTGTCTGAAACATAAAGCAGCAGAATGGGTGTACCAAAGACGACGGCGCGTGCGATCTCACAAGAAGCATTCAACGATCTAGTCTTCGAAAACATCAACGACCTCGAAATGGACCCCACCGAAGCTCTCCATGATGCCATCCAAACTCTCACTCTCCAAGGCGTCGATCTCTCAGGTCCGTATCACTAACACATTTCATTACATTCAATTAATCCATTTTATCAAATCATTACTCGTATCAGTGTCGTGTCCGGTGTCCGTGTCATTGCTTCAGACTTACGATTCAGTCATTGTTTTAACAGGTATTGTGACGTCGCTTCCCGGAGAGAGTAATCCGGTAATAGAGTGTTTAGAGAAGATGAAACGGTTTGAGAGTGAAGAGATTACATTGGATGAGATTGTGGAAGTGTTTGATAAACTTGTTGAGTTGTGTGGTGGTGAAGATGGGAATGGAAATGCTGCTATTGCGACAAAAAATGGAGGTGTTGAATTGGTTTGTGGTGTTTGTAAAAAGATAAGGAGTGGTGATGGATCTAGAGTTGGTCTTGTTTCGGGTTTGAATGCTTTAGCATTGTTGCTTCATGGTTAGTTTTTTGAATTTCTTCATATTTTGCTCATGTATATTTGTTGTGTTTATGGTTACTTCTTTGATTTGGTTCTTTCTCTTGATTATGTATGTTCATTGTGTTTTTGATATATATAGAGGGGGCTTATTTGAGCTTATTAACTGACCTAAGCACTTATGGAACTCTGTTTGGGAGAACTTATGAAAACAACTTATTTCATAAACTGTTTTCAGCTTATTTTTATTAGTTCTCAAAAGATAGCTTATGAAAAGAAGTTTTAGCTTATACAAAAACAATATAACTTTGTTTTGTCTCTAGTTATATTAATAGCTTACATATAAGTGCTTATGCTATAAGATGTAAATTAAGCTGATAAACGATTATCTTTTGGATTTAAAGGATATGTACAGTTTTACCCTGATATTAAATGAAGTAAATGAGCATTTTGATTCTTGAAATTGTGAGGGTCAGTCAATTTAGTTCTTAAATTTACAAAATAACAAATTAGTCACTTAAGTTAAAGAATGTCAATCAAGTTAGTCCCTACACCAAAAATATCTCTTTTGCAAAGATTGATCAAAACCAATTAAAGACATGCACATTGACTTCAATAGTCTCTTGCTGTATCATGACAAAAATAGAACCTTTAACATTATAGTGCAAATTTGGAAAAAGGACTAAATTGATTGATATGTTCAAATTAAGGGGCTAAATTGCTATTTTACAAATTTGAAGGACTAAATCAACCGACTCTTCTCATTTTAAGGATTGAATGCTTATTACTCAATGAAAATGTACTATACTACCACATCATCACACTTTTGTTAGTGTATTTTGTAATTGATGGCATGAAATGGAAAAAATGAAGCTCTCTCATTGAATGTCAATGTAAAACTGATTTTCATATTGTATGTCCATTAAACTTATTGTATTTTTGTCACAAATTACCTAAATTCAATTTGATATCAGTTAAATGACTATGCAGTGACAGTTAAAAATGTTTTACCAATAATATTTCAGCATGTAAATATTTGTTAAGATGTTTTAGGAAGTCATATAACAAAGTGTTATTATGGTGAGGTATGATTGAACGAGTGTGTAAAACTCTTTTACATGCTAGTGTATAGTCATTATACTCATAAGCTATAAGTCCCTACTCCTTAGCATCTCGGGTGAATGATAAAAACTTGGACCTATTCGTGGACTTGATAATGTTTTTGATTTGATTTAATTGTTTAATAATCCTGAAAAGCAGTGTAATGTTGCATAAATTGTACTTTTGTTTTTCCTATAATATTATAATGTTTGTACCTCTGTTGCTGCAGATGTTCAAAGTACAGGAACATTCCAGAACAGTAATGGACCAAGGATTATAATTGGTATCATAAATGATAACAAGCAAAACATTGATGTCTTAAATAGTAGCTTCCGTGTTGTGGCTTCAGCTGCGACTGGTGATGAGATTGTCAAAGACTCATTTATGGAATTGAAAGTTGATGAGCTAATTGTGGAGATAATGTCCATACATAAGAACCCTGGCATTCAAAGTTTATATGATGCTATTCGTGTACTTTTGACACCTGATGACAATCGTGTTCTAGCTTCTCAAGTAAGTTAAAGCAACTTGAATTTGCATACGGTCTGCTAAATTGAAGAAATCTCGTGTCATGCACACACACACACACAAAAGTAGAAGAAAAATGTGATATGAACTTAATTTTGGTGAACAGGAGGGTCTTACAAATTTTTATAAAATTACTATCATTTCAGTTTTGTGCACATCACAACTTAAAACTATCCAATACATTCGATTTTCAGGTATATGGGTATGCACGAAAATTCGCCAAGATTGGAATTACAGATGCCCTTGTGGATTCTCTTCACACAGGACTTAGCTCACCTGACCTTGTTTCAGCATGCATCACTTTAAAGGCCACTGCAGTAAATGTAAGTGAAGTAAAATCTAAATCTACATCAAGAAAATCAGTATTTTAATTGTATAGTTTTTGGATTCTCTCTGTTCTTATATACACACATTTTGCGGTTGTTTTGCACAAGAAACAATTTTGATTAATAAGAAAATTTCAAATGTACTGTTACTTTTCCTTAGCCGACTCTCTCTCTCTCTCTCATCTTAGAATAGCCATTGAAAGCCTAAAAGCTTTTCTGCTCTGTTTATCTCTGTCTATATGATGCCAAATGCTGAGTTACTGCAATGGTTGTCATTCATTTTCTTGAGTTGGATAACCTTGGTGGCAACCTTCTGAAGGCATCCTTCTAAGATCTATTTCTTCATGAAGAAACTGGTTGACAATGCAAGTGGTCATATTAATGGAAAAAACTAACTTAGGGCCAGTGATGGGTGACACTTGCCTATGTTAATTTATATTAGACAATGACTTGAAATTTTCAAGAGTTTTCAACGAGGGTGACTTGAACTCGAGCTTTGTTATGTTCCCACCCGTAGACTTTTAATGTTTTTTAAGGTTTAGATTTAGTATGTTATGTTGTGTCAGGCTGGTCATAATCATCAAATTGAAACACTACAAGCATACATTGTCTCGTATTATGTCTGTTGAGTTTTTATATTCTGTCCGCAGGATGAAATATGTAAATCCATTGCTGAAAAAGGTGGTATTGATGTAGTCCTCAAATGTATAGATGACAGTGGTGAACAAGGCAACACAGATGTGGCCAAAGTTTGTTGCTCATTACTTTCAAAGGTATAAGTTGTAAATGCTTCTCTAGAAATGCCGCTTGGACCTTTTATTTTTATTATTATTAGTGTCAAGATGGGCTCTAACATTTCTGTTGTTGGCAAGAAACGATAAAATAGTAAAAAATAATTAAGTAAATAGTAAAATGGAAGAAAAAATGTTACATCAAAACACAATATTTTTTTATACAAGGTCAAAATAAGGTTTTTTTTTTATAATGTCCAATATTGTTCCTGTTGTTGTGGATTGTTCTTATTTTAACCAGATTTAACTATTTTTTTATTGATAACTTAAATAATATGATAAAATAGTTAAAATGGAGGTAAAGATTGAAGAGATGGTCCAGCCCAAAAAAATTGTATCCGCTTCATATACCATAAAATATTATTATCATAGTCGTGGTGGTCGTCGTCATCATTTATATTTATTTTTTAACAATTTCTAAGCAAAATAGTAGTGTTTTTCACAGCCATTGGTTGTTTGAAGCGATTGATTGAATTTTCTCCTTTTTAGCAGTTTAATGGTTATTGTGTCACCTTTTCTTCTTGAGCTGAAAGTTTTCTTGGAATATTTATAGTTCACGTGTTTTAAATTTTTATCACCAGTACCAGAGTATGATTTAATATTTGTGTCTCAGATATCCTGTTCATCTTTTATTTGTTCACTCAATATAAAAATATGTATATTACCCATTCTTTGGGGAATATATAGCTGATAAGCTTGCATAAAAGCCTGAGTTAGAAGCCAATTATTACATAATAAAAAAAAGTAGTATATATACTGGATAAAAATCAATTTCATAGCAAACTATTAAACCAATAATTGTAACTCCCTCCCCTTCTTTCCTCACACAATCTATTTCGTTCGTGATGCTCAAATTTGCAATCTATCCTTTTAAACCATTCCACACCTCCCTAATTCTGCAGCAGAGACCAGACCCTACACACATGTACACACAAACACAAATAAAAGAATAAAATAATAGTACTTCCTAATGGAAAAATCATACCACCACTCACTCCATGAACACTATATGTCGCTGCTCTAGAAAACCACGAAGTTAAGCCAATAAAAAATCCAATGATAAATACTAAGGCGAAAACGATGATGACTTTCATATCCGACTCCAATTGACATATTATAGACATTGATATTGCAAAGGTAAGTATGAATATCTTCAGCCGCACACAATGATAGGAAAAGGCATCAAAATGGCCCAGCCCCAAGATATTGGTATAATCTTAGGCTCATGAAATGGACCCCTATAAGAGGAACTAGTGATACCATCAATGTAGTTGTGATACTAACTATTTCACAACGAAACTTTGCACTCATTTTGTCAGGACAAAAGCACGCTATGAACTGCTGAAAAAGCACCAGTGCAATCCTAAAACCATCCTGTGAACCATGAAAATTAAAAAATGATATGAATTAGAACAAATAAAACAAGGTGTGTCACAATTCAATATAAATCAAATAAAGTATAGCTAATTAATTTGTAGTGTCTCTTACATTGTGGCCTGACGAAATGGAACTAATTTGCTGAATATCACTCATTGATAAGTGATAGAAATTAAACAATAAAGCTTAGAGTCTTTGATATCCTTGATGAAGAAATCAGAAAGTAATTAATGTTCAATGCTTGACTGACTCTAAGTAACTCTCAATCATGTGTTAATACTAATACTAATGTAATTGTATTCTGTATTTTGAAATAGGAGAATACATTATATATATACAACAATAGATATAAGTAATGTGCAGAATATTAAATTAATTTCAAACATTAATATGAGATATAAGAGATATGAACACATTTGTGCTGAGTGATTTTACAAGGAATAACAGTTTTAGTAAAAAATAAAAAAGATTTGGCCACTATCATAAAGAGATTTTTGGTCCTTTAACCGACCTCATCATCCAATTGTTTGTAATTGGAAAATAAAAATCTCCTTATAGTAGTGGCCAAATTTTTTTTAGTTTTTCTAAAACCGTTACTCCCTATAAAATCACTCGCACAAATGTGTTAATATCTCATATTAATGTTTGAAATTAATTTAATATTTTGCACATTACTTACATCTATTGTTGTATATATAATGTACTCTCCTATTTCAAAATACATAACACATTAGATTAGTATTAACACATATGATTGATTGTTACTTAGAGTCAGTCAAGCTTTGAACACTGGTTACTTTCTAATTTCGTCATCAAGGATATGAGAGACTCTCTAAGCTTTATTGTTTAATTTCTATCAATTATCAATGAGTGATATTCAACAATTCAGTTCCACTTCGTCAGGCCACAATGTAAGTGACACTACAAATTAATTAGCTATACTTTATTTGATCTATGATTGAACTGTGACACACTTTATGTTTTATTGGTTCTAATTCATATCATTTTTTAATTTTCATGGTTCACAAGGTTGTTTTAGGATTGCACTGGAGCTTTTTCAGCACTTCAAAGCATGCTTCGGTCCTGACAAAATGAGTGCAAAGTTTCGTTGTGGAATAGTTAGTATCACTAGTTCCTCTTATAGGGGGGTCCATTTCATGAGCCTAAGATTATACCAATATCTTGGGGCTGGGCCATTTTGATGCTTTTTCCTATCATTGCGTGTGGCTGATGATATTCATACTTACCTTTGCTGTATTGATGTCAATTGGAGTTGGATATCAAAGTCATCATCGTTTTCAAATTAGTGTTTATAATTGGATTATTTATTGGCTTAACTTTGTGGTTTTCTAGAGCAGCGACATATGGTGTTCATGGAGTGAGTAGTGGTGTTGTTTTTCCATTAGGAAGTACTCTTTTTTGATTTGTGTTTGCGTGTACGGTCTGGTCTCTACTGCAGAATTAGGGAGGTGTGGAATGGTTTAAAAGGATAGGTTGCAAACATGAGCATCACGACGAAATAGATCTTGTGAGGAAAGAAGGGGAGGGAGTTGAAATTAATGGTTTAATAGTTTGGTATGAAATTGATTTTTATCTAGTATATATTCTCCTTTTTTATATTGCTTATAGTCGGGATTTGACTCATCTAAAGTAAGAATTTAAAGGTCACTTTAGTGGCGTTTGATCCCAATAGTTGAAAGAGTAGGTCACTTTAGTGGAGTCTGATCCCAATAGTTGAAAGAGTTTCCTTTATTAAAGTCATTCAATTAATTTACTATTATTATTTAGTAGTGAAACTCTTATTGCAAGTGCATGTTTAGATTGACGATGAATTCGACAAAATCAGGATGTGCCACCATGATTTTGGCAATAAATACTCATCAGACTTTTAACTAAATCACATTGGGACCGTATGATTTCACCAAACACCCATAAAATCCAAACACACTCTAAGAGTGTGTTTGGATGAGGTAATTGGGAAATCTTAAAGAATTTAGAATTCTAGGCAATTCAATTAAATTGCCTTCATTTGTAAATATTCTTGTTTGGGTTGACTAATAAAAAATTTCAATGTCATCATTTTTGAACAACTTTTATAAATCTTAATTTTTTTTTGGGCCAAATTGAAATTATTGGTCAATTTGCAACTTTCGAGAAAATTTTGAGGGACCAATTTGTAATTTCCAAAAAAATAGGGGTCAATTTGCAATTTTTGAAAATTTATTGGGGTCAATTTGAGGACCAAAATGCAAAATTAAAAAAATTATAGGGTAAATACCTCTTTTCGTCCCTGTAATATTAGCGAATTCCGGTTTTAGTCCCTGTAAAAAAAAGATTTAGATTCTGTCCCTGTAATTTCGGATTCTTCCACTTTTGGTCCCTCCTTTCATCACGTCGGCAGAATCTACATAAATTACGTCCCTGTAATTTCAGATTCCTCCCACTTTTGGCCCTGTAATTTCATATTCCTCCACTTTTGGTCCCTCATTTTACGTGCCATGTATGTAGATTCTACTGACGTGGTGGAATGAGGGACCAAAAGTGGAAGAATCTGAAATTACAGGGACCGAATCTAAATCTTTTTTTCTAAAGGGACTAAAACTGGAATTTGCTAATATTACAGGGACGAAAAGAGGTATTACCCAAAATTATAAGAATAAAGAAATTTGAAATCTTTACTTTTAGGTGTCATTTGAAATTCTCTAAATTTAACTTGAACAAAATACTTCATAAGTTTTCATCATTTTGAAAATTCTCCAAATTATCATCCAAACAATAGAATTCACCTAAAAGTATTTGAGTTTTACATCACCTCAACATTTCACCATCCAAACACAATCTTAATGATTGCTTCCAGGGCTCAAACACATGCACCAATGTCACATTTGCCTGTGAAGATATAGTTTGCCTGGCCTAGCTTTATATTTTACTTTAAATATTTAGTTTTTATTTTCTTGAATTGAATACCACTTTTATATGTTTAATTGATCAGCTGGCAGGAAGTGACGCAAACAAAAGTGCAATTGTCGGGAAAGGGGGTATGGATAAGCTAATCAAACTTTCAGCCAGATATGCTGACGATCCTACTGTTTTGCAAGAGGTAAGAACTAATGGAAATAGTTGCAATTAGTATTAATTAGTATCAGATGTTGTAGCAATCATATTCAGATTCACTAGACTTTTCACCCGTGCTGCTGCACGGGTCATATATAGTTCTAAACATTACCTGCACTTTTTATTAAAAAGATATAGGTGCGAAATATCATCCGGTCTTTTATAAAAACTCATGTTATACGTATATACGATTATTTCTTTAGTATAAATAAGCTTTTACCTGTAAGTATTTATTTTTTTTGGAATGAGCATATATGACTCTGTAAGTTACATAATCTATAAAAAGCAAAAATCAACCTTTCATTTGTAAACACATCTAAAAACTTGAAAGTGATAGTAACAAAGATGATTTGATTTCATATTTCATATTTACACATTTCGGCAAAATAATTATATACTACATTTGAAGTCGTATCAATGCAATCACCATCTTCATTGAAAGAACACTGACATTTTCCTATGATCATCACATTGATATACATTCTTGGTATTCATAACACTCACTCCAAATTTTATGAAAATTGTACCCGACTCAAATCTACGTTGAACTAATTACCAAATAGTAAGTAACTTTTTCTGTTCTTTACACAAAAAAAGTAGTGTGACTATGAAACAACAATGAATAAGCATGATCCCAAAGCAGGGACTAAATATTTTTGCTCGGCCTCATAAAGGCATTAAAAATTGTTTCAAAAACCAAAGAACATTAAAAAAAAATGTACATAAAAGAGAGAAGGATAGAAGAGTGGAATATTTCTTGAAAGGCTGAAGTGAAGGGCTGAAGTAAAATGAACATGAATGGATTGTGTGAGAGGGTTGGAAGAGGAGTATTAATATTAATCTCTTTGTAAATGTTAATTGTATTTATTTCTAGGAGTTTATATAAATGAAGGATCAGCTGAGTGCATATCACTCAAGCATTTCACAGATCCCTTAGCCTGCTCGCTAAGTCTCTCAATATGGTAGTATATATAAATGAAGGATCCACTGAGTGAATATCACTCAAGCATTTCACAAATCCCTTCAACTTCCTCAATAAGAACCTTGAATAGTTCGAACCATCAGTCTTAAACTTCCTACTCAAAGTATAGTGATTTTCATTGGCAGATTGATTTCATGGTAGTTTATATACTGATCTATTCTTCCATTTTAGGATGCTATTTACCTTTACTCATCCAAAATAAGAAGCTGTAATGAGGATTTACTTTGTAGTCAAACTAGATTGATATACTTGATCAAGTTATGGGTGTCAACACTTACAAAATTCAGTTATCTATGCTATATATAAAAAAAGTAGACCGTTTTGGGCCGACTTTTTCTCCTTCCAATTATACCCTTAAGCAAATTTGACTATCAAAATGTTATTTTGTTGTGTCATTTAAGAAGATAAGAATTTATATTACATTTGTTATATTTTTTTCAAAGATATTATATTTTTTATATTGTTGGTATCATTGAAAAAGATCAGTATAGTTTGTTACAATATAAAAGTCCAAAAATCTATTATCTATACCTATAATTTTGATCAAAATCAAATTAATTTCAATCAAAATTTCATAAAAACTACTATTCATAATTTATACGCAATAAGAGAGAACAGACGGGCGTTATTTTTACTGAACCAAAAAAAATATTTTGGTGATGAGATAAAATAACCTAAGTATGTGTTATTTTGACTATACAATATGTATCTAATTAGCGTTGATGTATCCTATTCAAAACAGGATCCACAAGCTTATGAATTTTTACGGGTTTGTTTCAATTCGACATCATGTGTTGTATCTAATTATCTTTTTATGTTGTATTGAATTTAGTTAAATAGTTTTGTTTGTACTGTTTTACAATTAGGATCTGGATAAAGATTTAGATAATCATATTTTTTAATTTCAAGTTATATGTTGTATTTTTATTGATTATTCACTGTAATGCCAGTACTCTAATAGTATTCATGTTCTATTTATTTGAGGAAAAAATGTTCTAGAGTAGACCATATTCAAGTTAACCAAAATGCAGGTAATAAAAGCAAAGGTGTAGGAGTAATAAAAATACTATTCATGTGGGTGTGAATCTGTAGAGGAGTATGTTTTTAAAATGCAGTTATAGGAATTGAAACTATATAATGTGATCAAGACCTATCCATGGCTATCATTATATCCAGCATATAATTTTTTTTATAATCTGTACAATTCTTGACATACCTATTATTATCCCTTAAGTTTGTATATGTGCGTCTTATATGTTTTTAATTTATTTGTGATACAGATCATGTCTATTATTTCTGTACTTTCGCTAAGATCCCCAGAAAATGCAGCCCGTGCCATTGAAGCTGGTGCTGGTGACCTTGCTATTCAAGCCATGCAGAAATTTCCTGCAGCGCAGCAAATGCAAAGAAACTCCTGTCTTATGATCAGAAATCTAGTAGCGAGAAACCCAGAGAACAGGCAAGTTCATAATGTGTGATGTTAACAATGCAAGACATATTTTTTAATAGTATAATCCGAGTTTTTGCTAGCCACGTGGCTCTATCTTATCACTTTAAATCTCCTGAGACACTTGCCAGCATTTGCATCACTCTTGCACCCGAACCCATTCACAAGGGTACTGTACAAATTTAAGCATGAGTGCTACACTTTTTTTCGTCTCCCTGTGTTATTATCCAATCCTTGTATTACAATGATGCCCGCTTACACTCTTTATGTTATACAGAACTATTCTGCTTAATAATGGAATTGAGAAACACATAAGGAAAGCAAAGCAAACACATGCCAACTGTAGGGAAGCTGCTACTGATGCCTTGAGGGATTTGGGGCTCGATAGTTACAACTTGTAGCTGATAAAATTTTCATCTCTGTTCTTTTTTCGTGTAACGTGTGACTGCATTTTTCTATCATGTGTATACCAAAATATATATATGTACCTTTTTGAACAGAAAAACCAAACATTAGAAGTCTGTGTGATATATTAGCAGGAGAGTTGAACTCGGGTGATCTCCTTACTAAATCAGTGTATATGTGCGATATTCACTCTTCTATCTATCATATTGCTTTGTTCAAAACCAAAATCCAATAGTTATAAGTGGTAAATATCATTTATGGGCAAATTATGCATATTCTATTAGGGAATTCTAGGGTGCACAGGGCGTTTAGGTGGTGTATGTACAACACTTGCATTTTCAATCACCAAACCCTATAGCAAATTAGGTGCATTGATTTTTTTTGCCTTTCTTCTCATTCTCAATCAGGGATTTGCGATGGTGGTGTTTAGTGCTTCTGTGAATGTTCTTTCGGAAAGAACACAATGCAGAAAGGGATTTTATTCATTCCAAGTTTGTCATAGTTGAGAAGTTGTCCAGATTTATGTTGATAAAAAGTTGCATGATCCTTTGGATTTCCTTAGCTTTTAAAGTATTGGCCCTGACAACAAGAAGACTGTCATTAGCATAAGATAAGCTAGATAAGCTATCTTCCGATAGTTGTGTAGCACTGAAATGATTTGATAAAGAGTAAAATAACAACATTATATGATTTGAAGCGTTGCTCAAACTGCATTGGTTACGAATGAAACTTTGTTTGCTAACAGCATGATATAATAGTGTGCCACGGCCGCTGCACAAGGCTTTTCAACTCATAGAATTCCATCCCATTGTATAAAACATCGATTTCAATTTTATTAAGAACATCATTGTTTACATCTCTATGCCTCTATCTACATCATTGTTTACAGCTCTATGCCTCTATCTACAACGAATGTAACTAACTTTAGTTCATAGAAATAGAATTGTACGAGTTTGATGTCACCATGTTTGCCACACGATATCTCTCTCTAGGATGAGTCGAACAATGCTATCATATCATTTCAGTGCTACTAAGACACCATTGATGAAGGTGGAAAGATATAGTGAGTATTGGAACACAACTTCCGATGGTTCAAACGCCATATATTTGGAATTTTAGTCGGGGAGGTTTAGCTCTATAAGCTTTGTTACCAAATAGGTACCCCAATGGAAAGAATAGGTAAGTGGTGCTTGTGGTGTAGGTGAGTAGCAATGATAACCCCCCCTCTCTTTCCACGGATGCTTATTAATATTAAAATATACTGATATGAAATTATTGACAGATCACACATGTTATATGACCTATGTGATAACTTTTTGTGAGGTTTTTAGTTCTAAAGATATGATGTTTATTAAGTGCCATACAAGCGCGTGCGTGCGCACCCATACACATGGTGTTTTTTATTGTGCATATTCTAAAGCATATGACAAGATTGAATGACCCTTTCTCAACATTGTGTTACTTTAGGGGTTTTCCCACAAATATGACTTCTTTGATCGTGATGTGTTAATTATGTCTCATTCTCTGTCTTGCTTATTGGCTGTCCTCTACGTTATTTTAATTCCCAAAGGATTTTAGACTAGGAGATACCTTTGTGTCCTTACCTCTTTTTGTTACTTGATTTTTATGCTAATGTAAGAAGACATCAATTTTTTTAACACTATATACATTGGATACTGATTCACTGCAGTTGACTGTTCACGTAGTCACTGCAGTCAAAACAATACTACTTGATGAACATGTCATCAAATAATAACTATAACTATATATCAACTATGAATATGACAAAACTACACTGTAATATTGGGAGGACCGTATTAAATAATCAAATGTAACCCACTTGGGTTGACCTAGTGGTATTGGCTTGAGACCTGGGAGTGTGCTCCTCCTCAAGGTCTCAGGTTCGATTCTCTCTAGTGCCAATTTGAGGGGGTTAGTTTAGCTTGTTCAAAAAAAAAAATCAAATGTAAGTTGTTGAGATGATGACTAACATCTGAAATAACATCTGAAATTTGCTAAAATAAGAACAAAGGTAAAAATATTAAAATTGCTATAAATGGAATTTGGAGATTTGTCTTGAAACCAGAAAAAACTATACATGTCTCTAATAAAGATATAACTTTTTAATAAATAATTGTTGTTTTTCAATAAAAACTTGCTAATTTTAGTTGCTTTAACATGTGCAATATTGCACATATTGCACATGTTAAACATACCAATAAAAAGAGTCTTTAAAGGATTGATGTGAAATATAATTGATAAGAACACATCGCATTAATTTGTAAAATAAATTAACGGGACTAAAATCATTAAAAGAAACCTAGAGAAACCAAATAGCTCAAACTATAGGGACCAACAATGTAAATACACCAAACAAATATTATTCAATAGCTAATATTAGTATAAATTAATAATTGCAAACATGAACTGACACATTTGATACATAATTTAGTTCTTTATACCACCATAGGTTTCATTTCTAACATGTGTGTATCAAATACTATAGTAAAAGATTTAATTACAAACATGAAATTATTGACAGATCACACATGTTATATGACCTATGTGGTAACTTTTTGTGAGGTTCTTAGTTCTAAAGATATTATATTTATTAAGTGTCATATAAGCGTGTGCGTCACACACATACACATGGTGTTCTCTATTGTGGATATTCTTAAGCTTATGGCAAGATTGAATGACCCTTTCTCAACATTGTGTTACTTTACGGATTTTCCCACAAATATGACTTCTTAGATCATGATGTGTTAATTATGTCTCATTCTCTGTCTTGCTTATTCGTTGTCCTTACATTATTTTAATTCCCAAAGGATTTTAGACTAGGAGATAGCTTTGTGTCCTTACCTCTTTTTGTTGATTTTCACGCTAACGTAAAAATACATCAATTTTTTTTAACACTATATACATTGGATACTGATTCACTGCAATTGACTGTTCACGTAGTCACTCCAGTCAAAACAATACTATTTGATGAACATGTCATCAAATAATAACTATAACTATATATCAACTATGAATATGACAAAACTACACTGTAATATTGGGAGGACCGTATTAAATAATCAAATGTAAGTTGTTGAGATGATGACTACAGTGACATCTGAAATAACATCTGAAATTTGCTAAAATAAGAACAAAGGTGAAAATATTAAAATTGCTATAAATGGAATTTGAAGATTTGTCTTGAAACCAGAAAAACTATACATGTCTCTAATAAAGATATAACTTTTTAATAAATAATTGTTGGTTTTCAATAAAAAAAACTTGCTAATTTTAGTTGCTTTAACATGTGCAACATTGCACATGTTAGACAAACCCTTTTAAATAAATAAAAAGAGTCTTTAAAGGATTGATGTGAAATATAATTGATAAGAACACATCTCAATAATTTGTAAAATAAATTAACGGGACTAAAATCCTTAAAAGAAACCTAGAGAAACCAAATAGCTCAAACTATAGGGACCAACAATGTAAATACACCAAACAAATATTATTCAATAGCTAATATTAGTATAAATTAAAAATTACAAACATGAAGTGACACATTTGATATACACAATGTAATTTTAAAAATTATTATTATACACAGGCGAAGTTGTCCCTAATATAGATATACTAACATCTACTTCTACTAATAATATATAAACATCAAAGTTCAACAAAATAAATAAATTAGTTTCGCTTTAATATATATAAACGAGTCGTGATGAGTTCGCATAGAAAAAAATCGCTATAACATGTATTCTCCATTTTTTTAATCATAATATTAGTGAAAAATTAACTTAATAATTTAAAAAATCAGTATTATACTCGGGACATGTTATCATTCGGTACAAATTAAAAATAATTATAATACAATAGACAAGTTGCCGCTGATCTAAATTTTAAGATAATTATTAACCATGTGACATGTCATAACAAATATATATTATAAAATATTTATTATACACGAAACAAGTTGTTACTGTGAATTTTGTAAATTATTATTATACACGGGCGAAGTCGTCACTGATACAAATTTACTAACATATATTTTCTACCAACAATATATAAAAATCAAAGTCCAGCAAAATTTCATAACCGTCCTTATTAAATCTCATGATCTCCTTAATTTCATGTGCATAATGGTCATCTTGTCAAATTTAATTTATTTATTTTTAAAAAAAATTAATTATGGATAATGTTCCTCACAAGTGTAACCAATTTTTTTTTTTTTTTATTATACATGAGATAAGTTGTCACTGTTTTTTTT
>Ga0228710_1000169_pt1 | contig 63377 bp, 48 predicted proteins | sample MedpolnodulmetaG_FD_177995 | JGI IMG/M metagenome (GOLD analysis project Ga0228710, IMG submission 177995) | Root nodule microbial communities from Medicago polymorpha collected in Santa Monica, California, United States - pink nodules | ecosystem: Host-associated > Plants > Roots > Nodule... | reverse complement strand
CCCCCCGCATCTCTTATGTTAAAATATACACTTTCATCCCCTCTTATTCAAAACATACCTGAAAACATTTCACTTTTCTCCCCTAAGAGAAGCTTGAATTACATTCTTCTCCCCTCTTATGTTAAATTCTACACTTTACTCTCTGAATATTTTTTTAATTTCTAATAATCTAAAAAAAAAAGTCTAACACTTCAGAAAAGAAAAAAAAAATAGTATTACAGGTCTTTTTTAATATAATCAAAATTTGAATACATATTTTTCGCTATATTTTATCCAAAATTTCATTAACATATAGTTTTAAACCCTATTATAAAATATTAAACAACTCAAAATAAAATTAAAATATGTGAAAAATTACTAAATTATTAAATTACTGAATATTAAACAACACCAAAGTATGGTTATTTAAAAGTTAATTTTATACTCTAAATTATAAAATTAATAGCAAAATATTTAAATTTAATTATCATTGCCATTTAAATTATAAAGAAATGAATTTATTTTTCTTAAATGGTGGTTCAAAATTAGTATATATCATAAAAATATTTATTTATGTTAAAATAGATTAAATTGTAGTGCATATTTAATTATTAAGGGAGAGGTTGTAATTCAAACATTTTATAGAAGATGGAAGTATAATTTTTACTTTTCAATGGAAGAGAGTGTCTATTTTAACATAAAAGGGGAGTGAAATATAATTCAAACTTCTCTTATATGAGAGGGGAGTGTAATTTACTCATTTATATATATGATGGGTAAATTTTTGTAAGGTTTGTTTTATGCAACTATATTGTAAAGAAACCAAATATTGAAAAAGTTAAATTTAAATTTGCAGAAAATTTATTGATAGATGCACTAGATCTATTAACAAGTTGAGCTTGGGATATCTTTTATTGAATTTTGATTCATTTTCTAAAACGAAATACACTTATTCACAATATTTAGTCTTTAGACAAAGTGGTCACAATATTTCTCACAAAAAAAAAGAGAGAGTTTAAAAAACAAGGAAGTACAAATTTTATAAGAAAAATAAAACCATTAACAAACATAAATGAGTAACGTTTTGCTTTGTAGTGGCTACAGATTTGAATGAACGATAAATTTCACTAAAAATAAAAAAAAGCGCCGTTGCCGGGGATCGAACCCGGGTCACCCGCGTGACAGGCGGGAATACTTACCACTATACTACAACGACTTTTTGATGATAGCAATTCCTATAGCTATATAAATTCTTCTTTCTAAGAATTACCATTGAGTTCAAAACACGTGCGCCTGTAAATTGTAATTTCTTTCTGCAGTGGACTTAATATTCATATATTTTTAATGATGTAATACGACGGTCATAAACGTAAGTTCTTTCCAAAAAAAAAAATCATAAACGTAATCTCAAAAAAATAAAATAATAATAAACGTAAGTAAATATCCTTTTGGCAAAATTACATTAATAACATAATAATAAAATAAATCGAAATTAATTTTTTTTTAAGGAAATAAATCGAAATTAAATTAAAAATAAGAGATTCCGTTAATTCACAGACTGATTTGAATATATATACTGATAATTGATTTTTTTTTTTAAGGAAGGATTTGATAGAGAGATCAAATCAAATCAAATTACCATCATTCTATTAATTTCTTTATTATATTCTATTTTTTGGATCAAATAATTCTCTAAACCTCCTATAAAAAGGCTTAGCCACACACAAATTAAGAGATAAAGAGACCCAATGATTTGGTACGTACTGCTTCTCTCTATACATTTTTAGGGTTGTTTTTTTTTATTGTGTTTTGTTTATTTACTGTTCATCGATATGCTCATTAACTTGATTTTTTTAATGAAAGTAGAGTATGTAGTCAATGATCATTAACCGACTTATTATACCCATTCACAGGAAAGGTGATCCATCGCTAAACATTAATACAATTCATCACAATTCTGAAGATTTATCAATGACTTGCAACCCAAGAAACATGCATTCTGCTATCCGTTTCTTTAAGATTGTTACCTCAACAAATATTCAAGATGGAACCCTAGTAAGAATTCTTTCTTTCATCTTTTTTTCATTCTTTAATTTGGATTTTTTCTACTGACACAAAATGTAAGTAGGTATTGTTTGTTGTTTAGAACTAAAATTATTTAGGAACCAACTCTCCTAAACTTTTATTTATAAAAAAAAAAATACATAAGCCACATATGTATATTTCTCTCTTTTGCTTGTGAACTTCACAGTACATGCATGCATGCTAATATAATTTGCCATGACTGCAGAAAATTCCAAATGCTTTCACTAAGAAATATAGTGGTGATTTGTCAAACCCAATGTTTCTCAAGACTCCCGATGACAAAAAATGGGAAGTACATTTGACTAAAAGGGATGATGATATTTGGATTCACAAGGGTTGGAAAGAATTTGTTACACATTATTCTATAGATCATGGACACATGCTGATGTTTCAATATGAAAAAACATCTCATTTTGAGGTTTACATATTTAGCAAGAGTACTTTGGAAATTGAATATAACGTTGATGGCAATAATCAACATGAGCAGAACAACCTTGTTGAAAATTTGGATGAAAAACCTACATGCAAGAAGACTAGACCAAAATCACAAATTTCAAGTCCTCAACCACATAAGAAATTGAGAATTGGCGCAAGCGAAGACGTTGGAACAAGCTCCGCATTGAAAAAAAATCCTAAACTTGTCCAAGTTAAAGGTATAAAAAATTCATGATTGGATTAATCTCTATCATTTCATTTATCTAACCTAAGATTTTGATTTTTGAGATTCATTTTTTATAACATGCCATGTTCAATTTCTTAGAGGAGAGTGAAGATACCACTGAATGCCTTAATGTGAAGCATGATCAAGAGCCAAAGAATTCATCTTCAAAAATTGCTGCAGCTTTAAACAAAGCAAAAAACTACAAAACTAACAATCCCTTTTTCACTGTTGTCATGACATATTCCTATGCTAATAACTACATGGTGAGTCTTTGAATAGCTTCATTTTTATTTTTTTTTATGTTAAGATAGTTTTATATTTTTTTATTTCAACTTAATGTACATCTTAATTATTTGCTAGATTTTCTAACTTGTTACAAAATGAAAATCCAGTATATCCCAGTAGATTTTGAACAAAAGTATTTGAAGGAAAAACAAAGCGTTATTGCCCTTCGAGTCTTGGATAATGAGAGAATTTGGAATGTTAAACATTGTGGGAGACATGTTAGTACTGGATGGAAAAATTTTGCATTTGATAATAATTTGAAAGTGGGAGATGTTTGTCTTTTTGAGATGATCAAAAGCAATGTTTATGCTTTTAAAGTACTAATTTTTCGACTAGGCGAAGAACATTCCCTTCCACCACAAGGTAATCCTAGTTTGTTTTTCTTTAACTTGTTACTCTTTTTGGTTGATATGAAGAATAATGGCTATATTTTTCGTTCTTTGAATCAGTTGATGAAGATGGAGTCAATTGGGTTGAAACAGCAAGAATCCCTGGAGTTGAAAGTAAAACTATCATGTCATACAAAGGTAAATTTTTAACATCATTGTTGTGACTCCTTTTGGAAAGTTAAAGTTGAATCCAACAGTATTTAGTACAAAATGGTGTTCAGTTGAGGCTATATAGTGGCGCTGCGACAACCTAATTCGAATATACCATCATTTTTTGCGAATCACGGTTGACAATACTAGGATAAGAACGCAATGCAACTATACATGTTTCAAAAATAGACGTAGCTTATTTGTAAATTGATTTTTTGCTTTTCTTGGCATACCCCAGGAAAGAAGGCAACTCAAAATTCACTGAATGCTAGTTCATGCTCTTTCAAAAGTTCTGAAGTTCAGAAAGAATCCAATCAATTCGCATCCACTCTGAAAAATTCACATTTCACTATCAAAGTGAAATCAAGTCATGCGGATGTTTACAAACCGGTAAGCAATACACACACTCTCCCTCTGATCTTAAATATAAGCAATAAAGTATATGTATTTGTCGAAATTTGAACCAAATACCATTTATCTCCTGATTATGTTTGAAACTGGAGTAGTATTTAATTCATGTCATGCATTCTTGGAGCAAGCATGCAGTTATTGACATACTTCCGTTAACCGCAGCGTATACACAACTCGTTCTCCAAGAAGTACTTGTGTCACAAGAAGATTGTAACGTTACAATTTAATAAAAACCTGTGGCATGTAAGATTGGCGAGCTGTCCATCCGAACCGTCAACCAAGTTGAGTACAGGTTGGAGTAAGTTTGTAGAGGAAAATAAATTAGAGGCTGGAGATGTATGTGTTTTTGAGCTCGTCAATAAGGAAGATCTTGTGTTTGATGCTCATATTTTCAGAGGCTGCAATTAGACTATCGATTTGGGAAGATGTTATTGCCGCAATTATGCAAAGATTTATCACTCCTTGTGAGTTGTGATACGAACTCGTTATTTCCTTTTCCTAATTGTACGGTTCTCTTTATTTTCTTTCTCCTTATTTCCCTTTCGTAAGACTGTAAATTTTTATTTTTTTTTGCCAAGATTGACAAATATATGATGTAACATTGAACCAATTCTTTTATGTTGATAATAAGGTTTCAATTTCTTCTCCAAATTCTCTTCACTTTCTCTCTAGGAGTTGACACTCACTTGAAAAGTGCCGTTTTCTTCACTCTAAGATAATTAGAGTGTATCACCTTGCTTACCAATGTAACAGATAAAATTGATCTTTGTATGGTAGATGCTTTTCCTAAATTTACAAGATAGTGCTTATATTTAGTGCTTGTTTGGTGTAGCGGTGAAGTTGACGCTGTCGTGCGGTGAAAGAGAAGTTGGGATTTCCAACTTCACAAAATCACGATAAAAGCACCCTTGGGACGCGAGAATTGTTGATTCTACCGTGGAACCAAACATTGCATTAGTTTATCTTCTATTTAGGCTTTTGACAAGCTTACTTTTTCATGGATAATACAATCAAATGTATTGAAAAATGGCACAAAATTTGTGCACTTGTTTTGCACCGGAGATGTCAAGATACAAATAACATTTTTTTAAAGAAAATAACATTCTTTGTATGTAGTTAAAATCACGATTTAAATAAAAATAAAAAACTCTAGACTCTATGTTTCATACTATATAGTTCTCACCTTGCTGGTGTTACACTTTATGGCTTGAATGATTAGTTGGACCAAATTAATGACACAATAAAGGTGTACAATGTTAAGTAACATTGCATGTCGATCGACTCAGATTGGTGCATCTAATTCACTCCAATGAAACTCCAAAACAACAATGATATGAGAACTACGTACTCTATATTTAGTATGTATAGCTCGAAGGGACCAATTGAGTTAGACGTTTTCTTGGTGAGATCTTTTCATTATTCAAAAAAGTTTGATTCGGTCAAAGGCATACGAAGAAATCAGGCTTGCATGGGTAGATCCGATGAAATTTTTTAATTTGCATGATCCATGATCTTGATTTTGTTTAATTATATTGAAATTATTATTGTTGTTTAACGTTGTTGTATTATGTTGTTAAAGTTGTTGTGATTTAATGGCAAACTTTTCTCGTGTTCTAAACACACTCAGATTACATATTCCAAAATATCCACAAAATGTTTTCAGATTTTATAATCCAAACTGGAGCAAAATGAAAATTTTGGAAGACACGCGAGAGGTAAGTAGGATAGGAAAGAAATTTTCTAACAAGTATCCTAAAAGTTACTCAGGTTCTCTATGAAATCATGGTTAAATGTATGGACACGACTCTGGATTCAAAGCCTTTACACTAGAAATTGCCTCTCTATATATATAAAACGTTACTCTGTTGCACGTACAAGTAAAACATATTAGAATATAAACAACTTGTTTTCATTACATTAAACGACCACTGGAAGTAGGTTTTATACCCACTACAGTCCACGTGGAAGATCAATGGTTCTCTCTCCAGCCAATGTTTCATCTGAGCCATGACTGTATAGAATAACAAGTACAAATCAGTAAAATTAATGTATAGAAGTTATGACAATGAAATTAATCATCAGATATTTACCTTAGATAACTCAAAGCCGACATTCGGTAGAGACAGGTAAAGACCAAGACATGCAACCCGATTGTATAAAAGAATGCAAAAGTTCGGGCATACCTGTAAAGCATAATTTTAATCAAATAATATTATGACACACTCAATGAGTTCCAGACAAGGTTAAAAATGAAACAATATCTGGAGACCCATAAACACGCCTTTTGATTTCCTTTGGAGAGCCATAAACGATAAAAAAAAATCCATTTAGAAGGATGTATCAATGAATTGCAAGAACTAAAAATACTTTTCCTCCAAACAGATTAACACATCATTTGAACAGGAGAAAGCAGAAACACAAGGGTAGATCTAAAATAAGGCAGAAGCATACTTGTTACCGAGAAGAAATCGTCCGCTGCTGAGTGTGATTCTGTCCCTGAATCCCAACTCCTTGTATCTTTGATCTCTTTCCTATTACATGCATGACAGATAAGTCAGCGAATAACAAGAATTGAATGATATTTGATAGAAAATAAAGAATGCATTTCAAACCAATTGCCTCCTTATCTGGCTTTCTCCCAACTCCCTACTCTGCCTGCTCCACACTCTCCGTGTAAGGTAAAGAGAAGGAAGAGAGGGGAGATTTAAACAATAATTCCTCATCAAGACAGCCCCAAGTACCAGTGTTTTATTGCTTTGACAAGAGCTACTAACATGTATATTGATGAATGGAAGTTCATTCTTTGTTTCCAGAGCTGATTACTAGATGTTATGTGTTTTCTGATCTCATTAGTAAGACACTGAACACCTTTTAGTTTAGATATAAATTATTTTGCAAGCAAAAACAGTTGGGAAGACAAGCTGTCAATGACATCCTCGAGCTTCAAATAGGTAGAAGATTCTAATGAAGATCGTAATGTATGACTTAAGTAATCTTGGAAAGATATTTCCTTATACAAATTTTATAGACTTTGAATGTGGCGCTAAATATTTTATACAAAAATAAATGTGGCACAAAATACAAACTTAAAAAGATGTGTGCTTATAAAAATAAAATGCTTCGCTTAGGGGAAGTAATTATGTGAAGAAAATGGCCGACCTTTTTTGAGAATGCAGCAAAAGGATTTATATCTTCCTCGTATATCTTCTTGTATTTTGATTCAACATCTGATGTGAAACCACTTTCAAGATCTTCTGCATACTGAGCATAAAATCACAAACAATATCATCAATTCAAGATAAAAACTAGATTATAGAGGGCAAAAAATATTAAAGAAACAGCATGACGTTAATTTACAACACCTTCTTAGAACCCCTGGAAACCACTTTCTCAACATTATAGTCTTGGACATAACGAATCTTCCCGTACAGTTTAACATTATCTGCTTTAGTCTTTTCCAGTTCCGCTGTTAATACCCCAATTTTCTCCTTCAACTGCCTTATTTCCTGTTAAATGTGAAAAATTCACCCATGTCCACCATCATATTAAAACATAAAATTTGATGGAAATAACATCAAATAGAAAGGAGTAAGAAGAAAAGAGCGTCGTAAACCAATATTAACTATAAACATACCTCTTCTGTCTCTCTCAAGCGTGTCCTAAATCGATCTCTCTGACTACATATTACTTTAAGCATTGAGCTTTGATCTTGATCTAAGGCATGCCTTTGATCCATATTCTGATGCTGCAGAAGCAAACAATCGTAAAATTCAAATGAAGTGCAATATAATGCAGAATAAAATTTCCAATGCATAAACAACAACAACCAATGGGATAAACAGTCGCAACAAAATTATACGGTCCAAGAATAAAATTCTCAATGCTTCCCAAGATAATTAATGAAAACTAATTAGGTTTTATAGGGAAAAACAGTAATAAAACACCAATGGGATACAACATCTCTTCAGTTGTTGAAATTATGATATTTGGTTTCTATGCTTCGCAAATAAGTAAACCACGGCATGAAAAGCATATTGGAAAAAGGAATTCACCTCAGACACCTCACTCCGATTAGCCTCTGATAGATCCCAATCATCAAGGAAAGTTCCTTTATGATCTTTGGAACTGGAATTATATCCCTGTGTCAATAGAGCAGCTAGTGATTAATAAATAAAATACTTAGGAGGAAAATAAAGAGGTTCATCTTCTGTTAGTGATTGATATGGTAATAGAGGTTTCAATAGTAATTGTTCCAAACCTTGGATATATCATCTTCCAATTTCTGTATCAGTTTTTGTTGTTCATTAACCTTAGCTGAAAGTTCTGCCACCTTCTGCTCAGCTGTTTCGAGTGAAGATGTTTTTTCAGAAAGTTTGACCTGAAAACAGTAGAACCACATCTGAAAAACAATAGATATAATACCTACAGATCATATCAAGGAACAGTCTTATAAAGCAAATAACATGGTTCTTGATCCCAAAACATGTTCAAATACACAAGGTACAGGCGCACTAATAGTCCATGGCTTCTTGGGAAGCTACACCAAATATAGTCAGAATTATGCGAGTTGATTGATTCTACTCATCATTAGTTTCTTAAGAATATTGCGGATGGCATCAGATGCCTCATTACTATAAATCAATGATCATACCTTCAACTGCGTTAGCTCGTGTTCCATTTTTCGGTTCTTATCAAGAAGTAGAGATTCCATCTTGCTCATCTCCTCCCCACTTGTGGCCACTTCCCAGTCTTCAGCCTCAATTGAATTATAACCCACTGCCTGAATGTATTGACCATGAGTTAGATGGATAGTGCAGAGCTTGGTACCCAAAACAAGATGTTACATAAAAGTCCATTTGAAATGAACAGTATAATCACCTGCAAAATTTTTACTTTCTTACGCAAATCATCAACTATTTTTTCTGTTGGTCTTGTCTGAAGCTCTTTCTTCATTGCCACAATAGAAGCCTCCTATATCAAGAGAAAGCATAACAGAAAAAGTTAGAGCACAGCACATCTTAAACACAGCACACACACAAATACCGGGACTAGAAGTCATAAGCAGACCGCATTATAACTGTTTATTTTATTTAGTTAGAGAAGACCTTACTTCTGGTTAGAATTTAGGACATCAAACACTGAACGCGCAAGAAAAAACACTGTCATGCATTTTTGCATCTCAAATAAGGGCAACAAACAAATTCTCATCTGCTCAGAAGTAAATTTCACGAAGATCCTTCAAGCTAAAAGCCCAGTACAAATAGAGATAGAATGAAGGGGGTGGTTGTGAAAATATTTGTTTAGAAAAAAGCTTTAACAAGTTCATGAATAGAGAAAGGAAAAATTATGTACACATGTAAATGGATTTATATGCTTTCTATATATTAGGTTTTATGTTGGGGAGAGCAGACATAGAAACTTCATACTTGCTATGAAGACAGTTGGAGCAATATTGGGAACACAAAAGACCTACACGTGGTTTTTATTGATTTGGAGAAGATGTACGATAAAATATCTCGAGAGGTGTTAATGGAAGATCTTACAATAGAAAATAGTTCCGGCTGCTTACGTTCAAGTAATCAAATAGATGTGCAAGTGGGCCATGACCAGTGTGAGAGCATAAGGTGAAAAAATAGGATAGTTTCTTATAACCATAGGCATGCACCAAGTTTCAACTGAGGCACACAAAGTTAGCAAAAGGCATAAATTACAGATTAGAGGTGAAAATTCAATACTATAGAATATTAAAAGTCTCGTGTATAAAGCTTGGATGTTGTTGATGTAAATGTACGACCACTAGCATTGCATCTGATTTGGGACTGTGCAACGGTCCAAACAAACCCAAAATATATGGGATCAAAATTTTTGGGTGTTCACAATCTTCGGTTCAAACATCAGCAGAACTTAATATATTGAAATATCGGATGAATTTAGTCTCCATAACTACTTTGGAAAACAGAAGCCTCACCTTTTCATTAAGCATTGCAGTGAATTTCTTCACATCATTAATGTGTTCTTCACGTTCATTTGATAAGGTTGTTTCAATATTGTGTAGCTCCATGTTCAATTCAGAGATTAACTTCTCTTTGGCAATTAAAGAATTCTCAAGTGCATTATTTGAGTCTAAATTATCACTGCAAAAATACAAACAGTATTATAAGACTATTGCCCAATTAAAGAAGAAACAGAAAAAAAGGGGTGGTATTAATGAGAAGTGTGCATATATAGATAGGAAGGCAAATGGACAGAAACAATTTGACTAGCCTTGTATAGATAGGAAGGCAAATGGACAGAAACAATTTGACTAGCCTTGTACCACAGAAAATTTATGGTGTATTCATCACAAAGAGTTGATCATATAGAGTCTAGTCCAATGCACAATATAGCAGAAGACCAATTGAAACTAAGAAAACATTGATAAAGAGCTTATCCAAATGATCTTTTCCAAAAATTTGGTCTTTAGTAATACACAAGGGCATCATTTAATCTATGAGTCCAACCACACCAAGAGGAAACATATTTTTATTATCATTGTGTAGTGTGATATGTGCTCATCACAAAAAATTTGCTCGGTTTCATTTGGAGCTTAGAACACATCCATTACTTAGTTGACAATACTTCAACAACGAAAGAAAGATTGATAAATCGGGGTGCCTAAATAATGACTTATTTGTATGTGTCTCTTAGATTATGAGGAGATTTGTGATAATATGTTTTGGCAATATGAATATCTGCTGAGGTATTTTGGAACCAGCAATAGGAACTTTACTTGGTTTGAATAAAATTAGGTAACTGATGATATATATTGTACTATTTATGTTGCCCAAGGCAATATAAATGTTTTTCAGCAAGCCACTCCCATAAATTGTACTCAGATTTTTTCCAACAATTATCTTTGGTAGGAAAACGAGACAGAAACTTTGGAGGAAATACAGATTGGAATAAGCATTAAAAATTAAAATGATGCTAGAGATGCATAGTATAGTTATATTGAATTCTTAAACTCAAACCATAATGTTTCTTTACATAGAATTTGCAAGATAAAACAAATCATTTTCATTTTAGAAATCACAATGTGCTATACAGCTATAGCACATAGCTGCAAGTTATTTGTGTTGTGTTTACTTTGGGTGACATTATAATTTATCCAAAAAGAGAAAAAGACAAGGACTAACTTACCTCTTCTTAGTTTCAGAATCTTCATTTGCTGTTTGCAACTGAGATCGAAGTACCCCCTGCATGTACAACAAAGCATCAACAGAAGTAGAACAAACAGCATAGCAGAATAATAGTAACTTGATACTGAATTATTTATTTCACTCAATTAGTGGGATAAAAACATGTAATATTGTTTCTACAGGAATCAATAATAACTGTTCTATATATTACAATTATTCTTGGTCTCTTTATATAACTAATTCACAAAAATTAAGAAACATGGTTAATTTAGTTAGTAACATTAAATTTGTTAAAAAAGTTGTATATTTTTTTTCTTTCAGAATTAATCTTGAAATTAGTGGGACTCATCATCTCACTCCTTTAGCCTAATTAATTTGTATTGCTATTCATCATCCGCCTCTTTCCTCAATCATCAAAAGAGAGAGGTGATGAAGTAATTAAGGGTATTTTGGTATAAAAAAAAGTAATTAATACAAGAGACAGTTTGGAAGGAGACTTGTATGGAGGTAGTATAATCTTATAATCATATTGCTTATGTCTATGGGCAGAAAGAACATTATCACCGATACAAAACAATGCAGGTAAAGGGATAACAAGTGAATAATCACACCTTCTCTCTCTCCAAACCAAGAAGCATTGTTTGTGCTCGTTCAACTTCATCCATCAGGAGATTGGCCTCTGCTTGCTTAGCTGCCCTCTCTTCCTCTGAAATTATCATTTACGTGAGATCATTTTCAATATTGAATATTCTGTGATTCATAATTTCAAAATGAAGAAAGAGAAGGCATAGTGCTGAAGTCAGACTGCACTTGTAATATAAATAATTGATGTTACAGATTCAAGCAATAAGTGTATGCCCAGATTTGAAAACTATTTGATTACCAGACTGAGCACGGAGTTCAAACAACTGGTTTTGTGCAAGTTCGTGCAATTTCTTCATATTTGAAACACTTTCTTTAGCACTCTGCAGCTGGTCCTGTAATAATTGTTCCCTGCAAACAATAGAGGAATCAATAGTCTTGGTAAGCAATAATAACTTAGAGAAGGATGGTTCCAATACTGTAGTCAACGTATGAAGCTGGATCAGGAAACAAATGATATCTAAATTCAATGTTCTTGTCCAATAAGCAAGACGATACCTTTCTTTTAAAATTTCTAATGTTTTCTGGTTCTCCTCTGCTAGATTGCGATGCTTAATCTCCACAATTTCTTTTACTTTCTCTTCCATCTGTTACAAGTTTAAATGTCAAATAGAAATCAGTGGCTTAATCTCTAGAAATGAAACAGAGACTATGATATATTATGCAATAGTATGCGCCAATACACCATAACATAAGTATTAACAACCTGTTGCTCTAATTGCCTACTTCGCTCTTCAAGTCTTCGTATTGTGGCCTGCTGATTCTTCAAGTGAGTTGCCTCTGTTCTAAATTCCTCAAGCTCAACTTTCATTTTCCGGTTCTCAGATTCTAGCTCGGACAGCTTGAGATCTTGCTCCTATACAAAGAAATATACAATAAATGAAAAACTAAATAGCTTGGAAGAAGCATGCAAGTAGATGTTTGCAGATGCACAGAAATTTCATATATAACTGTGCAAGCATGCTAAGAAGAAAATTCTTGGAAACAAATAAAAGGAACCTAAACTGGTGTCTATAATCCTGTAAAAGCCCACCACATATCACCATTAACTAGAATATGTAGATAACCATAAACAAATAGACGACAGATAAAATTTAGGAGAAAGACATCATATGATTTGAGAAATATGAAATTTCCTATAGCACCTTTAGGATGATCACAAGTTTCACAAGGTATATTTGGTAGTTTCATTGGATGTAGCTGCCAGTTGTTGGCACAGGAATAGAAATTGCTCAACATTAGGGTGGCAAGAAGCTGAGGGGAGAAATATGGCACTGTACATGCCTATTAAGCAGTGATTCACGGGATGGTTATATGGACTTTGATGGTCACACTCATGATACACGTGGTAGAAGGACGATTGAAATTGTCAAGTGAAGGCCTTTTAAGGACTTTCATTCCAGTTATACCTCGTAGACAAGGGCCTGCAAATGCAATTAATTTCTGAACTCTAGATTAATTATCACACCATACGGCATGATAGAATGCTTATGTTTGTATTCCTCTCCCCCAGCCTCCCTTTTCTTGATCTACACAGATCATTTACATTTTACATTTATCTAAACATATGTATATCTAAATGGTACATGAATCACATCAAATGACCATAAAAAATCTCCCGCAATTTAAAAGAATTGTGTCAATAATTTAGATATGACAAATATACATTCATAACCCATCTCGTCTCACGGACATATATATTCAATACACCAATACAAACATAAGTTCTTAAATCTATTATCATTAACATACGAAAAATTGAAAACAAAAAATGCATTAAGATTTACAGGTATATTTTTACTGCAAGTTAGTGTCATGGAGAATTTTATGTAGTGCTGGAACTCACAGCAACTGAGGCAAGAGCTGGATAAGGATCTGGAGCTTCATACAGCTTTTGATAGATGTTAAGGAAAGCATTTTCCCCAAACTTTGCTCTTTTTGTAAGATTATCAACCTCTTCCTGATACCCCTTAAGCAAGGTGTTAAACAAACTTGACTTATCCTCAGGCGAAGCTTTCTTGAAATCTGTATACATTATAATTTGTGATCTTTCATGCTAGATCAAGTAGCCAAAATTTGGAAATAACAGTGAAAGTATATGCATACTTCTAGTGCTCTCTGCAAGCTTCCGCCTATTTTTCTGACTGTTTTCTTGGTTTTCTGCAATTCGAAGCCCTTGTTCATCTAACACGGATTTCTCCTTCTCTAAGTCAAAATCTGAAAAAGAGAAAATAAATCATTGCACCTATATGCTTTCCCTTCCACTTTGGTACTATTTACTAAATCAGGTTCAAAAATCATAATATTTCATAAAAAAGTAAATCCTGCCATTTCATAATTTTTTTTTACAGGATCACTAATTCCATTCATTTCAATGAAATTCTCTTTGGTTCTAAAGTTGAAGTCCCTTCAATTCTTACAAAATTCACTAAGATCTGCATAATGCAGATTTCTTAGAAATAAAAATAACAAATCACACACTGCATTTGGCACACAAGTAAGTGCAAGTAAGTAGGGGGTGGTCGTGGTGCGGTTTGGATCGGTTTTGAGGGGGAAACAATCTGATCCAATTTTTATTTAAGTAAGCTTGATCACGATGCTTGGAGGATTCAATTTTGAAGTAATGCATCAATTTGAGGTAAAATATAAGAAAAAACTTAGAACTAATTTCTAGAATTACAGTAAAATTGAATATTGAACACTTTGATTATTCTGTATTCGAGCTAAACCGAAGCAAAAATAACAAAGATTAATTATGGCATTGAAATTGAATAGAATCGGACCTTTCCAGAAAGCGGAGACGACGGAGATCGGAGAGTTGGTTGTGTCCCTCTCCGATCCACTTGGCGGAGACTCCATTTTTGTTACCGATGAATGAATAACAAATTCTTCAACTTTGTTCAATGAATTCAAGTGTTAATTAATCGCTACGAGATTTCACCAAATCAGAATGAAAACAACCATGTCTTCTCTCTGTTAAGAAAAATCGATCTACCGAGTCATTTCTGGGAGTTACTAAATGCACCCCTTAGTTTTGCTTATACGACCTTCTTTTACTTTTTTCCCAATTCTTTTCAAAACTATTTGTGTTCTAAAATTTTATTAATTAATGAGAAAAAGGATATGTCAATTAAACTAGTATTGCAAAAATATTTTGCACTGTCTCCTTACTTTATGGAATATTTATTATAGAGTAAAACTTTTCTTTTGACAAGTTTTTAGAGTTTAACTTATATATTTTTGAGTCAGGATCCATTGACACCAGGTGTCTTAAGACTTACACCAAATCTCAATCATTAAATCTAATTAATCCGACCACTCACAATTAATTCATAAGAGATTCATGTGAGCCTTCTTTGTTCTTTCATCCTTTATCACTGCCCACACGACCAAATCTCAGATCTACAACAATCATTTTAATTTGATGAAAATTACGACATCTTTAAAAACCTAAAATACAATAAATCATTTGAAGCATCTCATGTTTTTATTTTTCTTTAACCTATTTCCCTTGTGTCCAACATCTGTCAACAGTGACACAAAAAATCCCCAAAATAAGATACAAGCTGTTTATATTTCATATAAATTCCATTTTGATTGCGGTGTTGAATTTCAATTAAGCTGTTTAGATTGCAATGTACAATTTTTGTTTTCCACATGAACTCCATTTATTTGGCAGCGATGTTAAGGGATAATTCATATCAATTTTTGTTTGTTGAACGACATTAGACAATCACGGTTGTTGAACTTTCAATCATTAATATGGCATTAGACAATCACTAGAATTTGGCACAAAGAAAATCACGCTTGAAGTTTAGTCTCAATGAATTCATATAAAATTGAAGTTTTAGATTAAGAACGTGAATTCAAATAACTAAGGAAATGTGAAAGATATTAAAAGTGAAATTTGTTCATGAATTATCCCTTAATATCAAATAACTTCGAATGATTTATTGTATTTTAGGTTTTCAAAGATGCCATGATTTTCATCAAATTGATAGGTTTGTTGTTGATCTGAGTTTGTTCATTTTTTTTGTTGTTGAGGGAATCTGAGATTTGTTCATGTTGGCTGGGATCAAGGATGAAACAAAAAAGAAGGCCCACGGGCATCTCATATGAATTAACTATGAGTGGTCGGATTAATTATATTTAATGGTTGAGATTTGGTGTAAGTCTTAAGACGTACACCTGGTGTCAACGGATCCTGACTCTATATTTTTTTCATGAGGAATGTTATTTAAACAACAATTCTTTTTTGACAATTTATGAGACAACTAAATATACAAAGAAATATAAATATTAGCACAAGACCAAAATATTAGAGAGTAAATAAAAACATATGAGAGAGAACGTTGTCACAAAAATTGTCATAAAATAGTTTTCAAATCATTTCTAATTTTTTATACTTTTGCTAATTATAATCCTCAAATCATAGAAAGGTCACTTATTACGGGAAAAAGGAGTATGGTTTGGCATGCCTTTGGGTTTATCTTATTTCCATAGTATTTGCGTGCAAACTTATTTAGATTTTGCTCTTGTTGGTTTCTTTTCACAAAGAAAAAGATATGAATAGTAATTAGTGTTCATTGCTACTTATGCACAGAAATTAGCACGTGAATAAGGACATCTTTGCAAAGAAAGAGATTTTTTTTTTTTGTAGGACTCTTTTTAACTATAAACCTTGACCTCACTATTTGTCACACAAGGATATCTTTGCGCAAGTAATATTTGCTAGCATTGTGGACGATACTCTTCTTGCACGTGCATCTAACTCAATATAAGCTAGCAACTACTGACTTGGATTTTTTTTCGAACAACTACTGACTTAGATTTAAGATAAAGGTCGTCTAATTTAATAACAGCTTCTGGTAGCAATTTAATTAATATTGTAATAAGGAATTATTTCTTTTGCTGTACTAAAAACTCAATAAGCTTTATCTGAAAATGTAAGATATTGAGGAATCAAAAGTGAGAAACTAAGCTTTATCTAAAAACTATATATATTTGCTGATATGAATCCAAGAACAAGAATGGAAGAAAAAAAGAATGGAAGAAAAGAAAGAAAGAAAAACGAAGGACTGAAGCGATGAAAGAGAAAGAGAAACACATTAACATTTTTTAACAAGGAGATCCATCTCCACCGTTTGATCAGATTCAATGGTTATGATTTAACCCTCTCACCTCTCACATTAAAAGTCCTCTCATTTGATACATGCTCTATACACACACACACGACTCTAACCCGTGTGATGCACGATCGCACGGGTTTTGTAGAGTTTCATATATAAAATATCAAATTGTCTATATTATTACTTGTAGAGTTGCATATAAACTCAGAAAGAATCAAATTGAGAGACAATTGAGAGTGATCGACATGCACAATCTTAAAAAAGCAAATTAACAACATTTAGATTGCATCAACAAAAATGAATATGAAAATCAACAAAAATGAATATGGAATCAAAGTCATTACTTTGCCTAAACAAAGTAATGTTATAATCTACTCTAGCGATTTTTGCAAATAAAAAGTCAGAATAAACAACTTCAAGTAATATAATATAAGAGAAACAAAGAGGCCGGCAAAATTACAGGAAAAAGTGAAGTTTCTAATGATAAAATTATCATCTGGGTCAGTCAAATTATCTACAATTTTAAAGATGCAATTTTAATATCGTAAAACGTAGTAAGCGTACACCAAAAAAAATGAAAAAAGAACTACTATTAATAAAGGTACCGCTGATAATAAAAAATAACTACTATGAGAGAGGAAACCGCTAGGGCGGTTGGGGATTTAAAAAAAATGTTTTAGTCATGTATTTCATTTTTGGAAACAACAATATTTCAACAAAAGTAGAAGTGGCATAACAGTTATAGTTGTAAAGTGAAAGCATATGATACCTGGTTCGATTCCTTGCAAACTTTTTTTCTTCATAAAAATTACTCAGATCCACCAAAAAAGGCGGGATTAATTATGGCAAACTTATCATATAAACTATGAAGTGTTTGCGTGTTTGTAAAATCATCCAAACACACCACACAACTAGGTTCACCAAAATTTAAGGGAACAAAACCTGTAACCAATATTATAAAAAAATAAGTATATAGAAATGAAATCTGTTTCCATTATTTAATCAAAATTTAATATAGTAACGTGGTAATGAGTTTTTGTTTGAGGTTATTGTTCTGGATCGGCCAAAAGGACATTTGGCCCATTTACTTAGGTCCAATACAACCCAAAGCCCAAATACCATATTTGGCGACATTACTTGTGATACACCCCTTCCCCGCGAGGGGGGTGAACGGAGCAAACGAGACCTGTTCAAGTGAACCCCAGCGTCTATTTGCACGTTCCCGCAATAATCTCTATGGCGGTTACACTTCCCACGATTTCATAACCGCCACAGCCTGGTGTGCCATTACAACGACTCTATGGCGGTTACACTTCCCACGATTTCATAACCGCCACAGCCTGGTGTGCCATTACAACGACTCTGCAGCCTCCACCTCTATATATAGGGGACTCATAGAAGTCCCCAAGGCAGAATCTAAATCTCCCTAAAAATCCTTGTTTTCTGATCTCTACTGACCTAAGCGTCGGAGCAACTGCAGAAAGCTGTCTGTTTGGATCGCCCAAGGACTCTTAACGAGTTACTAGCAATCGCAAAGATCTACATCGCATATGAAGAGGAGCTGTATGCGGACAGCCTCAACAAATCCCGAAAGGAAGAGCCTGCTGATGAATCCTCCAAAAAGCCCTTCCATGAGAAAAAGAGGGAAGGCAAGGTAACTCGTGAAGGCAAAAGACCCAACGGTCACTTCATCGAGTATACACCCTTGGCCGTGTCTAGGGAGAAAATTCTCGTCGAGATCGCAGTGGCCGATCTGACAGAAGCTGGCGTCAAGCCACCAAAGGCTCCATCTCAGGAGAGGAAGGGGAGTTGACAAAACAAAATATTGTTGATTCCACAAGTGCCACGGGCACGTCACTGATGACTGCAGCCACCTGAAGGACGCCATAGAACTCCTCAACCAATGAGGACGGCTCATACAATTCATAAAGAGCCCCGAGGCGGCGAGAAAGACCGTCGAGCTCATCGACGATGGCACCGAAACTAGTAAAATAGTCGCCATGTTCGTAGAGCATCTGGGGGATTTCCCTGACAACGTGGAAATCACCCCCTACTCATGCACCTGGGAACAGTTTCCCTCCGCCAACGTCATCACGGGAGGAACGCTTAACATTTCCATGGGAAGCTTGAAGAGAAAGTTCGAAGAGCTCATGAGCGTCAACTTGTTGGCCCCCTCCAACCATGGAGGAAGACCACCTTTGGCGTTCTACGACTCAGAACTACCCGGCGGAGCTTCAAATTCAACCATTCCTTTGCTCGTGCGAGCATCAATGGCCAACATCGATGTTCGTCGAGTCCTAATTGACACAGGGGCCTCATGCGACATCATGTACACCGGCCTGTTCAAAACTCTTCAACTTACAGAGAAAAACCTTTCTCCTTATGTTGGAAATGAACTCTTTGGCTTCAACGGTTCGTCTACTCAACCATGGGGTTACGTAGAACTGCTGGTCACCTTCGGTGAAAAGCAGGCCACGAAAACAATAAAGATCCCATTCCTGGTGATCGTCTGTCCTTCTCTCTATAACTGCATTATAGGGAGAACCAGGCTCGCCAAACTAGGCGCTGCATGTTCAACCGCTCATCTGAAGTTGAAATATCATGCAAAAGATGGCATCATCACCTCTCTGAACGGAGACATCGAAGCTGCAAGAAGATGTTTCCTCCAGGCTAACACATCACAAAACTCGATTTCCCAATTCAGCAAACCTGCTGACGACAAAGGGAAAGCTGATGCGAGCACTCTAGATGCCAACTTGGTCGAACTTGACCCTAGGTTCACCAAGGAAGACCTTAAGGAACAAAAGAGAGAGGAGAAGGATCCGATCAACGCGAAACTTCTCAGACCTATTCCTGACGGTGAATTCGAGTTGGTCCCTTTCGGGAACGACCCCTCAAAAAACTTCAAGATCAGCAAGGATCTTCCTGAACTTGTCAAAGCGCAGCTGGTCGCCTGCCTCATGGAGAACACAGACCTATTCGCCTGGAGGGCGCCCGACATGCCCGGAATCAACCCTAGCGTCGCTTATCACCAGCTGACGGTGGATCCCGATGTAAACGTTGTAGCCCAGCGACGTAGAAAGCAGTCTCCTGAAAAGTCAGAGGCTGCAGAAAAAGCTGCAAAAGACCTCTTAGAGGCAAATTTTATTTCTGAGGCCAAATACACTACCTGGCTCTCCAATGTTGTACTTGTCAAGAAATCTAATGGAAAATGGCGTATGTGTGTTGATTATACAGATCTTAATAGGGCCTGCCCTAAAGACGCGTATGCTCTTCCTAACATCGATAAACTCGTAGATAATTCCTCCTGCTACAAACTTTTATCCTTCATGGATGCCTATTCTAGTTACAACCAGATAACCATGGCCGAAGAAGATAAAAAGAAAACAGCTTTCATGACCGAATCGGGGAACTATTACTACAACGTAATGTCCTTCGGTCTACGAAATGTGGGGGCTACTTATCAACGGAAGATGAACAAAGTCTATGACAAGGCACTTTTGGGTGACATCCTTGAGGTCTACATGGGCGACATGATTGTAAAATCCCAACAAGAGGTTGATCATGCTGCCCATCTCAAGAGAGTGTTCGAACAAACTCGGAAATACAACATGTGGCTCAACCCGAAAAAATGCACTCTCGGAGTCCAAGCGGGCAAATTCCTTAGTTTTTACCTAACGGAAAGCGGAATTGAGGCGAACCCGGATAAATGTCAAGCGTTTACCAAGCTTCCCACACCCCACTCCAAGAAGTGCATCCAAACACTCAACGGTATGCTGACTGCCCTCTCAAGATTCGTGGCCAAGTCCACTCAACATGCTCTCCCTTTCTCCAAGCTTTTACGAAAGGAGACGAAGTTCGAGTGGACAGACGAGTGCGAGGCCGTCTTAAAACATCTCAAAGAAACTCTTTCAGCACCTCCAGTTCTCTCACGGCCCGAACAAGGTGAAGTATTGTACCTATACCTTTCTGTCTCATCAGAGAAACAACAGAGGGTCAGAAGCCAGTCTACTTCACCAACAAAGCATTGCTAGGGCCAAAGACGAGGTACCAAAAGATAGAAAAGTAGCCCTCGCCCTCCTCACAGCAGCTCGGAGGTTGAGGCAGTATTTCTTAGCTCATACAGTAATAGTCCGAACGAACCAGCTCATTAGACAAATCTTGGGTCGCCCCGACGTCGCTGGACGGATGATGAAGTGGCCACTCAAACTATCCAAGTTCGACATACACTACGAATCCAGAAAGGCACTGAAGGCGCAGGTGTTCGCAGACTTTCTTGCCGAAGATGACCTTCCCGATGGAAGATAACACGGAATAATGGACCGTCTTCGTAGACGGATCATCCAACTTTAAGGGAAGCGGAGCTGGAATAATCATAGAAAACAACAAAGGTATCGTTGTTGAAATTTCGCTTGGTTTATCTTTTTTCGTAACCAATAACACTGCAGAATAAGAAGCCTTCTTGGCTGGCCTGCGGACCGCCCAGGACCTTGGAGCCAAAACGGTAAAAATCTTTACCGACTCTAGTTAGTGGCTTCCCAAGTCAGAGGCGTATTCCAGGTCAAAGAGGAGCACCTCCAACAATACGTCCAACTGGTACTAGAGAAGATGAAAGAATTATAAACTGTCGAGGTAACTCACGTTCCTCGCGAACAAAACACCAAGGCAGATATTCTTTCAAAGCTCGGCAGTGCACGGACTGCAAGCGGAAACAAAACTGTCATACAAGAAGTCCTCAACGAACCATGCGTTCAGAAACAAAAGGCTCAGCTCCATGAAATCAACTCAATCATTAGGATGGAGGATTGGAGAGGACCCATTTCTCGTTACATAACTAACGGGGAAGTCCCTTCCGATCCGCATGAAAGAACAAGGCTGAAACGAAGGGCTTGCTCATTCAATTTAGTGGAAGGAATCCTATACAAAAGGGGTTTCATCATACCGCTTATCAAGTGTTTTGGACCTAAAGCTTTCGCATAAAAGGTTGCTACGAGCAGGACCCAAGACTACGTAAACCTTTGTGACAAATGTCAGCAACACAAGGACATGCACCTTGCACCTCTCGCTGAGTTAACATCACTGGTTTCCCCTTGGCCCTTCGTATGGTGGGGCATCGACCTTCTGGGACCATTCCCTAAAGCCACCGGACAACTCAAGTATCTGGTAGTTGCCATCGACTACTCAACAAAGTGGATCGAGGCCGAGCCATTAGCGAGGATCACAGCCAAAAACGTACTTTGTTTCTTCAAAAGGAACATCTTGGCAAGATTCGGAGTACCGACCCTAGTGATATCCGACAATGGGACTCAGTTCACAGACTAAAGATTCCAGGACTACCTGAGGAAGATTGGGATCAAACAAAGTGTCACCTCCGTTGAACACCCAGAAGCTAACGGCCTCGTCGAAGCAGCGAACAAGGTCATTCTACAAGGGATACGAAGGAGGCTGGACGCAACCAAAACTAAATGGGTTGAAGAGTTGCTTACGGTCCTCTTGCTACATAACTACTCCCCACTCCACTACTGGCGAGTCACCTTTTCGACTCACGTATGGGATAGAGGCGGTCATACCCATTGAGCTAACTGAGCTCACTTGGCGGACTGACGCCAACACTGACTTCCCAGCAAACACAACAAACCTACGTGAAGAGCTCGAATTTGCCGACGAAGTCAGAAGTAAAGCTGCCTTGCGAGAAACAACACTAAAACAAAAAATAGCCACTCGCCACAGCAAAAAGGTCATAAAGAGGGAATTCGAAGTAGGCGACCTCGTCCTCCGGTGAAACCAAAAGGACTCTGAATAAGGGAAACTCGCCGCCAACTTGGAGGGACCCTACAGGGTCCGAATCAAAACAAGAACAAGGGCCTACAGACTCAAAGATCTCCACAAAGGTACAATTCCAAGAACTTGGAATGCCGAAAAACTCAAAAAGTATTACACTTAGATGGCAAACTAAGCCAAACTACTCTAATGTACATACTCAGTTCAATACAATGAACTTCATGCTCTCCAATAATCGAGCAAAATTAAACGGAAGAGGAAATTTGTGCCACAACGAATCCAAAAAAGTAAAGGATATGTGAAATCTACACAACAGATTTACTTACTCCTCAGTATGTACGCTAACAGCTGCGACATCACTGCTCGACATGTTAGGTAGAACCCCAGCTCGCGATGGGTGATTCACGCCTCAGTGCGTTGAACTTAGATTGGTTTTCTTTGTTCATCTATTATTCTCCATCCGAAACACAACTTTGGACACACATTCAAATAAACAAACTCTTGGATGTGAAATGCTTCTAACAAATACTTCGCGTAACAGTTAGAACTCCCACGCCTAGATTTTCCCTTGCAAAACAACACAAAAGGTAAACGTTCCAACTGAGCAACAAATACCTGGGAATAGAAGGGCAAAACTTTAATTCAAAACAACGAGTTAAAGTGTTAGGACGTAGGCGAACATGCAAAACTCTCCAGTCATTAATTCATTCCATCGAAACAATGACTGTCGGGGGGTAGGCCATTCCACCTTAACAAAGATACTTCGTTTCAAAGGTTGCCTCATTTGTCAAAACGAGCACCAAGAAACAGCCAAACACCGAGGGCACACGAATTGTTACACTTTGTAAAACATGCAAATCAGACAGTTCGCCCTTAACAATAAAAAGCCTCACGCAACGAGCACTCAGTTCGAAACATTGTACTTGAAAATAAAACAAACATTTTCAGACAAAGTATAATTAAAGAGCAAACAGATTATATTGCAAAGGTGCTAAAACCACGAAGGGCGCACAATGTCATTTCAAGCATGGTTGTTAAAGAAAAGTAAAATTACAAGGCCGCATCGGCTTGGGCTTCGTCAACATGCCCCATATCCTCTTCGAGATCAGGGGGAGGTGTGATCACCCCATCTCTCACATCACTAAGATGATGAATTCCCTCGACGCTCAAGTCGTTGCCGGGGTTCACCACCTTCAGCTAAGCCACTGCGCGATCAAAACCAAGCTTGACGGCATCCACCAAGCTTCCTTCTTGCACGCTAACCCTTTCTAGCAGGTCAGCACGCCTCAGGACAATCGTGTCCTCCGCCTCATCCTCCCCAGGGAGGTCCGCCTTCTTCAAAGCTTCCTCCAAGGTCACCTTCTCCTCGGCCAGCTTCCGGGAAGAGTCAGCCGCTTGCTCAAAAGCAGTCCGAGCTTCTGCCAATTGCTTTTCCACAACAGCAAACTGGCGGTCACGCTCTTCAGCAACTGACCTCTTGCTCCTTGCCCCGTCCTCAAGAGCAGCAACTTTAGCAGCCAGAGCATCCCTCTCCTGCACCAATGCATTGGCCCGGGTTTCACTCTCCAGCGAAGCATTGTTCAGGGTCGTGGTGACCTCCAGAGCCTTCATAGTAGCAATAACCCCATCTGTTATTGCCTTGCTCTTGCCAGCTGAACCCAGATCCTAAATAATCTTCAACTCAGGATCATCCAAGAAGAGGGTCGAACGAGGGCCACATCGATCCGGCTCGGACCAAACTTTCGGGAGCTGAAGGAAGTCCCCACTCTCGGAGCGAACTAGAATTGCCCTGATAGGCGTGATTGGCTCCTTAGAAGGCGTCCCCACCTTCCTCCTCTTCACAGAATCCTGCACCAACTCTCTAGGAGGACCATCACCTTCCAAGTCCACAACAGGACCAGGGGTTGAGCCGGAGCCAGAGCCGGCTATAAGGTGCTCCAGGGATTGAACGTTATTACGCCGCTTCTTGGCGGCAACTTTCTTGTTCGCTTTGTTGACAAGGGCACCTAGATCTTTCATCTTTCCTGCAAAACATAGAAAGGAAAAAACTTGTCAGATCTGAAGGACAACACACAAGAACAAGCTAGTTAAGAGCAAAAAAGAAGGTACAAACTACCAAGACAATGGGTTTCCCCGTTTGTCAGTTTTGACCTTCCGCGGGAGAGACTGAACAAACGCCCAAAGTTATTGGCGCACATCTGTCTCCTCCTCCGTGAGACTAGCAATGGTTCGGCAAAAATCTTTCGGTTCATAGCCAAAGTGGTCTTGAGACCAATATGGAGGAAAACGCGGGCGGCGTTCCTAAACACCATCCTTCGTCGCCTCCAAAAGGGTATCCAGAGCTGCATCACTTTTTGGTCTTACCAGAAAGAAGCGCTCTTTGAGACTCCACACTTTCCCAACAAATATCTCAAACATCTTCTGGGTCTGACGGAAAGAAACCCAATCCGTACCTCGTTGTACGGTAAAAATGGTAAAGATGACATTCTTGGAAACGGGAATTCGGAGATAGTCACACACCAATTCGAAGGCCCTCATAAAGGCATAAGAGTTGGGGTGGATCTGAGAAGGCGACAATTTAGTCCAGCGGAGCATCTCCCGTTGGAAGTCAGAGAAAGGGAGCCGAAAACCCATGTCTTTGAAAACCACTTCATACATGGGAAAGACGTGATTTCCGTACTATGAGCACACTCTATTAGATGTGCTCGGAAGTACTAACTCCCAGTCTTCTACTCCGCCAATGGAGTCAAAGGGAATCTATCCCACTCCGTCTATAGCAAATGTCGACTCTGTTTCTAAGGGTTCCTCCCCCAACCATGAAGAGACAGGCGTGACAGCTTCCTCGTTCGCCATGGAGAACCTGAATGAGCAAAGGAAAAAGTGAATCCAACATTCAGATCCACCCTTCATTCACCCATCAGGTCGACCACGGCGAGGAAGGGATCCAGTATCACCGCTAAAAGTCAAGAGGAAAAAAATGACAAAATCTACTCCAAACATTTCGAGGAACCTATCCCAAAGCGAGCAGGACTAAAATTTATGGACTAAACCACAGCCTGTCGCCAATATTTCTCCCAAAATACGGAAAACAGACAGCAAATCCTAAAACTCCTTACTCACGGTGGAAACCACCGTAACAAACGGCAGAAACCACCGAGTCGGAGTAACTTCTGCCCTTAAAACATGCATTTCTACGGTTTCTTAAAACAGAAAACTGAGGAAAACCACGCATGAAAACAACGGACACATGTGCAAAACTTATACTCTACAATTGAACGTTTATTTAATTTTTTTAAGACACACATAGCAGTTAATTAATATAATTAATAAAAAAAATGATATTACATTATTCTCTTCATCCTAAATTATAAGTTGTTTTTGTCATTTAACACAAATTAAGAAATATAGTTAATTTTGTATTCGAAAGAGAAATTATAAATCATTTTACACAACTATTTTTCACCAAGATAAATTAAATAATTGAAAGAAAATGGTAATAAATATTTTTTTTAGAGGAAAATGGTAATAAATAATTTTTTTAAAAAGAAAATGGTAATAAATAATTAAGAATATAATAAAAAAATTATAGGATATAAATTACGTAAAACAGCTTATAATTTGGGTGGGAGTATTATTTATCATGGATTCACGGAAATACTCTCATGAATTATGATCTAATCGCTGCATCCGCTGCCCAATGAAAATTAATTGGTAATTCTAACTTCTAGAATTTCTATTAAGACCAATGTCGAAAACATGCACATGTTTATATTTCAATAATAAATCCTCTCGATTTTTATATCATTTTCCTCATATTTACCACCCACTAATTCGTCCGGGACGGGGCAGTGGTACTAAAATTGAAAATTCAATTCACTTGCAAGAAATATGAGCGAAACCCAGAAAGGTAGTTAGCCGTAAATTAGGCAAAAGCTTTGGGGTGTTTAATATTCCCGGTTCAACAAGCATAATAACAAAAAATCTAGATGCATGCTCATTGCAAAATATACTGGTATTAATTCTTCACAATTAACTAATTATCCACACTACCGAAAATTGTTGGTCCTTGCAGTATGTACAATCAGGATACAGGAACCTCTAACCACAATATAAAGACGTGTTTGCAGAAGAGATTGTCACAGCGAAACTTGGCTTTTGCTTTAGACTCCTCGGATATCTTTCACATTCTATCTTCACCGGTAAATAAACAAAAATAGCAAAGAGAACACAGTTAAATATGTGCCTTACTTTTCACAAACATTATTACAACAATTACAAACGTGAACATTCATATATAATTCAGGATCAAATATTGATGGTTGCATCCCATAGTCTTAGAAGCCCATTACGACCACCACTGCATATCCTTTTCCTCTCCAAGTCTGAAGCGATGCATCTTACCTGCATGTCATAAAATGGGGAAAGTCAACCCAGATAAATAACCAATAATAATGGAGAGGAAGAGTTAAACAGGCATAAGACAACATTCCCTGGCCATTTATGCTGTTATCTAGCAAAAATGTTTTTTTCAAGTAATTGATGCTAATTAAAATAATCAGCAATTACTTTCAACGAGCCATGTGAATTGTCACTCCAAGGAATAATTTCAGAGATATTGAAAGATATTTAATTTTTTAACTTCAATGCATTAGTTATTTTTTGAAGAAGCACTTCAATGCAATAGTTATTATCTAAAGGAGTGGTATGTACTTAAGTAACCTCAACAAACCTTTTTCAAAATAAAATAAAAAACTTCAACAATATCAAGGTCAAGGATAAATAAAATTCAGAAAATTGTAGTAGGGATTATGTGATAATAGATACATTGACATGTAAACATTTATGTATTACGTATGAACTTGGTGATTCGATCTTGGAGGGCAAAGAATACCATAACAGAATTATATCTAAAAAATTTACCAGGAAAAAAAGCTACATTTTGAACCATTCCTATTTTGGGGCATGAAAACAAAATGTATGCATATATTTGAAATTATATGACAGCTAAAAAATTGCATACCATAGCAACTGTTTTCTGTGGTGTTCTGTAAAGCTGCCAACCAGCCATCTTGGACCCGCCGGTGCCAGAAAAACTACCAAGTCTCTCTTGGGGCCGATGAAAAAGAGACAGAGAATTATCAGCTGCTCCAATACCTAACCAGTGCTCCCCGGCATTGATAGATAATATGGCAGCGTTGTGAATTGTGACATTTTTCGCACACCTTATACCTCCTGCACATTTAACGAGTACAATGTTACTAGGTGACCTCAAATTCCTTCCGACTTTGCACAGCAGACTGTGTGAGCATAACATGACTTCTCGAACATTATTGCATGTGACACACAGGCTTCCTATGTATTTCTATAAAATTGCTATTTTGAATTTGCAAGATTAAGACACGGTATATGTGGACTGGCAGTACCATGATAGTATTTTACAGTGATAGGTAAGCTACAATAACAGATACTCTTTAAGAATTGGTACTTTTTGGTCAATTTGGGACATTATATATGCTGAATAATTACCAAAAAACAACAGAAGCTAAAAGCCAAGAATCAAAATAATTTGCAAAATTAACGAGGCTGCCATACCATCGTCATTTTCCCAAAACCGCAGCAGGCCATCGGTTGACCCTGCAATGGAAAATTAACATTTCAATTAGATAAAACACAATGAAATCATCTTCAAACAACTCTCCTCAAGAACTGACAAAATAAGGACAATCAAATGATAGCACAGCCAAAAATTGGAGATACATACCGGTTATTATTCCTCTATCTAATGAAGAATATTCAACACATAATATTGGCCCTGCATGACATGCTAGGACAGCATCACATGTTCCTCGTGAAACTGACCATATTCTTGCCGTCCAATCATCACTACCAGTAATAACAGTGTCACCAACCATTCTTAGTGACCTGCATTTTTATATAGAATCAGATATTTGTTTAAATTTTGTAAACACAGTATAAGAGAAGTAGAAATATAATTCTTTTTTTTTTAGTAGAAATATAATTCTTGTTTACCTTATCCATTGTGTATGTCCTGAAAGTTTATGCATCTGCCTACTAGCACGAATGTCCCACATGTTGGCAACCCTATTGTGCATGCACCGGATTAAACTCTAGACAATTAATATACGACAAATATCTGAACACAAAAAAAAGTATGGGAAGTTGTATTTTTTTGGGGTAACCTACACGTCTCTTCCAGCCGCAGCCAAGATTCCCACATTGTCATCATATTCCATGCATAAAACAGCACTAGAGCAACGACCAACAGTTGCAACACATCTATCAGTTCTTACATCCCACATTTTCACAGTGCCGTCATGGGATGCAGTTAGCACACGCTCACCTGAGAGTGTGCGTACACAGCTGACCTACACAGTTGGTTTTCTAAATTAAGTTTCAATCATCCAATGTGTATACTTTTAAAAGATTCACAACATGCCTAAAATGTTTATTGTAGAACAATACGAAAAAAAAATTAAAATAAAGAATACCGGTCCATCATGGCCTTTAAGCTCTTCTAAAAGTTGAGTAGTCTGCTTATCCCAAACCAAAACAGACTGATCATCCGATCCTGACACCACCTTCCCCCTGTCTGAACTTATGGCACGGACAGTCCTGTATTAAAAGTGAATTAAGGTTACACATAACTACTCATTCAAATATGTTAACAACCATACAAGAAATTTAAAGAGAGGGGGGGAGAGAGAGAGAGAGAGAGAACCTTGTATGCCCTTTTAAAGTTGCCCTGAGTTCAGAACCACGAAGACTTGGGTCCCATATCTTAACCTGCATGTTTGCACAAACTTTATGAATATCACCTAGTTTTGGGTACAAAGTGATTCCATATCAAAGATAACGACACTTACCGAGCAGTCTGTACTTCCACTAATAAAGAAACCAGCATCTTCACGGTCACCCACCAAATCCCACACTTCTCTCTTTGTAACACAGTGGAGAGCAGTAATGGCACCATTATGACCCCTAAGCATGCGGACATTAGTTTGAAGCTTCTTCTGCCCCCCAGATGATAAATCTTGTTTGCGAGGAGTCCCATTCTCATTGGTGGCTAAAATTATATATAAGTATAGCAAAGTCATATTGGCAGTTTATTCAAGAATCAAGGAGACATGATTGCACTTATAGATTATGCTATAACAAGTACCTGAATTGCCTCCGTCAGACGTCCATTTACGAACACGACTAAATGAGCTCGATCTAGATGTTGTATTTCGGCTGAACATACTCTGCACCCAGCTTCTACCAACACCAGTTCCCTCAGTTGGTTGCTGATCCTCATCTTTGGCATTTTTTGAATGTGGGGATGGCAATGCAAGTGATAGTGCAGACTGTGCCTTCGTTGAGGTGAATCCCCAGTATCCATTGCGTAGTTGTTGGATGTGAGACAAGAATCCTCGGATTTTTATCTGAATCAACCACACGAGGAACATTTCTTCAATAATTTATGCTATTATGAGCTCAAACTTTCAGTTGCACAAAATCAAAATCAGGACAATAGTGACCGTTAACAATTGTGTTAGTGATCATTAACACCAACTATACAATGAAAAATGGAACAAGGATGCAAATAGAAACATATAGATGTAGAATCTGCGATTCTTTTGGGTTTATTGACATCAACAGTTTGTAATTTTGATAAAATTTCCCTTACCATTATTTTTCTGTTGGATTTTAAACTAGAGTTTCTTTTCTTAGCATTTTTATTGCTTGGGAATCACCAATACTTTAGATAAAGTATTATTTGGCATCCCACTATAAAGGATTTGATATAAACATAAGAATCCATATATATAGGGGCAATGTCAAGTGAGAAAAACATTTTATGAGTGTGAGGATCACTAGTGAGCTCTTAGATTAGAATGGATGAGTGAGATTAAAAGATGACTTAAGTTCCTCACGTGTTTGTTGCTTCGTCTTCTCAATCCAGATCGGAATTTTCATTCCATGTTGAAATGAAACTGCCTCACCACCTTCCATGAATGATACTCAACACGACCCCCACCATAAAGGATACTGTTTCCGCTGGCCCACTGTACCCCCAACCTTTGGCGTTGGGGATGCTTAGATTTTGATTTGCACAGCTGTAGAAGACTCTTGTTGTTTGCACCAAGAATCTTAGAAACATACAAAATACCCACTTGAAGATTCTAAGGGGTTTATGAAATCTGATTTGATCCTCTGTGTGTCATTTACCTTTTTTTCATTGCTAATTTTAAAATTAATTTTGCTCAGATTTGCATGTTGACTTTTAAAGTTTTTTTTTACATAATATATGTTAGGTTTGAGACTTGAAATCAAGCACGCTTGGGAAACTTTTCGGAACCTAAAAAACCAGAATAGGGAAAATAATAAGAAATAATAAGGAGAAAACTATTATTTAGAAAGGGTGGAAGTTGGACCATGGAAACATATAGAGATGCAGTTTTAGTGACCGACAGAAAGTCAGCTTCAGGTTATTGTATGTATTCTGGTACAAATTTTGTCATACGGAGAAGCAAGAAACAAAATGCAGTTGCTCAATCGAACACTGATGCTGAATTTAAAACTATGGCAACAGCAGCAGCAGCAGCAGCAACAACAATAAATTAAAAAGATATATGCAGTGAAAAATAGAATTAACTTACAAATTGTTTGGATCCGATACTGTTCCTCTCTGCAATTGTTTCGATCATATACCAAGCATCATTGTCAGGAAGTCCTAGCCCAGCCTTAATCAAGGCAAACGATCTCAGTATTTAGCACAAAAAGATACAGTTTAGCTTAAATTATATTACAGAAGATAATATAAAAATTCAAGCACATGAAAAGCCAAAGCAATACCATGTGTGAAGCCAACACAACAAGCTGTGCAGTCACCAGAGATGCGTAGTTGGCGGACCTGACAAAAAAAAACAAATTCATAAACAAAAGTCTATATAACAATACAGATTATAAAATTATAGGTGCATCTAATTTTCTTCAGCATGGTTAAAACAGTTGGATGCTAGTTCAGAAAGGAAAAAATGTTGAGAAAGAGGAAAAATAAAACGAGAAAGCATGGTTGAGAATCTGTGTGTTTTACACATCAAAGCTGTTAAATATATTGAAATTGAATTGAATCATAATAAATACAAATATTAATGTTACGCTATATACTATATTTACCTAATACTATCTATTAAATTATGTTAAATTTATTAGAATAATGTATCACCTAATAAAAGCACAAGAATGGTGGTAAATACTAGAGTAAAACGATACTCTAATACTATCAAGTCATAACTTCTTATTTACACCACATCTCTAAGAGATACATATGTCCATATATAACCAGTGTTGAAATTATCATTAAAAGCGTAATTACCAGAATTAAAAACTCTTACGAGATTGGAAGGATGAGGAAGGGGAGTGCAGGGTGAAAATAGTGGCGACGAAGGAGAACATATACTACAAACTTTTTTTTTATCCAATTAGCATCTAACTAATCATTACCCACAACACTAAATACATAAAAGATACAACTTGGTTTTTTGGGTAAAAGAAGATTTTATTGAGGGAAGAAAAGATACCAGAAGCAGGTAAACAATGAGGAAACTGTTTATGAAGAAAAACATAATACAACTAAGGAAAAATTAAATGTATGCAAAAAAAGTTAAGCCTTACTTGTTTGAAGATTGCTCCATTAAGAAGTCAAAATATCCTTCCCAAAACCTGCAAGGGAAGTGCATGAACTCCTTTATGACCAGCACAATATGGATTTCTGATGATAAAACCATGTAGAAATAATTACATGCAAGGCATACCGTAGCTCCTCCCAAATCGATAGAGAAATAAGATGGCGTTGGACATAGTCTGGCACATTATTATTGTCTTTCTTATACATATCAGAAGAAACTTCAAGAGCATCTCTAATGGTCAACCAGTCACTTCGTGATGTTGCACGATTGATAGCTGTTTTGAGCTGGAAAAAATATGAATTTGAAAGAGTCAAGTTAACAAGATCTTGGAACAGAAAAATATGAACTAAATTAGAAGGGGGAAGTTACTCTTAGAATTTGGGCTTTAGGCCTAACTCAACACCACAGAACCAACTTGTAAGGTGAAAACTTTCCAAGCCTTACAAGAACTATCTAAGACATATCTTTAGTCGATGTGAGACTCTCAGCACACACCCTCACAATTACGACTAGACATCTCAAGTATGGATAAATACAAGTTAAATAACGTGGACCTCTCAATACATCACCTCACACCCAGAACAGGCTATCTGGAGTGTGGACAAATGTAGGTGGAATAATAGAGATCTTGGACCAATAATACTATCTTAAAATTTGAACTTCAAGTCTAATTCAGTAATTCATCCCCACAAAACCAGTTTGTAAGGTGAAGACTCTCCAAGCATTATAAGCATTATCTAAGCCATATCTCTAGTCGATGTGAAATTCTCATTTGTTAGCTCTTGGCATATAGAAACAAGTTATTTAGGCTTCAGTATAGTCTTAGTCCCTCTGGTTTTATAAAACTTGCAATTTGTTGGCTCTTGCCAAATAGAAACAAGTTGCTTAGGCTTAAATATAATCTTTGTCCCTTTAGGTTTGTAAATTTTACAATAAGGCTCCTAAATTCCGATTGTAGAAATTTTCTTTAAGAGTTAAAACCGAATTTAAATCCATTTGCTAATGGGTCAATTCTAATGAAAACAGAACATTAGGAGTCGATGGTTGACACTATTTTCTGACTGCCTCACCAAAGGTGACAAGTGGCCTATTAGGAATCACTCTTTTCTTTGAATCGCCTCATTCTGAAACCACGTCAAACAAATTTATGTCTTGTCATTTCCTTAAGTACAAATATTACTATTTGGACTTGAATTACATCAAACTGAAGATCTGAGAGACAACATTTCTGTAAGCAGAACCAGGGGAATTATATTGACACCTTAAGTACAAATATTACTATTTGGACTTGAATTACATCAAATTGAAGATCTGAAAGACAACATTTCTGTAAGCAGAACCAGGGGAATTATATTGACACTTAAACAATAGTAAAGGGATACAACGTGCATTTAAGCCATATATTTTGTACCCTGAAAGCTGGATCGATTTGTACTTGAAAATAGATCATTCCATGATGGATTACAACGAGAAAATTGAGAAACCGTTGGCACACCAGGTTTCAAATGCCAAATGTAAAAACAAATCTCGTGATTTGTGGAGGCAGCAGAAAGATAGTCTTAATATCAATATTGGATAATAATCCTACCCTAGTGGTTTGGATACTTTATTGTGAGGAAGGGGAAGTCGGGAAACAGTAGGTTATGGAGATTAATAATCAAGGAAGATGTGGCTCCTAAGTTTATAAGTTTACCTCAAGTTTGCTTGGGTGCATATCAAGATTGTTATTTTCGAAATAAATATCATTCACAGATTTAATAATTCCAAATTATATTTATTCTTTGCAACACAGATGGAGCATTAAAAAGCTTAACATAGAAAAAGGCTAAGCATTTGTTTACCAACTCTTTCACTGCAATAAATTGTTCTTCAGTGAGCTGACAGTCCCAACCCTGATAAAAAGTTCCAGCATAAGTTTTCTTACCCCATAAAAATAAATAATTATAGTATTATCTTGATAAAGCTACTAACCGAATGCATATGCTCCCTTATACATTCAACAAATCCACTACCACCAATTCCCTCTGCATCCGATTCAATCAAAGCTGCAAACCCACCACATAATCATATTTTGGCAATTTTTATGACTGCTAATGAAGAGTAATATTTCTGGTAACAAACAAGAAATATTTGCTCATGTATTAGCTAGAAAGATGATATCTACTAAAAAAAATACCAAGTATTGTTCCATATTCAAAGGATGAGAGAGGATCATCCGTCGTTTCCAATTTAAGAAGCCGCAGCCATAAACCCTGTGTGACAAGAAAAACATAATATTAAAAGAGGAACAAATTAAATGGGAAAATAAAAAATACATTTTTGCAATTGAGCTCACAAACACAAACACACGCCACAGGGAACATATTTAATTTAAAACATCAAAGAAGCTACCTGCAGCTTAACCTTAATGTCCAGCACCATAAGCTCCCTTTCAGCCTGAAATCACAAAGTTAATAATGTTAGGGGCCATTTGCATCAATTGACGCACAAGTAACAATATCCCAGGGATGTTAACTTACAGCTCTCTCGAGTGGGCTAAGATTGTCTGCTAAAGGATCCTTGCTGGTCAACACAGGAAAAAATGGTAAGATAGAGATAGAAAGTACAAATAAATTCCAACGTGATAGGACAGAAAGGATGGGGATATCAGTTAGAAACAATAAGGTTGTTCAGCTAGTTAGTTAGAGGTAACTAGTTCCGTAATAAATACAAGAATGCAAGGGTAGGGGGATCATTCAGATTTACTAGCATTGAGTAAACAAGGTCATGGCAGAGTCATAAGGTGAAACTCTTGTAGAAAAGATTTTTCTAATAAATTTTTTTAGTTCCTTTGATTGTTTCTACCAATTCCCTATTTCTCTTCTCTTGATTCCTAAGGCAAGTCACCTCGTCATGGAACACTAGATAATGAATACAAGGCTCAATATTATGAATTTAATTCAAAAGCTTTTAAGACTTATCCACTCTTATAAACAAAAATTGTCACATATTATGTACGTGCACATTGGGAAAGACTCCCTTTAAAAAAGAATTATATTCCAAATTAACCAAAAAGGGCAAGTAAGAATCAATACCAACAAAAAAAGGTAAACTGCCCCCTTCCCCCTTTATTTAAAACCAGCAATCCCCTCCTCTGAGATATAAATATGTATTATACATTATTTTATCATAATATAAGCCAACCTCTTATTGGTAGTGAACAACTACGAACGTTCCTTCCAGTGAATTTTCTTTCCTTCTTTTACAACCTTCAATATCTCTAACAACTAATTTTGAGCACTTAATTATTTATTTTAGGATTCTAGAAGATAAAATGAAGAGGACTCTAAAAGATAAAATGAAGTTTTAAATACTCATTTTATTGGCTTTCAAACTTCATCCAATATTTGATTTTTTACTCTGATAGTTAATAGTAGAGGTTTGAAATTATGTTATGATACTTCGAATCAAGTAGAGAAAAATAAGTCCATAAAAGCTTGAAGTAATCTGAGCTTCTCTTAGGGAAAAGAGGGGTTTAATTTTATTAAAAAAATGTATCAAACCCTTTCTGCCACTGCTTACCTTGGAGTATGTCTTCCTGAGTATTCGAAGGCATTACTAATGGTTGCAAGAATCTGCTTCCTCTTTTCTTCTTGCTCTTCAGTTCTGATGTTTGAAGGAAATCTATCATAAGTATATTTGGCACCAGACTCTGAAGACATGGGAAGTGATAACTATATCCAGTTTAGTTTATATTCACAATTTCATTCAGCTAAAAAACTTGAGGAAAAAAATTTGTTTCACCTGATATTCCTACAGCAGAATCTGATACTGTTAAAATCTCAGGCTCTACCGAGGATGAAGGAAAAACTGACATAGGGTTTTGACCCCTTCCAATTGCATCTTGTAGCTTATCAAGAACAGTATTGTTGTTTTCATCGAAACCTACCCCTCTCTCCAAGTAGTCCAAGAAACCATGGGAGTCAAGGAACTGAGCTATCTGCAAAAATCAAATTTGAAATTAGTATAAAGGCAGAAAAATTTACCATGATACTTTTTGAATTCAGGGCTTAGGCCTAACTTGACCCCAAAATCGAGATCAAGCGGAGAGAATCGTTCAAGTTGTAGAAAAATCGGGGGAAATCCAATTTGATTCTCTATGATTTTATTTTATTCTCTTTATTTTTATTTTTGATTCTGACATTATTAGTCATTATTGCTATTCTATGATTTTATTTTGTTCTGACATTATTAGTCATTGTTGCTATTGTAATTTCGTAGCCTGTATAAATAATCTGAGACTAGTAATAAAACATGAGTATTATACGGTTACTTTCTTCACAAGCCCTATAAGGACTACTTTGATCATATCTCTAGTCAATGTGAGATCTAACACACTTGTGCCCAGGACTTGGACAAATGAGGGTGGGCAATAATATCACCCCCTTGTGCCCAGGACATAACATCTAGTGTGCAGACAAATAAGGGCGACACAAAAACCAATCTACAATAGCTCTGGTACCACCTAAGAATTTGAGCTTTAGGCAAAACTCATTCCCGAAAGTTTGCTCGGGGGAGGGGGGCATTGCTTAAGCCTTATATACTGACCACTTTGCCAATGTCTCGGATCGTTGTGAGAACTCAACAGATGCAATTAGCATTTCACTCATAAATCAAGCAAAGCGAATCTAACCACAATGTTGAATCTTCACTAATACTTTCATGAAAGCACCACAACAGCAAATAAATATAATCGTGATAAGGATCATTCAAGACATTGGTGTTTGCCATCATTGCTAATTGGAGAACATAGTCCTTGTTATGACCTAAAATTACCATGGGCTCTGACGGTTGATTGGTAGATCGAGATCGCTTCTTCAGAAAAGCTTGGGTGTTGAAGACCTGAGTAGCACTATTTTCCTGACACCAAAAAAAATGCCATGTTCATAACAAGGTGTTCTATGGAAGATGGAAGCACAAAACATTGAATCAAGAAGTACAATATTCATACCAGAAAATTGCGGTAACCACTTAAAAATGTTGCAAAGAACTTTAGGAATATCATCCTGCAAAAATCACAATGACAATACATCAGACTAGACACTATGGATTGTGCTGGCAACATGTCTGGTTGTAAAATATGAATGCAATGCATGTGGTAATTTATTGGTCCATCTCAATTATTGATACCTATTTTGAGGATGGACCATACACAGAATCTAACAGAAAGCACAAATCAATCAATAAATGAATAAGAGGAATGCTAGGGTCACACCCTCTAACACACTCCTCTAACACACTCCAATAATAATAAGCCACATCATCAAATCTTTTATTCTCTTTACCTATTAACTGGTTAAACCGGTTGACAAAAACACCCACTTTATTTTCTTAATAATTTGTCTGCAATATTTACACACACAACAAAACTGCAACTTTGCAATCTCCATGGTTCCTTCAAATGTCTGTCACACACCGATGCTGCCATTGTCTCTATCCCAATCTCTTTTGGTCATTTTCTCAAACATCTTTAGTCACTATAACCCATTTACGGTTCCATAAAATTGGAATCAAAGATTCAAACTTTACCAAAAACTTTGATGTTTGAATTTAAGAAAACAGTGGGGATTGAACTGTGAAAACAGGGTAATAAATTTGTGAATTGGATTAAGTTTGATTTAATTTTGAAATGCAAATGGTGCATTTTTTATATCACAAAAGAAAAAGAAAATCAGGATCACTTAATTCACTACAACTCTGTATCCAAAATATATTTTGCAGGTTTGACTGGGTAATCACTGAAATGGAACGTAGAGTGATATGAGGGTTGAACTATGGGTAGCACTTGCTATGAAGTGAACAGGAAGATGAAAAGGTGATTTTTGACACAAATTATAATAATAAATAAAACAAATAGTTACTCACAATATGAAACCGGTAGCAAGTTAATAAATAAAAAAGTTGGATGAAGTGGCTAATTCTTATTGGAGTGTGTTAGAGGGTGTGACCTTAGCATTCCTCAATGAATAAACCATGACTTGATGTTCATAGAAGTTTTACCACTTAAGCTCCATGAGAGTGTCATTAGTTATTAGTCTAGCTTATAGTATAAAAGGGATAACTTTCATGAGTCGCCTTTAAATAACTATTTTCCTACTTTTAATCCCATATTACCTTAATGTAAATTTTTTTTAAAAGAAAAAACCTGTGCACCAACTTCTCCTTAATTTGAATTTGATATATAACAACCTCAGTAAGCAAAACATTGATGCAAACCAAGTCCACCCTTATGTATACAGAAGCATCTAACTCCTGAACTCCTATTAACCATCCTCTGTCTCAAGGTGACTGAAGTTGATTCCAGAAGACATAAATACAGAAATTATACTATACTGACTTCAAATGCAGAGATTCAAAAAGGAGGGAAAAAACTTTCTATTAAAGCTCGGCAACTTAGAAATAGAAAAAATAACAAAACTTATACTGCAGAGCTGGAACCCGGAATGATACTACTATGTATTTGGATTAATATTATTTTGGGATAAAGAAAAATCTATTGCAGAGCTTTTGAAGATAAAGTCATTTCACAAAATAAACATTCCTTAAATTGACTCTGCAATAAGCAAAGTTTTAACTGTTCTGGGAACAACAGCGCTTCAAGTTAATATTATATTTGAGATATTTCCTAATTCTAGCATTGTCCTTGAGCCAATTTCGTCTGAGAAAACATTTTATTTCATTTTTAATTACAACGATATTACCATGTTTTCACTATATTTCTTGTCTTCAAATATCTTATACTCCCTCCGTCCCTTATTATGTGACTTAGTTGGCTCTAACACGTATGCCAATGCACAATTTTGTACTTAAATATCTTTAATAATCTAGTAAAAAAATTATGAAAATTTGATATTAAGAAAATATTCGTCGAGACGAATCCAACAACATCTTATATGCTATATTTTGTCTTTATATATTAGTAGAAAAATAGAGTCAAAGCATGTTATATGAACAGTGCATATTTTAAATTGGGTCATTTAAAACGGGACGGAGGGAGTAGGAAATTATGGAAACAATATAGTGGAAACGCGAAATAATTGAAAGATTTGTTTTCAAATGCAGCTAAATTTAACTGTCACTGCTTCCTATACAAATGTTTGTAATTCTAATCAGTAAATAAATTCAAAGGAAGGAACCATTTTTGTAATTAAAAATATAAACAGAAAATTGTCAAGAGTTTAGGGTCATGCTTGGGTCACTTGTTAAGGAACCATTTTTTCCAAATTCGACGATGATATCAGAACCTATCGAAGATCCGTTAAGCCACTTGCTATCAGGTCACTACCATCAGGCCACTCGGGTCATGCTCTAGATGTCCAGTCCTGAGCAAGAAGAGATGTGCTCAGAGTCTGTGTCTTACACTAGGGGCAGTACTTGCCTTACAAGCAGGTTTTGTAAGGATTGAGTCAGGCCCAACCCAAATTCTAAGATGGTATCAGAGCCTATATATGATCCATTGGGCCACTTGCTATCAGGTAACTGCTATTGGGCCACGCTCCAGATGTCTAGTCCTGGGCGTGACGGGTGGGTTAAGAGTCCCAAATCCCAATCCAAATTCTAAGAAAAACATTTTTCTCAAACCAAACAGACCCTAAGCTTTAGCACATTACAATCAAATATACAAGAAAATCTTTAACTAAAAACAATACCCAATGGCAGGAAGACGAGGCTAGAATGAGAGGCTAGAGACCGGGATTAACTACATTTGCAACAAGCCATGCGAAGACCAGATGGAATGGAGCTAATTGCGGCAATAAGAATTAAGATAGTATGTTAATGATGTGGTATTCTATTTCCTATAATAACATAGAACTCCTGTATATATGCCTTATGCTTGATCAATTCATTCAGCCCTAATTTTCTAGAATTACTAACACACTTATAATATGGAGCACAAGTTTCTGACGATAGTATTCTCTGCCAAGGATAATGTAGAAAGGGAGACCAAGATTGAGACTGTGGTAGTTGAGAAGGTGGAAATTGAGAAAACTGTTCAGCAAATTGAGTTGGTGGCTGCAATAATTGAGGATTGCTAAATTTTTGTTGTTGAGGTTAGAAGTTGAAAGTTGAAGAAACGATGACGATGAAGTGGATAATTAGAGTAAAATGCTTAAAAACTATGATAAGATTCAGAAGCAATCATGGTCAAGTTTGTAGAAATCTTGGAACTGCATGAATTGCAGCTTCCTCTTCCTAGAAATCTACCACTTTGTTACCACAACCTTGTCCAAATCCTTGACCATGACCACCAAAAACATATTTACCAGAAATACATGGTCATTTGCATAGGGATTGTATTTTGAGCTATATTCGCTTGAGGAGGAGCAGTTTAGGAGTTGGATATATGGGAATACATTCTGACTGACATTTGCATCGCCATTTTCTGGCAACAGTTCCTTTCAGTATTGTTCAAACGTACTTCATTAGCTAATAAGAGAGCTTTAACCTCTTCAATTTGGTGGGATTTAAATCTACTGCCAGGGTAGTGATGGACTCAAATTCCCTGGGTAAGCCGTGTAAAATTACTCCATGATGCTCTTGCAGTGACACTGGATCTCCAATATCAACCAATGTCTTAATACAGATGATGCTCAGAAAGTGAACGAGAACCTTTCATCACATTAGAAAGCTCAATGTAAAGCTAAACTCCTTTAGCTTTGGTTTGCAAATGAAATTATGTGCAAAGTTTCTTCTAACACTGGTAGGATCCCACATGAGAACGCAACTAATGATGAGGTTATTATGGGCAAACCCAAAATATGGAGGGTTTATGAAAGGAAGGCGGCTAAGTTTACCACTGAGGTGTCTAAGTAGTAGGAATATTTTATTAGTAGCATATAATAAAAATTATCTCTGAATAAAATCTTCTCTATAAAGATATTATCTGATTTCATCTCCTTAGTAGTATTTATGAATAAGTTCTAGGGTTTTAGAGGCTATGATGGAATAACTTTCTGTTAGGGCCAGAGTAGGATACCTCTCTGTTGTGTCGGAGCTTTGCTCTGGGAGTAGTTAGAGAAACCCTCTACTACTATTATTGTTCTATTATCAATAAAAATACTACTCCCTCCGTCCCATTTTAACTGAGCCCTTGGCTCATTTCACACTTATTAAGAAAAAATGTATAAGTGAAAGAGAGAGAAAAATGGTTTTGAGTGTCCTTATCAACTATTGGTGCATTCTTCTTTATCATAAATGCAAAGTAGAATATATTGAATTGGGAATGGTGAAAGTAGTATTAATTAGTGTTATAATTGGAAAAAAGTAATTAATATTGTATTGAAAAGTGAAATGGGTCAATTTTTCTGGGACAATATTTTTTTGCAAATGGCTCAATTATTATGAGACGGAGGGAGTACTCTTTATTCATTTTTATCTCTTTTCACTATTGTTTCTTTACTTGTGAACAGGTCAAAGACGCAAAAGAAGGAATGGGTGGCACAACCGAATCTGAATGTCGGTATGAATGTAGTGGAACATAGGCTAGAAATTTGAACTGTTTGAGAGATGAAAAAGTAAAACTAGAAATTTGACCTGTTTATTTCAGATCTTATACACTATATACATTAGATGTGTTTGTATGTAGATAGTCGTTTGAGCTCTTACTAGTTTAACTAAAAGTTCAGTAACTATTAGAACTGAAATAACCAGCAAAAAACTTATTAAAGCAGCAAGTGTAAAGTATTAGTACTCTAGAACACAACATTCGGTGTAGCCAGTATATGATATATACTCCTAGCAAAAGAAGACTCTTAATCCTAGTTGCATAATGAAGGACACAATGATAAATAGAGAAACATAAAAATATTCCTAAAGGATCATCTAAAAGATGTATTGAAGAAATTCTAAGATACAACTATCATATTATGGGACAATTCCTGGATATTATAATGTGAAACATTGCTTGGTCTTTCTATCTGATAACTTTAGATATAAGGAGTGTCTAATCTCGATGTCTACAATTTTAAACTTTTGTCTATATATTAATGTAAGACAAATCTTTTTCATCTACAAACATATAAACATCGCTGACTTGTTGAATTTAAACAATAACATAAATTCTAAATGGTATACATCACAGTTTTCTAGTGCAATAAAATTACTTAACGAGTCTTTCAAAGTGAAAAAATAAAGCATGGAAAGTGGTGAATAAGTTGGCACCCAAACATCACCTTAGCTGAAGGTCATGATCTTCTCCCCATTGCTTAGCACTAAGTTTGGGAAAATGCTCAGATGCACTATATATTCCAGCCTTCATTTCATCAATTCCAATTACGTTGGGATGTAATAACTTCATGATCTCACCACGCAAAAAGCTTAATTCTGGCTCAGGAATAGGTGGAATTTCCTCTGATGTCGTGATACGATTATACTCAAGGTCCACAACAACTACCTACACGAGGTTAAAAGACAACATTTTTTATCATAGCAAAACCAACATTTGAAACAGAGTTTAACTAACCATTGGTGACATAGAGAAAAAGTATTCTTAAGCACCAAATCAATTACAGAGAACTTAACACAATAAAATAACAGTATTAAAAAAAATAGCATCCCCTATTTCGCATTTCTAAATTTGTAAAAATGACAACGATAAGTTGATATTTAAGCAGCTTAAATTAGCACATATTATTCTCAATCATTTAGTTTAGTTTATCAAGACTTTTCCATACATGGAGTAAAACAATTGGTCTCTAACACTGCTCTTTGAAATAACCTATAGATCATTTTCGTCTAAAATCAGGCCTCATTGTGGACATACAGGCTACAGAATGTAGAAAGGCACTAGTCCCTGACTCTATGCTGCTAATAAAAAATGATAAATGAAATTTTCGAGAATAAAATACAAAATATTATAAAAAATGATAAATGAAATTTTCGAGAATAAAATACAAAATATTATAAAAAATGATAAATGAAATTTTCGAGAATAAAATACAAAATATTATGAAGCTGTAAGTTGTAACACACTGAAGATCAGGAATTAGTAACCTAAAAATATATTTTCATCTTTTGAAATTAAGAACCTACAATGGTTACTTTTAACCATTCATAAGTATCATCGTTATCCAATACAAATAGAAAATCATTAGCATTGATAGTGTAAATTTGATTAAATGAAGAATAAATTTTTTTACAGCCAACTAGTATTCAACAACTGTATCAAATACATAATAACAAGGTGAATTACTTGGTAAGAAACTGGACATTTTAGAATAAGTGTGTCGACGGTGATGAGGAACAAGAGAAGTACAGACTTACGCCATCCATTGTTAGACCAGTGGTATCAACACCTGAATGAAGTCCCATCATATATGGTGTAGGAGCATCAATATAATCTACTCCACTGTAAAACAGCAATGGAATGTATACATGCTTGAGAGAAAGAAAGAAAAAAAAAAACAAACATTAGAAGCAGGTCAACAAAAGGTGTCAGCATTTTAGGCAAATAGCATGACAAATTACAATCAAATGTGATATGCATAAAGAAGTGGAATAAAAAAATTTAAGAGGGACTGCTAAACAGACATTTACCCACGCGATAAAAAATTTACTGGGGAGGGGGGGGCATAATTTATCTATTTGAGGAGGCTTGCTTAAACAATTAGTTAGATATAGTCATTAAAGGAAAAAAAGACCATGAGCAATCAGTCATAACATTAAAGGTGGTGCTGCGATAAAAACAGGAGGGAACTGGAACTCCAGACTGGAGTACAGAAGTAAAGGATTGAATACCTGCCATCGGAATGGGTAGATTAGGTGACAAATGGCCTCTGATGCAAGAGTTAGAAGTGAATACCTGCCACAGGAAAATACAGACTAAACAATCATTTTACAACTGAGTTGAATATACAGTCTAAATGACAAATCACCGAACAACTAAGATAAAATTGAGAGGAAATTATGATCAGCTGTAATATTTACTACATCTGGAAGCTTGTCATCAACACTAATTCCCCTCAAAAATAATCATCCAAGAAATATTGATAGAGTAAATACTCCAAATCTCAATGTAACAGACACTTTTATGTAAAGTAACAACCAGATAAGTGGTTAAATAACAAAACAAAACAAAAAATTTAGTGTATAATATAAGAGAGCCTAGACTACATAAATATTAACGGGAAAACAAACTCTCCCATTTCATCAGTATGAAGCATAGAGAAAATACAGGTGGAACCTATATAATATACAATGATATTTATGATGACATAGATAGAAGTCAAGAGACCAGATCATTGTCACTGGTGATGTCAATGTGACTTCAATACTAATAGTCATAAATAAGAGAGGTACTTGTTAGCCCGAAGTAAAATCCTCCTCTCAAGCAGCACTGCCGTAAAAAGATTTATTAAGTTGTCAACATCTAAACACTGTACCAGAGGCTGGAATGATATCTGCATAGAATTTAGGACAGTTGTTAATTAATGAGGCAGAAGCAAGCAGCTAATAAAATCCGAAAAAGGGTTCTAGGAGACCATACATCAACATGGGGAAGTCCACAGTTTGGTGGGGCCTCTACAGAAAGCAGACAATTCTCAATAGCAAACAGAACTCGCTCCTTTCCAGGAGTAGGCAAAGGTACATTGGACACCGTATGTGCTATAATATCCCATAGTGGCTTGCTGAAATTGTTATAGAGCTGGTTACATTAAAAGCAATGGAAACACAATATAATGGATTTTCACGATTAATCTAAGGAAGCACTTTTAGTCACATTCATGAAGCATAACTAAAACAAAACTCAGCTATATGTTGATTTCAAAGGGAAAAATTAATAAACTGAGTTATGTGTTGATATTTTAATGAGTGGAAAATGATTATTACTTTATTATCTACTGTATAGAACATACAAAAAGGCTTTGGTTACTGTTGTGTAGAACATAAACAAAGGCTGTCACAATCTCAATAGCTGTTGGATCCATAAGAAGGCTGGTTAAGTTTTTTCCATCATGGAACACTCACACTTACCTACTTCCAGTTGGGGAGAAACATAGAACAAACAGTTCCTCAAGGGTACTCCTTAGCACACTGAAACACGGCGAGCGTGAAACTAGACAGATGCATTTGTCAGCATAGGAATTTCCCTGTATCCTGTAGGCCTCTATAACATCTTCACAAACATGATCCCGGAAAGAAATGCAGCTAACGTAGATTTTTGAACCATCACCCTCTGTATCAAACTTTTAAGTCAATGTGATATTCAGAATAATACCCACACCAGAAGATATAAAGGATACAATCAATCAAAACAAACTTATTGAAATACCAAATCATGGCTCAAAATGAGGGCATCATTACAAAAGAAAAATGTAACTATAAGTATGAAATGTTGAAATATTTTGCAGATTTGAAGGTCCAACATTACCCTTTCTCAAGATATTTATGTTGTTAAAACCTCGTAAGGTATGAATCCATTCACTTTGGAACAGTTTCTCATATTACTTTTTTAATAAAACACAATGCCTCTATTTTATGAACCCCTCATTTCCCCAGGATAAGCTTTGTTCATACCTACTTCTACAGCTTCTAGTGCTATGCTCAAGGTTTCTTTTAAGGAGTTTCCTAATATGCAAAAATTGGAAGAAGAGCAAGACTACTTTATCTCAAAGAAGCAGTAACACCAAGAGACCATCACTACTGGAAATTGAGTTATCCTTTCATAAGTTGTACTTTACTAATTTTCCTCTGGTAAAATTCCCATCGATAACAACACACTTCATGGCTATTTATTTCAGAATTCATTCATTGCGAAATATATCAAACAAACAACCTGATTATTTTAACCTAAAGTGAACATATCAACTAATACCACACTTCTCAGTGTAAGAATGGATCAATATACTAACAATCTCTAATCATACAATAACCGTACACCATGACCTCGTTCCTAAGGTTCAAGACCAGGTAACTAGATGTCTGTTTGAATTGCCTTATTTGAGCTTATCTGCTGGTATAAGCATTTGCCAGATTCTTTGAGATAGCTTGTGAAAACTACTTGACAGTACACAGCTTATTTCTATAAAATCTCCAGGATAACTTACGAAAACAACTATTAGCTTATATGGTTGGTTTAACTTCATCTAATCTTTTGTTATAGAAATAGCTTATACATAAGTGCTTATGCTATAAGCACACAATTAAGTTGGTTATCCAGATAGGGCCTAAGTTACTTAAACCATCTAATGATCTACGCAGAAAGCTTCGATAAACAATGTCTAACTTCCACATACACCAAAATCAAGTAACTAACAACTAAGGTAAATTGAATAGAAAATGCAAGTAGAAAAGCATACCGGTCAAAACAATAGGATAACTCCGCGGAAACGTGGAAGGATCGTTGGGATCAAATCCTGAAGCATGGAACTCAACACCAGCCGGAAGAACACACTGCAATCAACAATCACTCACATTATTACATCATCTAAGCTCGAAAATGTGAAAGCGTAGGAAGAAGATGTTTACAGTTGAAAGCTGAGGAGGTGGAGGAGGGTATAGAGAGTGAGTAGAAGGTGGAAACTGATCGAGAAGAGAAGGAAGATACATCCAACCAGGGCCATGGTAGCCTTTGTTTCCATCAATGGATCGAATCTCAGGACCGATTCCACAAACAACGAAGTACTCAAAGATTCGAGACATTTTTGGATGATGGTGAATCGAAGAATTGCGATTGCGATATCTTCTTCTCCTCTTTCCCCTATATGGAACCGGGAAAGAAGAGGGTGCTTCAAGATCTGGTTCGTTTTCTGTTTCTGTGAATTATGAATTTCAATGTGAATGTGAATTTGTACGTTATTTTAAGTTGAATTTGTGAAATTGAGGAAGTTGTGGTTGTTAAGCATTTTTTTAGCACCAAAATGCAATTCAGGTGCGGAAGCTTTTCTTTCCGATGAGAGATTGAATGGAAGGAATAGATGTGAAATAAAATTTGTATTTGTGTAAGAAATTGTTATAAAAGAAAAATCTGTATAATTAACTAATTGTGCAAGAAAATTTCACATTAGTTTGTAAGAAAGGTAAATGGTTAGTCTTAAATTTAAGTAATATAAATTGATAGATCTTTTGTCAAAAAATAAATAAATTGATAGATCATAAACTTATATTTATATTTTTTTATGTATGCCTTTCTTTTAAACTATTTTATCATTTTATATTATTATTTAAAAAATTGGTTAAATTGCATTAAAATACAAATAATCTACAATAACCCAAAACAATAGAAATAATATTTGACATTATAAAATAAAAAAAAAACTTTATTTTGATCTTATGTAAAAGATAGTGTGTTTTGATGTAACAATTTTTTTTAAATTTTTTTTTTTGGTTAAAAAACTAATCAAAACAACAAAAAGAGGAAGAAGAAAAAACTAAACAACCATTCCCTTTGCGTTGTGTCAATTTTAAGGAGTGTGACGTATCAACATTTGATAAACTTCACGTTTGGTCATAGAATCTGCACATTTGTTCCCTTCACAAAGGGTGTGACAAATAGTGATATTGTTTTATGCGATAAAATCTTTTGTCATGAATCAAAAGAGCATAAACATGGTACTTCATGGATGGACCTTTTATGAGATTTATATTATGTAAGGAATTAGAATAGCAAATGAGCTCATTAGTTTTCAAAGTTTTAGCTAACAAAAGGCCTTGATAAATAGCAAGTAACTCAACTTGGAGAATATATGAAGAATTGTAAATATAACCCAAAAAATCTAATAAGTGAAAGCCAACATTATTTCTCAAGACCCCCACGAAACCCAGCTCTTACGGGGGGAGTCTATGCAGCTTCCACCAACATTAAGGATGACGCTAAAGTGATTGTCGTTATTCCACTTTATAAGTCTATCTTCTGATGCAACATTAGAGATTGGATTAAAGCAAGCTTTAAAAATTTCAACCATATTCTGAATGTTGAAAGAAAGATGACTTATGGACCAAGTTTCGTTACTGAAGCACATGTTGCTTCGGTGCCACCAAGTCCACCAAAGAACAGCCACGGAAAAGAAAATTATTAGAACCCAAAAAATAATTCTTAAGCCAATCATGTTCAACCATGACAGAGAAAAAACATGAATAATTGAATCCATAATGATGCGAAATGCTTCTCGATTATTGACTGTCGCGGACACAATGAGGGAGTCTCGTCATGAAAATTGCACCGAGTATTTTCCTTTTCGCTTCATTATACTTTTTAACCATTTTATCATTATTTGGCAATAAAATCGGAAAGTCGAGCCCATTAATGCTCCTTTTGAAGTTAGTATAAAAAAAAAGGGAAATGCTAACCGGTGCCCCCGGGACATTGGTTGAGGATATGAAAAAGGAAGTTATATAGTAGTTAATGCATTGAAATTGTGTGATTAATTTATAATAAAGTCAAAAACAATTTCCTTTTATGGTAATAATTCTCTTTTATGGTATGCTTAACCAGTGCCACGGGAGCACCGGTTAGCAGGACCCTAAAAAAATTCCTAACACTGAAGGTATTTTTCTTCCCATTCTCAGTAAACTATTTTTATCTTAATTTTATTAACAAATGCATTAAAGGCAGTACTCTTTAGCATTTAAAAGTAAATAAAATCTAACACGTGTGCATCAAAATCTTAATATAAGTCATTAAGATGCACAAATCTTACAAAAAATCTTGTTGGATGCTAGTATTATAGTAGTGCTAAATGTTAGTAAAGGTTAGAGCTTATTTTATTCAAATTCTACCTTTTTGGTTGCTTAACATTTGTCTGCGTGTCCGCTAGCACTTGGGTGACATTGTGGTTTGTGACATTGATCAACCACAATGTCACAAGTGTCTTTCTTCTTTCTCTTTCATAATATTTTTTTATTTTTTTTATACACATGTAACATTGTGGTTGGACAATGTCACCAACCACAATGTCACCCAAGCATTATTCGTGTGCCACTATGATCTCAAACAACTACTCCAATCATTAAAATTTATTATTCCTGTTAGATGCCCCCCTCACACAACACTAACGGCTCTAGCAAAGAATAATAGATTTTGGCACATTAAAATTTATCAATAGCAATTACTCCAATTATTAAAATTCATAAATTCTATCTACCAAAAAAAAAATCATAAATTCTGTTGGCACATCACAAATGGTTGAAAAAAAGGAAAATGTTAACTAATGCACTCGGGGCACTACTTAAGGAAACCAAATATATTATAAGAACCTTAAAACTTGTGCAGTCAAAGTTAAAAAAGTGTAAAGAATTATGTTTTCAATGCAAATATTTACTTTTTTATTTTCTTAACTAGTTCTCCAGGGGCACCTTGAAAAAATTACTTCCTCTATCTCATAATAGATGTCATGTTTGAAAGAAAAAAGGTACTCCTATCTCAAAATGAATATCTTTTCATAAATTTTCAACATTAAATTAATTATTTTTTATTATGCTATATATTTAATATTATGTGTATCACCGTCAAATTATTATAATTTCAATTTATATTTACATTAAAGGTGAATAACATCAATAGTATAATATGATAATGGCCAGTCTTTTTAACTTGAGAATTCTCTCAAGTTAGTCCTTTAAGTTTCAAAAGTTTTAAATATGTCATTTTAGTTGATAAACTATTTCACTGTTACCCTTGTTGTCACTTTCCGTTTAACTGATGTTGATGTGACCGTTAAGTTGCTGACTTTGATCAAAATGATGCGTTTCAAATGCTCCAAATAGTCAAAACATTGAGTTTAATGGTCACAAATGATCATTTATAGGACCAGAAAGACAGTTATTGACAACAAGAACCGACTTTTTAGCCTTATAAATGATCATTTGTGAGCATTAAACACACATTTTTGACACTCTGGAACCTTTAAAACGTAACATTTTGATCTAAGTCAGCAATTTAACGGCCACATTGTTATCAATTAAACTTTGAGGACTAAACTTTTGATGTCGCTATACAAACAGTGGGGTGTTACTCATTACACTTTTGATGTTATAGTATTCAACTTCATCAAAAAAGTCATTTTCACGACTTCACCATAAAACTTTCCATAAAAAATGTATAAAATTTGACATCAATCAGAAATTATTTGATAAGTAAATGAGATACATTAAAGTTAACTCATTTGATGAAAGCTCGTAGTCGTTAATTTTAATATATCTCATTGACATATTAAGTGATTTTATATTAATGTCAAATTTTATAGACATAATCTATGTTATACTCCCTCCGTTCCTTTTTAATTGTCTTTTTAGAAAATTAACACAAAAATAGCGATGTGTATTTTTGCACATTATCTTCCAATTATACCCTCATTTTAATCCACCAATAAATTCATATATTTTTGCACACACTTTATTTTTTCAATAAATTTATTATGTTATCTTTCTCTTGTAACAAACAATTGTCAGTTATTATCTTTTTCTTCAATAAATTCCTTTTTTTTTCGCACTCTCTCTTTCGTAACAAACAATTGTCAATTTTCTAAATATTGTGTTCATTTTTTTAATTATTTTAGGTCAATATAAAAATTATTCCAACTTCACATTAATCAAAAGTTAAGAAAAAATTAACTTTCTTCCAACTCCTTTAATTAAAGTTAAGGCTTCAACATGACTTTAATCAATGCTCGAGTCACACTTGAAATTTTTAACAATTACTACTCATCATATTTATAGAATTTTAACTCGGACAAAACTCATAAACAGTTCTTTATGTGTTGTTGGAACTGTTCTCCAATAAAATTATGCCAAGTGGATTGCTTAATCCACGTTGACCCATCATGAACTGGTCTCCTGTTACTTCTCTTCCTGCTCCGTTAAACCTATGTTTGTCTCTGTTAACCCACATTTCCAAAAAGACCCAACTTTAATAGCATCAACCGATCGACAATACCACATACCAATTGATCTTTTCCAAGAGCCACAACATTTTTCCAAGAGCCACAACATCTATGTGACTGTGCCAACAAAGAGGTTGTTGAGGCTTTAAGCTTTCTACTACATAGTATATTCAACCCATTGATTTAACCAATTAATCATCTTATGAGATCAAACTTTGGTTATGGTTTTAGTATTAAATTTTGAAAATGATATTTCAATTTGAGAATCAAGTATAGCTGAACAGTTTACGTGTATGAAGGTATTTGATTTCAATTTATTGAAGATACAACTGATTTGGCTATGACCCAAATCAAATCTAAAGCAAAAAATTTAGACACGTTGAAGAATTCTTATGGGTAAAAAGGGTCAATAGGTTTACCAATCGAAAGAAATTAAGTGTTAAATCTGATTGTAATTTTGACATACTAGTTCCAAAGTAGCGGTGGAGGTTTTCCCCTGTGTGCGTTAACAGGTTAACGGAGAAGAAGAAAATAGCGCCAGATTAGTTCATAATGTGGATTATGTAATCCACTTGGCATAATTCTACTGGAGAACAGTTCCAACAACATGTAGGGAACTGTTTATAAGTTTTATCCTTTTAACTCTTCTTGGAATCATTGTTTGGAACAAAATTTTGTTTAAATTTGAAGATAACAAGAAACAAATTTTGTTAAAAAAACAAACAAACTTTGTTTAAAAAAAACAAACTTTAGTATTCCAAATATATAACATTAATTAGTTTTATTGAAAAAGATAAACGTAATTGACAAATGGTATAATTGACAAACTGTACCCTTAAAATATCAAAAAGACAGTTAAATAGGAACGGAAAATTCACTCTAAAAAGAAACTTAAAAAGGAACGGAGGGAGTAATATGTTTTGATCGAATAGGGAATTGAATTTTTCTAGTTATGTCTATTTAATTCTTACAACACCCTAAAATGACAAAATTACTCTTAAGTAAAATTTAATTTTCAAATTCATCCAAAACCCTTTGCATCATTCTTCCTCTTCCAAAACTCAGTTTAAGTAGGTCATGTAAACTGAGTTTAAGTGTACATGCTTAAACTCAACTTAAGTAAGTCATGTAAACACAGTTTAAATATGTCATGTGAAGTGAGTTTAAGTCTGTATACATAAACTGAAAATTTGTGTTAATTAACCTCCTCAAACATGTTTAATGCTTCTACGTAATCTTATTTTAAGTAGGTACATGTAAATTTAGTTTACATAACCTACTTAAATTGAATTTAAGTTAACATCAACGTTTAAATGAATGTTTACTTAAATTTAACTAACGTTAACTTGTGTTGCACCATCAAATAACGTCACTTGTAGAACACATAACATATCAGCACGTTAAACAACAAGAAAAATATAAATTCATCATCATTGAAAAAAATCACTTATCAATATGCAATAGAGTATGGATGAAAAACATTTTAATTCTCTCTTAAATCTTTCATTGAGATTGATCGAATATTCATAATTGTTTGTGGGTGAGAAAGACTGAAAGCTTAAAGTGACAATGAAATCAGAGTTTTAAAAAAAATTATATGAAAAGGTAATTTTGGTAGTATTATAAAATCTTAAGTGAATTTAGGTGTAACCTAAAACATACGAGGTGTAACTAGAAAAATTCTAGTGAGTTTTTTTGACTTTTAACTCAGTTAAGGGGTAAATAAATAATTATTAGACGTGCCATATATTATGCTGGACACCGTTAGATCATGTCTCAAAATATTAAACTATGACTTAATTGTACGTGTGTTTGGTTTGCAAAACAGCAAGTACTGGACATAAAAATACAAGACATAACAGCACAACATAAGACAGAACAGTACAAGACAAATTTTAATAGTATTGAATATATTTTTTTGTTTAATATGATTTTTGGGGAACGAAATGCTATTTTGGTATTTTAGACAACTTGTACGTGGGACAAAAAGTTGTGATGTGGTTTGGTGAGGGACAAAAATATCAGTTTTTGTCATGTCCATTGCCTTCAGTTTGTCATGTACCTGAAACAGTTTAATAAATCAAACACTGGACAACTAAAGTTGTTCTGTCCTGTCCTTCATTTTTCAGCGAATCAAATGCTCTTTATATTGGGACGATTTTGATCCCACATTTTTAAGTGATTTGATATCCCCTCTCAAATTTGGTTCCCTCTCAAATTTGATAAATATAACTTTAGTTCGCTGCGATTTTGTCATTTATGATTTGATATCCTCTCTCAAATTTGCCTCAAATTTAAACTGTTGTAACATTATTCATAAATAAGTCAAATTGCATTCGAAAGTAGGGATCCCCTGAGAATTGCCTATTTGGAGATCTGTGGACGGAGAATTTTTTCTATGGAGATGAGAAAGAAAGTTTCTCCAAGGGCATTGCAGGGTGGGGGCCGAAGATCATACCCCGTCTCCCAAGCAATTGACCCAAATACATTTTTAAATTTGTATATTTAAATATAAAATGTTATATTTATTTGTCTTCTTACATATATTTAGATTTTTTTTTATACGTAGTGTTTAAAATATGTCTTAATATTTTTTTGGAAAGAGTCTTAATATATATTTGTTTTATGGTTATTTTTTTCCAACTAAATTAATTAAAAATAATGTAAATTTAGTTTTTTTTTTTATGCTAATGAACTCAACATGGATCATTGGGAGACACGGGACGGGAAGGAAAATTTGGCGGAAAAAGGGAACGGGAGACAATTTGAGTGGCAGGATAGGGAACTAGAAAGTCTCTGTTCTGCCCTCTTGACATCTCTAATTATTCATGCCCTAACGTAATATGTTTTAAATTTAAAAGGAAAGTGCTAACAAATATTCTTATTGTTTAAAATAATGCTAACAAAAGGTGTCATATTATAAGGAAAGTAATGTATTTGTAAACTATGACAAATGTTTGATTTGTATTTTTTATACACAATTTCCTTTTATAATTTTCTTAAACAAAATTATTAATGCACTTGTCAGTGGATTTGGATTTTCTCAATTGAAAATATATTCTCTCAATTTTTTTCCATTTTGAATATCCGCTACGCCATTAAAATACACCGATCACTTTTCTTTATATATATTTGATGGTTGTGAATTGTGATTCCACTTGAGAGAAATTTAGGTTGAGAGAATTCAAATGTCTTTGTTAGCCTAACCCAATTTAAAAAGTAGGTATACATTACCTTTAGATATTTATTGAAATGGGAAGTACTCTACCTAACATTATCTGTAAAAGAAAAAAATGTCTGCCTCACGTTAGATGAGCGCAGTTATTCAGCTCCCCATTATACTAATGGCAAAAAATGGAGACACAATGCATGCTTTTGAAAGTTGCTCTTAAAAGCTTTTCGCTGACCAGTTTCCTTGTTAGGCAAAAACCAGAGGCAGAAAGAAGCTACTTTGTTTTCAACGATAACATGGCAACAACTACATTGTTTCCTTCATCATCATTGTTATTCCTTTTCACACTCACCTTCATTCTCACAACCACCTTCTTCCTCCGTCGAAAACAACCAAAAAATAACCATAAACACCCACCAGGTCCACATGGTTATCCAGTCATCGGTAACCTCCACATGTTGGGTACCGTCCCACACCGCACACTCGAAGCCTTATCCAAAAAACACGGTCCTATCATGTCACTACGTTTAGGACAAGTCCCAACAATCATTGTCTCTTCCTCTTCAGCCGCTGAACAATTCCTCAAAACACACGACGCGGTCTTCTCTTCCCGTCCAAAACTCGAAGCTACTCATTATCTTTCCTATGGTTCTAAAGGGTTGGTTTTCTCTGAATACGGTAGGTATTGGCGTAACATGAGGAAGGTTTGTACTCTGCAGCTTTTAAGTGCTTCTAAAGTTGAGTCATTTGCGCCTTTGAGGAAGAGGGAACTAGAAGTGACTTTGAAGTCTTTGAAGAAAGCTGCGAGTTTGGGTGAGATTGTTGATGTGAGTGAGGCTGTGCATAATGTTATAATGGAAATTGTGTATAAAATGGTGTTGGGGTGTAGTGTTGATGAGGAGTTTGATTTGAAGGGGCAAATTCAACAAGGGATGGAACTTTCTGGTGCCTTTAATCTTGCTGATTATGTTCCTTTTCTCGGTGGTTTTGATCTTCAGGTATGTGATTCAAAACGTATTATAAGGCCTAATTTGATTGAAGCTAAAAACAAAATTGAATTTCATAAGTCACTTTCAGCTCAATTATATGATTAGTGTGGTGTTTGTCAACCAAAAAAGAAAGGCACTCATACTTCTAATATTTTTTTTCTTCTATAAGAACCTTCAGAGGTCTGTGCAAGCTGTTCTACTTGGTCTTCTGATGAACGTGTGCAACCGATGGCGATTTAATGCAATCACATTTTCACGCAATTGTTGCGGTCGCAGACCCTCTAACCAAATCAGACGGTTAACATTTCAATTGCATGATCATGATTCAAGTCAACATAAAATGTTGAAATGTAAAGCGTCTGATTTTGATCAGAAGGTCGCAGATATGCGAATGCAGCAAATGTGGGAAACACGGTAAATGGTCGAAATAACTATTTTACAACAAAAAAGAATCTTGACCATCCGATTTCAATCAAACAATTACAGATGTGCCGACTGCATGAATGCGTCAAATTATTGACCGGCAGTCCGATTTCCTTCGTGATACCTACGTAATAACTATGTGGTTTTAGGTCCACCTCAATCAATTAAAAATTTTGTAATTTTTCATATACGTGAAGTTAAGGTTGACAATACTGTTTTCACCTACTAGTATAAAGTAGAATCAATGAATGTTGAAATCTCTCCATCACACACTATTGTCAGTTATCACCAGGTATTTTAAAATCATGGACTTACAAACAAATAAAGTTTAATCTTGTTTGTTCATATGTTAGTTTCTGTGATAAATGGGGGTAACCCTCACCACACTCTTGATAGGAGTTAGATACACGACATGAGTCATTTGGAGGTCATACTTATTTCCTTAAGCTCTCCAGTCCAGATATAGCTTATAAACAATTTATTGCATATATGATAACGATGTAATTTTATCTTTTATTATAGAAATAACTTATACATCAACACATATATGCTATAACCACTTAATTAAAATGTATATCCAATCATGACCGAAGTTATCTAGCTTGAATTGTCAGGGATTAAAAAGGAGGTACAAGAGAATTGGTAAAGCAATAGACCAAGTGTTGGAGAAGATAATTAAGGAACATGAACAAAGCTCACATGTGCAAAGTGAAGGGCAGAAACATAAGGACTTCGTAGACATTCTACTCTCACTGATGCACCAGCCGATCGATCCCTCTGACGAAAAAACCCATGTCGTTGATCGAACAAACATAAAGGCTATAGCCTTAGACATGATTGCCGGGGCATTTGAAACTTCCGCAACCGTTGTGGAGTGGGCTTTATCAGAGCTCATAAGGCATCCAAGAGTGATGAAAAATCTCCAACAAGAGCTAGATAACGTGGTTGGGGAAAACAAATTAGTAGAAGAAAATGATTTGTCAAAGTTAAGTTACTTGGATATTGTGATCATGGAGACCTTAAGATTATACCCTCCGGGACCACTTGTGCCACGCGAGTCAACACAAGATTCTACAGTGCATGGTTATTTCATAAAGAAAAAAACAAGAATAATTTTGAATTTATGGGCAATAGGAAGAGATTCTGCGATCTGGTCTAATAATGCCGAAGAATTTTTTCCGGAGAGATTCGTGGATAAAAATTTAGACTACCGCGGACATGATTTCCAATTTATACCATTTGGTTTTGGTCGAAGAGGATGTCCTGGAATAAACTTGGGACTAACTACAGTTAAGCTTGTTGTTGCTCAATTGGTACATTGTTTTTCTTGGAAGCTTCCCTCGAATATGACTCCAAATAATTTAGACATGACTGAAAAGTTTGGTCTCTCAATCCCAAGAGCCAAACACTTGCTTGCAGTGCCAATATATCGCCTTCATGGGGAAGCAACATGACCAATCAAGTTTATTTTAGTTCAAGGACTGAACTAATAGAAAGTTGCAGTACTACTTAGGTGCTTGTCTCATGTCTGTATTAATATTAGTATATGCTAACAATAACGGATTAGAAATCCAAGAGTTTATGCAATATGAACATGAGAAGAAATTCAAAGAATACCATTAAATTGGTAATTAGATTTTTTTGGGCCGTGGAAATAATGAATACTTAGAGTTAAAAACTGTGATTTTCTCTGACATTATGATGTAAATTGAGAGATTTGTAAGCATTTTAAAAATAAAATGTAAAATAGTAGATTATTGCATGCTCTAGTTCTACATATTTCTCATGCACTTTTCAAAAGATACGAGTTCAATTTGTTCCAGCATCCCCAAATACTGAAGAGGTCACATTACAACCTATTATTTTATCAATAACAACTTGAGGGATTTTACGTTAATTCAAAATCATTAGCAATGTTATTCTCAGAGCTCTGCCTCTTGTCATGCTCCTTTTTTCAATCCTAGGATTTGAAGCAGAGGTTACCACAACTTGTTGTTCAAGGGGATCCTTGAACAACTTGACTTTTCTTTTATATTAGAAAGGTAGATAAATAGTCTTTAGATAATAAAAGGAGATGAGTGCGGCTTTTCAATATTTATTGAGATGGGATTAATGAGAGATATCAAGTCTACCAAATATCCAGGTTTTTCTTGATAAGTGGTTTAGCAATGGTTAGAAAGACATAATATGGAAGATTGCAAGCGGTGAAAATATCCAGGTATTTCTTGACAGATGGTTAACAAGCGCACAATTGGCGCATCTATCATCTTTGGTTAACAAGTAGCACAATTGATGTATATTGGTTGTAAAGAGTGGAGTATGGAGGCTGTGTGTATATTTGAGCCTTCAGTCTGTTAATGATGTTGTCTGAACTCCTCTATTTGACTATGTGGTTCAGGATGAACTAATTTGGAGACCATATTTATGGCGAGTATAGTGATTAGTGCGCGCTCAACATATCGGTTTTGCTTGACTAAGCTTGTCAAAAATACAAATTTGACAGCTATAGGAAGTTGATAGACCTTGTGGAATCTAACTGTTCTGTCGAAGGTGCGAAATTTTATGTGGAGAAGTGCAAAGAATTGTCTGCCAACACACTCTAGTTTGTTAATATCGACACCCAATGTCCATGGTGTAATCGGTGTCTGGAGACACTAGAATAGCAATTTCCACATTGTGAAAAAAGTACGTATATTTAGCAGCAACTGAGGCTATGACATCATATTCAATCCTTTCAAGTACAGCAATCGAATATAACGCAAAAAGTCTTCAGTATTTTGGTTGTTTTATCGAAGGAGGAGCGGTTGGAGTATATGGAGGAGTAAGAATGCATCAGTTTGGGAAAATGTGTCTAAGAGTGCAGTTGAAGTAATTTATCGTGGTAATATTTTACTTAGAGAGTGGAGGGTCGTGGGTCAAGAAAATGGGCAAGCTGCTCGTCTACAACCGCCAGTTCAGATTGGTCAAACGGGCAGCCACACGTCTATTTCTGAGCAGCACAATAAGATTGGAATTGAGATTTCCTTAAGGGATGCGTATGAAATGTTTATATGCGAAAAACTTTGTGGGTGCAACCTATCTTGAATGTTAAGGAGGGTGAAGCTTGGGTCTTATTAGCAGCTATCGAGTGGATATAGAATTAGAGTTCAAACCAGTTATCTTTACTTTAGATTCAAAGAGTGCTGTGAACTTTTTAACTTGTTAGTCAATGATAGAATCGAGGTAGGTTGCATTTTAAGTAGATGTTGTAGAACTTTATCATCGTTCTATAACAACTTTTAGTCAAATTTTGTAGGAGAGAAACTAATATGGTTGCTCATAACCTTGTTAAGGTAACCATAAACTGAAATGTATTAGTTTTATTTAGCTTTTTAATTTAATGCAACTGTGAATGGACCTTAATACTATACTTAATGGCAAAAAATGGAGAAACAGTGGCTGCTTTTGAACAGTTCTGTTAAAATAAGCACTGGTAAAGACCAACTAGGGGCTTGAATTGAAGTTGTCAACGACATTATTAAAATGTTATCAAAACTTAAAAAGCTTTTCATCTACCACCACTTTCCTTATGAAAAATCAGAAGCAGCCTCATTTTCATCGAAAACATGTTTCCTTCTTCATCACTTGCTCTGTTTCCCCTCCCCATCCCCGTCCTCGCATTGAATAATTTTTTTAAATAAAAAATAGAAATTTTTTTGCATCCCTAAAAGCAACGTCGTAATACATTATCCAACAATACGCTCACTTTAACATTTGTTAGACTGAATGATTTAGTTGATCCTTTAAATATCAATGCTAGTTTTTATTAACATGACAATTATCAAACAAAATAACATAACATATCAACATTTACATTTGGGACGGGTTTGGGTATGGGTTCGGGGTGGGTACCTATATACCTGTTACCCGTCTCATACCCGTGTTTTGAAATTGGGGAAAACTCATACCCATACCCACATCGGGGAAACCCTGTCAAATTGGGTTTCGTTTGGGTGGGTAACCGCGGGTATGAGTTTTGTTGTCATGCCTAATTATGATCTTTTTTTTTATAGATGAGATGACAAAGTCATCATAAACTCACACACTCAAAGTGGAGGTACTAGAGTTCGAACCCCGGTCATGACGTCCGGCCTAACAATTTCGGTATTTTTGTTAGTTGAGTTAGGATTTATGGGACCTATTATGATCTCTATTAGTATAAGATAAAGTTTTTATTTCAAGTTCATTCAATAGACTAAATACATCCCGACTCTCGTTAACAAGCTAAAAGTATAAAGGAAAATCAAGTTTTGCATTAAAAATAGGAAAAAGATTATATAGTGAATTGAATTATCCCGAAATTGTCCCGACGAGTGTTTTACACATTAGTTTTTTTTGTTCACTTCATTTTTTTTCCACTACCTCCCTTGAATTCCGCTAATACATGTTTATTAATTGGTTGTTGTTTATTTCGCTAAGCTCTCGTGAAATCATTTGTCGCTACAAATAGCAATGCTCTTGAAAATAACACTTTCTTAACTTTCAAAAGGTATAATACATAATTTTCAAGAAAATATTTCCTTTTATAATTACTTAACAAATGTCTCAAGGTCAATTGTTAACATTTCTCATACATCATTTATTGATCGGAGGAAGTAATATGATATGCGTCTGGTAACTTAAAATTAGACATGGACGGAGTAATAGCTTTATAGTAGTAGGTCCGCCCCAATCAAATCAAGTATAAGTTCTGTAATTTCTCATATACCTAAAATTAAGGTTTGCAGTATTGTTTTCACCTAGTACTACCAAAAACTAGAATCAATGAATGTTAAAATATCTCTATCACACACTATTGCGGTATTGCCACCAGGTACATTAATATCTTGGACTTGCAAACCAATGAATTAGTTTAATCTTGTTTTTGTTATGTTAATGTCTGTGATACATAGGGTTACCCTCACCACACTCTTTTTTTGTGATGGTTGGGGTTTGAATCCGGACCTTGCATATATTATGCATTATCCTTACTAACTGAGTTAAGCTCACGAGGACCACACTCTTGATAGGAGTTAGATGTACGATATGAATCATTTTGGGGTTATACTTAGGGTCTGTTTAGATTAGCTTAATTGAACTTATTTAAGGGCATAAGTACTTGTTACACTGTTTGAAATAGTTTATCGAAACGACTTATGATACGTGCATAATCTATTTTCAGCTTATTTTTATAACTTTTCTGAATAGCTTACGAAAACACCTTATAGCATAAAAGCAGTTAAATTTAATTTTATCTTTTGTTATAGAAATAACTTATACATAAACACTTATACGCTAAAAGCAATTAATTAAACTGCATATCCAATCACGGCCTAAGTTATTTAGCTTTTATTGTCAGGGATTAAAAAGAAGGTACAAGAGAACTGCTAAAGCACTGGACCAAGTGTTTGAGAAGATAATTAAGGAACGTGAACAAAGTTCACATGTGCAAAATGAAGGGCAGAAACACAAGAACTTCATCGACATTCTACTCTCACTGACGCACCAGACGATCAATCCCTCTGACGAACATAGCCATGTCATTGATCGAACAAACATAAAAGCTATAGCCTTAGACATGATTGCCGCGGCATTTGACACTTCTGCAACCATTGTGGAGTGGGCTTTATCAGAGCTCATGAGGCATCCAAGAGTAATAAAAAATCTCCAGCAAGAGCTAGATAATGTAGTTGGGATGAACAAATTAGTGGAGGAGAATGATATGGCAAAGTTAAGTTACTTAGATATTGTGATCATGGAGACCTTAAGATTATATCCTGCAGGACCACTTGTGCCGCGCGAGTCTACAGAGGATGCTATGGTTGATGGTTATTTGATAAAGAAAAAAACAAGAGTAATTGTGAATTTATGGGCAATAGGAAGAGATTCTAAGATATGGTCTAATAATGCAGAAGAATTTTATCCAGAAAGATTTGTGGATAAAAATTTCGACTACCGTGGACATGATTTCCAATTTATACCATTTGGTTTTGGTCGAAGAGGGTGTCCCGGAATAAACCTTGGACTAGCTACAGTTAAACTTGTTGTTGCTCAATTGGTACATTGCTTTTCTTGGAAGCTTCCCTCGAATATGACTCCAAATGATTTAGACATGACTGAAAAGTTTGGTCTCTCAATCCCAAGAGCCAAACACTTGCTTGCAGTGCCAACATATCGCCTTCATGGGGAAGCAACATGACCAATCAAGTTTGCTTTAGTTCAAGGATTGAACTAATGTAAACTTGTACTACTACTTAGGTGTTTATCTTGTGTATGAATTATATCATAGAATAACAATAATCGGTTAGAAATACAAAAATGTTGTACAAAACTTACATAAGACAATAAGAACATCATATCATTTGATATGGTTATTTGAACCTCCCTACTTTTTTTTTCTCTCAAAGAATATCATTATATTGAATTGGCTGATAGATTTTTCGGAGCCAAGTGTCGCGTCATTTTTCGGAGGTCAAGCTATTTTATTAGCATAGACTCACTATTTTATTTCACGACTGAACATTTAATTTTTTTAAAAAAGGGGGAAAAAGTTCAAACTACCCCATATTGAAGAGATTTAGGGTTCGAGCGTTAATTACATAAAGGGAAGGTATTAGCACCCTTTATGTCCATAGTATCCTACGAGAACCTCTTGGTTTCATTTAATGTTTTGTGCTATAAACTTGCTTTGTTTAAAAGAAATGGAATCAAAGTGATTTAAAATAAAGACCTAATTATCTACATTTTTTATTGATTTGGAAGGACTAGGTCCTTTGCCTACGTACCCGTGAGGGATCAAAACCTCGTAGTTCGGGGTAGAAATTGACGTTTGATTGGTTGTGTTTTTTTATTAGTTTTGAAAAAGGTTTTAAAATGAAAAGTCAAGTGGCAAATAAGAATTGGTTTGTATTTTTTTAATTTGAAAGAAAATAGACTTAAAATATGATTAAATGGATTGAAATTTGATTAAGAAAGAAATAAAAAAGGGAATCACTTGATTGTAAATCAAGGTTTATTATGAAAATATTTTTGTGATTTTTGTTATTTGAATGTTTTTTGTTGTTTTCTTGAATATTAATTAAAACATAAAATAAAACTAACGTAACAAGAAAATAAAAGCACGAGGAATTTCCGTAGTGACGTTGGATCACCACGAAAACCCTTTTCTAACCTAATATTTTTTGCATTTTTTGACATATATAAAGCAGTAAAGAAATAAAAGAGGACACACTCACGCACACTTTTCTCATTTATATTTACATTGGACCTAAGTACATTCTAATTGCTGGAAAATAAATGACAAAAATTAAAATGTTAAATAGAAATAATATGCAAAAATACTAAGAAGAAACTAAAATGCAAGAAGATAAAAGAAATAAAAGAAAGGAACAACCAAAGGGACAAAATTACCGAATGGACAAAATTCCGAAGGGACTCTTTCCGAAGGGACAGAAAAAAGAGGGAGGAGAAAAGAATAGCTCGTCAACACAAGCTAAATGAGGGAGAAGAGAGAAAAGTTCTTTGACAACTCAAGAG
>Ga0228710_1000168_pt1 | contig 63419 bp, 23 predicted proteins | sample MedpolnodulmetaG_FD_177995 | JGI IMG/M metagenome (GOLD analysis project Ga0228710, IMG submission 177995) | Root nodule microbial communities from Medicago polymorpha collected in Santa Monica, California, United States - pink nodules | ecosystem: Host-associated > Plants > Roots > Nodule... | reverse complement strand
ACTAGATACGTTAGTTATTCAATACGTTGTTTTTTTTTTTTTTGCTTATAAATATGAGCGGAGGGAGTATATCATATGGAAACAATTTGACTTTATTATATGTTACATAATAGAAATAGCTTATATATACATAAGCACTTATATGGTACCTTTAACAGTTCCATTAGCGAGCTGGGGCACACCAACTTGAAACCTAGTTTTGATAACATCTAAAGGACACACAAACGTAGCAGCAATAACTCCTACATCAAATTAAAGAGAAATTAAGAAACAAAAGAATTAATAAAGAATTGGGCAGGTGAGAAAAGAAAAGAAAAGAAGGTAATACCGGCGGAAGCACCGGATGCAGCATTGAAGAGGATACATTTGGGGTTGATATTATTAGTGGGTGGGGTATGGGCATCGGAGGAAGACATGGCTGGTGAAATCGATAGAAAAAGAAGAGTCCTCTCTGGAGAGGGCTATGGCGGAGGAGGAACAAGGTCGCATGGCCTGAAACTGGGAAAGAGATTGAGAGACAGAGTCTCTGTTTCGATGATGGATCGATTTGAGACAAATGAGATTAGAGAGAGTATTAGATTAGGGTTCTATGTGGTATCTATCAACGTCCGTCAACGCGCGAGAGTCAGTCAAATTTGTCACCTCACCACAAATAACCATTCCTTTTTCTCTGTTTCTCCGTCACCAAGGTCCCCCATCAACTAACTTTACCTATGACACCAGTTAAAAAATTTAAAAAGTTAAAAAAAATGTAAACAAGTTGCATATGTACATTCTGTTTTATGAAAATCAACAAATTTTATTTTTTTAAATATAAAATCAACGATTTATTGTTTTCAATATAAAATTTCTATTGTTAGCTCTCTTATGGGTATATCGGTTAGGATGACCCTTCTCAATTTATGATAGTACTTTAGTAAATAGATTGCACATAGATTGCACAGTTTCAGACTTTCAGTCCATTTTCAAAAAAATTGATGGTACATAATTTTGACAATCCAATTTAACGACGTAACAATATTATCATGTGATCTAACATGAAAATAAATAATCTAATTGTTGAAAGTCTTTAAACATATGATGTTAAATCTAGTCGTGACAAAGTAATCGGACCCAAAATAAAATCAATTGAAATATAAAAGATTTATTGTGATGTTATCAAATTGGATCGTTAAAATAATGGATTGGCAAAACAAATTAAATTTGAAAACCAAAATTTCGCAATTAAAACTAAGACTAAAACAGTATATAAGTCATTGTCTAAAATCGTATATAAGCCACTTTTTTATTAAGACATGTTCATTAGACCATTAGTTTAAATCATACTCATGAGTAGGGGTGGGCATGGTTCGGTTAACCATATTAACCGAACCGAAGTGTTGAAATGGTTCGAAATAACCGAACCGAACCGTTTAAGGTTTGAAACTAACCAAACTGAACCAAAATTATGGTTCGGTTTAACCGTTTACTTGCCTATTAACCGAACCGAACCAAAACCAAAATTTTGAACTGAAATGTTTTTTTTTTTTAGCCTTTTGCTAATTTCATTGTGTTTTCTTTTCCTTTTTAAATTTAATTGCAGGGTATTCGAAACATTATTATTATATTAAGTGTAACCGATAGACTAGTTAGAACTAAAATATGTGATCCATAGATGTTCAGTTTACACACTTGTTGCTGTCATATAACTGAACCATATGTGATTATTAAACAAACATATGAGCTAGAATTGCATACAAATTACTGCCAAGAGTTAAGTATGGCTTATCACATGAAATCATATCAAAATCAAGCTACAGTTACTGCCTACAAAACATGTTCCAAAATGTGTTCCATATGTATCTAAATCTAACCCATTTTAACTTTACCTCTAACACTGCACACTCTCTGTTAAATTGAGGTAAATCTCAATCTGAATAAAATCAATGTCAGCTTAATTATTAATTTCATATCTCCCTTTTAATTATTTTCTCCTTTTTTTCATATTGAAAATTGACAACAACCTCTCAGGCTCTCACCACACTTTCCCTAATTTGCTACCGTAGTGAAACAACACAGTTTCACGCAGTTTTCAATAATAGCCATTGGATCTTATTGGATGGTACTATTATATTTTTGTCAAACCAATCCAATGGTTGAAATAACAACTGTGCTGTAATGAATCCAAATCCATAAGAAGGCTGCTAAAACTCTTGTTTTAGGTATAAGCAATTATGATTATAGACCCACTCACTGTGCACAATTTTTACAACTTAAAGCCTAATATTGTCTTGCAACTCCTGACATTAGGCTTCACTTTACCTCTCACTCACACTCTTACAGCAAAGCAGAACTGTTAGAAGGTATAATTCCTGAGAAATATTAGACAAGAGTGTATATGCCATGTTTCCTGAACTAAACTAATGTAATTTCACAGCCCTGAATGTACATTTCATACAAATAAATATAATTCCTACATATAGCTTAGCTCTCTATACTACATAGATCACAGCGAATACAAATAATTCCTACATATATTATGTATCCTCTTCATGATGGACATCAACTTCTTAACTCCGTTTTTTATTCCATCAAATTGATAAAAACTTATTCTTATTTGTCTGGGTCAAAGGTCGGGATCAAGAATAGTAGACAGCAAAAGCCCCTGTACAAACTCACTACGCCTTGCTTTCTCTACTTGGTCTTTGTGAGATAAAGATGGTGGAACATCTCTGCAATAGTATAGAAGAATTAGATTACATATCCAACAAAGAGAGAGAGAGAGAGATAAAAGTAGATAAGTGAATCAAATATCTTAATGAAGAATGCAGTTTCATAAAGTGAGAAAGTTTTGTTTGAAACCTGAGCGGGACAATATACCGAGTAATGATTATAGTAGGCGACAATTATATTGTTAGACATGTTCCACCTTTACGACTTTTTCAATGCTTAACTATATTTTATTAAAAAAGTTCTAAACATTTCAATTCTCTATTGTCTAACTTAGTATGATAATCAATATTGTGTGATCCATGTGTATACACGAGTATTTTACTAGTACAGTTTTGAACAAGAACAAATCAACAGGGAGTTAATGAAGGCCGCACACTAAGAAACATATATCACATAACCATTTCCTCGAATCTTTTTTATCTTAAAAAGTGCGAGAAAGAAACAAAAATAATTCATGAATCTGTGTTTTTTTGCACACACAACCAGGTTTTTATCTCATATCATCATTAATTGCCTCATAGCATAACCTATACTATTACAAGATGTAGCACAGGTCCAAAAAAAGAATAGACTTAAATTGCCTCCTCAAGTATATTATCAACTTTGCAGTGAATGTTACAAAGTTGAAAAGTATATAATTACAAATATTCCAAAATATAAATCAAATCCAATTGTATTAGAGGGATGCTTCTAGTGATTTAATGTTACATGCCTGTTAAGAATATCTAGAGGTAAATTTTTGGAACAATCAATGATCCACCAGCTAATTATGATGGGATCAAGCAACTTGTATGGACAATAAATTTATGATTTCTAAGTTAATGTTTATAATACAAGAGTAATGTGGTATATTTCATAATCAAAAGTAAATTGTTGGAATTAAAATGAACTATGACCTGGGCAAACTTTACAAGCAATATTAAGGTTTCGAGTCTTATAGTCGCTACTTATAAAAAGACTTTAACCAACACTTTTAATTTGAAGATTAGTCTCATAGTTATGTCTATGACGATATTGAAAAGAAGAGAAGCTGAAAGAGTGATACTATATCTTACCTTTCTAACACTGTATCATGTGAGTGTATTTCTTCAATGCTTGCTTCACTTGATGAATCGAGCTGCACAATTTCATGTTTACTGGAAGCAGTTGCACCACATAAAAATGACAGAAATGGATCACAAGTCTTCTTGGAGGTAGGCATCACAGGCGACAACTCATCAGAGCAAGATTTCCAGTGTCCATCCCGTCGACCCTTTCTTGAAAAGGAAAGGGTTTGGTAGGAATCATGTTTATGGGATTTTGATTTGAGATGACTGTAATCTCCAGTAAAGGAAACACAAGATTGAATGAAAGACAGATGAAAAAAGAAAACAATAAGTAAAAGGAGACAAAAACAAAATTAATGGTATTTATTTTGATGAAGTAAAAGCATTTCTATGATGAAAATCAGAAAGGATATCTTAAATAAGTCTCCATGTTGTGCTGTTATGTGATCAACAATATTTGTTCCAACCCACATGGCACAAACTGGACAAATCTGCATGAACAAACAAAGATGGATATAAATGAGAGTAATTCGACAAACCTGAGTATAAATAGCACTGCAAATGATAAGCTAGTAGAGAAATCTATTTTTATGGTATAAAAGAAATTATACACAATTTTGATTTCATGGGCTATTGCAGGTAGTCGTCATCACCAACGTCTAAGTCTGCTAATTGAACCCTCAAATCAAGAGGAACATTATTAATAGGTCATTTAGCAAACTTGTGATAATATGGAGTATCTTACTAATATTATCACTTCTTATAATCCACATTGAAGTAAAATTTAATAAAGTATTCAAATTTTGATATTTATCATCATATATATTAAAGAAAAATCGTGCAATTACAAATATGTTATCAGTCAAATGATTAATGGAAAGTATTAGTAAGATCTAGACCAATAACCAAATGCAACATTTCTCCTGAAAGGCAATTCAAATTTGCAAACTTCTAAACTAAGTGTATCATAAAATGCTACATCTTGGAGTTCATTTTTGACTTGTGGGAAAAATCACTGTCTTTGGAAGAAGGAGACAGCAATTTACTAAGGCCTTGGAAAAGTGAGAAGCAATTACATTGAATCAACCCATATTGAAAGAAACTACATTCAACTCAAATTACAAGCATCGCCAGATAAGTCGATAACCACGGTCCACAGTGATTCACAGAGGTTCTTTTTATGTTTGTTTTTTCAAATAAAATAGCAACTGTTGAATGCACTGAATCTCAAATGCAATTACTAACACATGCTTCTTTGAGAATTTGAAGATCATGAATAAACATGTTAATTACTTGATTCTAAAAGGGGGAGAACAAATGAAAAATGAAAACCAATGAGCTTTCTTTGTCAAACTGAAAACAACTATCTGGGAGTTCTCAATGAGGTCTTATTGAAATACTAGTAATTGCAAATTATACTAAGGCTTCAAATGGATTTGAAAAACCACCTGAATCTACCACAAGTGGTTGGTCCGCAGTGTGTGTAAGTCCCGGGTATTTGAGTTTGATTCCAGCTCATCAAAATTATGGATTTGAAAAGTTCCAAACTGGATAAGTTATACTCTGGTCATAAAATTTGAGCTAAGTCTAATTAAACCTTACAAAACTGGCTTGTAAGCGAAGTTTTCAGGCATAGCATCTCACTGATTAAATGTGTGAACACATCTTAATACATGGAGCAAGCAGAAACAAAGGTACATAAATCATTAATTATTTTAAGTAAAAAAGCAGATTAAGGTGTGAGATAAGTAGAATACCCCAGATTCGGCTTCTATTGGATGGTCCAAATCAATATGGCAACATAGCTCTAGAAGATCAAAATCCTCCTCACAAAATGGACATGGATAAATCGTCATCAACTCTTCATCTCCATTAACCTCTTCAAAATCGATTAAGAGCTCTGTTCCAAATAAACATGACAAATAAAAAAATCCATAAAAACAGTTTCAACATGATGAAAGAAAACGAGGAATAACCTAAGTGGGATTTGAGCCTTGATTGGTAGCTTTTAGAAGTCTCGTCTTCCATTGACTTATGTGAAGTAGGATGAAAATCTTGTCTTGAAGTGTGTAAAATTGTGTTGTGTCCGACAGACAGAAAAATTGATCGTGTTTATTGTTGTTGGTGGAAAGTGTTATGTTATGTTATGTTGCTATATAGAGATATAGATAGATAGAAGGAAGGAATTCAAAGTACATACGTGTAACATGTTAGTGGCAAAGGCTAAGGAAAACAGAAGGAGGAAAGTACTGAGGAATTTCGGTTTCCGAGTGTGCGTGCGTGCGTGGTTGTTGCGTTGGACATTGAATCCTTAGCCTGCACGAATTCTACATTTACCAAAACGCCCTTCATACCACTCTTTGTAGACTAATAATAATGGATTCTTATGATTTCATTCCACTCTACACTACAAGTCTTTGTTTGGCTTAGTAAAAAAATGACAAATACCAATTTCAGTCTATTATTAGTTCCACACAATTCCCCGATTAGTTTTTAAGTTTTGAAAGTTTTAATTAAATAATTTTAGTTTGATAGAATTCTCAAGTTAGTCTTTTAAGTTTTAAAAGTTTTAAATATGTCATTTTAATTGATAAACTATTTCACTATCACTATCTCAAAAGTTTCAAACATGTCCTTTTAGTTTGAAACTTTTGAAAATTAAAGAACTAACTTGGAAAATCTGTCAAACTAAAATGACTTATTTGAAACTTTTGAAACTTAAAGGATTAACTTGTGAATTCTGTCAAACTAAAAGGACCTAATTAAAAATTTCGAAACTTAAAGGACTTACTTGGTAATTCTATCAACCTAAAAGGACAAAAGGTGGTAATTTGACCTAAAAAAAAAACATGTCATCGCTTGGCTCCGATGTATTCTTTGAAATCTTAAGAAAAAAGTTAGCAGATACCTGCATGTAATATTTCCTTAAAAAAATGTAATCTTTAAAATCTTAAATCGTAAGTTTTTACGAAAATTTGTATATTCAATTTATTGAAAAATTAAGTATTTGACATTTTTAATAAATATTAACTTATAATTTTTAAAGAGTGTCTTGGAGACACTCGTAAAAAAAACATGGTTTGCTTCTAAAATGCTGCTTGCTTGGAGACAAAGGTTTGGAACTTTTCATTCATCCATGTGGACTGGATAAAAGAAGACATGAACATAATTTTACACAAGGTGGAAAGTCTCATCTTACAAGTTGTATTTTGTGATCATATCATAACTAACCTAAGTTTTAAGATAGTACTAAAGTCTATGTATGATTTGTTGGGTCACATGATATCAACCATTTCATATTACACGTTAGATGCTTAGTCATTAATGCGAGAGGTGTGTATTACGAGTCACATATGAGATGAGATAAAACTTGAACGTAAGTGGTAAGTCAATTTTGTAAGGTTGACAAATTACATCCTTTTTAGTCTAATAAATATGCTAAACTCCCACAAAATGACAATTCAAAGTTTAAATTTCGGTTGTGGGGTGTACTCACATTTAGTGTGAGACACTCGTCAAATATAATTTACATTAAGTAAAGAGAATTCAAATATGATCATTAAAGTGAATAGAATATGTGAAAAAAATTAATCTTTTCAAATTTGAGAAAAATTACCTAAATATAAATTATGTTGAAGTAAATTCATTTTTAATAATGAAAAAACAAACTAGCGTGCAAAACCCAACTGAGTTTACTTAGTTATGTAGACTTGCGATATTTTTTTTTCAAGCAGTCTAATGACCAGTAATTTACCTTTATAAAACAAATAAGTGAAGTGTTTGAGGTTCAATATATTATGAAAAATCACCACCGATTAAGATAAGTTCATAGAGACGGGCGTAGCCCTTTATATACAAGGGCTAGCCTTGGCTACCCCAAAAATTATACTATTCTTTAATTAATTGGTATGTATTTATATCTAACTACCTCAAATAATAAATATTGAGCTACCTCAAACAAGTTTAGTTGTCAAAAATTAGCATAAATAAGAAAGTAAAAGATTACTACATGATTGATAGATTTATATATAATAGTTTGGTATTTCCAATCGCAATAACAACTATAGAGAAAACTTTTTTAACAATTAAAATTATCAAGACAGTAGTCATAAACATGTTAAATAGGCAATGAGTTTTTTGCAAATAATCTAATTGTTTACATTGGAGAAGACATTATCATTCTATTTTGTAAACAATCAATTATGGACAAAATTGGCTTCTTAAAACGCATTTTGTCCAATTTTTTTAAATAGCTATAACCAATTTTTATCATTTGTTGCTACTTTAAGTTAATTTTTATGTATTGATTAATTTTAATATTATTTTGTTTTTAGTCTCTACAACACTTGCGATTTTTAAGTTAATTTTCTAAAATTTAGTCCTTAATTTTTGTTATAGAGATTAAATCCAAGACTAAAGACACTTTTTGGGTAAAAAATTTTAAAAAATCGAGACAAAAATTGAATAAATTTTGTTAAGAGCCAAACCTAAAAAATTATAATTTATAGGACTAATTTTTTTTTTATCCTTAAATTTAATATATTGATTTTTATTTTATTTTATATTTATAGTTGGCCCTTGCATAAATTTTTTGCTAGCTTCGCCACTGCATAGAGATATAAACTTGTGATATTTTCGATAGAAAATTTAGACCTGAATCCGTCCATACAAACTTTTACTGACATTGACCAACCATAATGTCACATGTGGCTTTTTTTTTTCACAATTTTTTTTTGTTGTTTTGTACACTTGTAATATTGTGGTTGGTAATGTCACCAACCACAGTGTCAGCCATGGATTCTGAGACTTTAAATCAGCTATGCTAATCAAAAGTAGAATTAGCACCGGGATTAATCGGTCATTTGACCCGATAGTCTTACTTCTTGAGTAAGAGAAGAGAAGGGATGGACGAGTTAAATTTACGAAACAACCCTTCCACGATTCCTAAACCCAAAACAGAACCTTTACACCTATGATGTAGTTGAATTCGTCGATTTCCACTTCCCATTTCCGAAAAGTTTCTGATAATCAACCCACTTTCAAAATTCGAAGAACCAAACCGTTTTCGATCATTCAATGGCAACGAGAAATCGAACAGTAGAGTTCAGAAAGTACAGAGACAGCGTCAAAAGCCTACGCACTCCTCTTTCTTCATCAGCTTCTGCTTCTTCCGGTGGTGGTCCTGTCATTGAAATGGTCAACACTTCGCTTCTTCGTACCAATAATGGATCTTCTTATACTCCTCTCAGTACCCATGATCCTGGTCCTTCTTCCTCAAGGTTTTTCTTTTCTCCTTTCTATGCTTATTTTTCAATTCCATACATTATAGCGATGATAGTGATATATTAGAATTACAATTTTGACCCAGTAGTTAAGTTTCAATCTTTTTATCCCTTTGGAACTTTGTGATTGTAAAAGTTTAGTTTTTGATTTGTGGGCAGTTCCCTCAGGCCCTTTTGTCAGGATAAAAGTTTAGTTTTTGATTAAAATTGTTAAATGTTTTCACTTAAGTGGTTAATGAAGTGTCGGATTTGGTTAATATGTGTTGCAACTTATTAATCATCAACCGAATTTTGTTGGCACAAGTTTAAATGTGATTAACCTTGATTTTCAAGTGTTCAAAAATCTACATGTAGTTGGAAAACACCTAAAATTGTGGTTAATAATGTTCAAATCCGTGGTTAATTAAGTTCAATTGATAGTTATGAGTTGTCGAATTTTGATATACCCTTTAACCACTCATTGAACTTTGTTAACAATTCAAAAGGTTGTCGAATTTTGTTGTCCTAGATTGATGTTCAACTAAAATTTCTGTTTACAAACTTGTTGGGCTTGATGCATTCAAAACGTGTATTTGAAAGTCATTGCAATTAATCGTAAAATACTATATTATGGTGTGTTAGTGATGCATTTACTGTGGGTTTGCCGCCAACTTGGGTGGATGATTCTGAAGAAATAGCTACAAATATACAAAGTGCAAAGGTTAAAATGTCTGAGTTAACAAAAGCTCATGCAAAGGCTTTGATGCCTTCCTTTGGTGATGGTAAAGATGATCAACGTCAGATTGAGACTCTCACCCGGGAAATTACGGCTCTCCTCAGGAAGTCTGAAGTGAGGCTAAAAAGACTTTCTGCTGGTAGAGGGTCTTCTGAGGATTCTAATGTCAGAAAAAACGTGCAGGTAATTTAGGCGTAGAAAAATTATATACAATCATATGCAGTGCACTCTATTTTGTCAACTCTTTACTATTTTTTTTATCAGTTGAGGTTGACTTTATAGTTCTTAGGAAGGTAGATATTGACTCACAAATATTTATTTTGGAAGCAAAACAGATAGATACATTTCAGGTTACCAAACAATCTAGGTTTTCATTGCTCTTAGTCACGACTTAGGAGATTGTCTTAAAGGTATATAAGCTATTGCGGAAATGTTATCTTTAATTCAACTATGAATAACTGGTGTTATTGGTGAATTATATAGCTTTTGCCTCTCCCCACCCTTCAATAGCCCACCTTGCCTTATCTTGCTCCTCCCTATTTTTCATGTATTATTCTACATTAACTTATATCCTACTTCATCTGGATTTTGCTGTTCTTTTATTTTTACCTGACCGATTTTCTACTGTTCACTTTGAAAATGGTTTCTTGGTAAATTTGGCTTCGTAAATATACTAGAATTTACCTCCATCTTGAGTGCTTGCATATTTTAGTCAATTTATGGTGTGCAAATTTTTGTTTGTGCAAGTCCAACTTCCTGGAATTATTATGACCGGCTTTTGTATCTACCTTTGGCAGCGTTCACTTGCTACAGACCTTCAAAACCTGTCAATGGACCTCCGGCGGAAGCAGTCAACATATTTGAAACGTTTGCAGCAGCAACAAGAGGTTACAACTTTTCATGTCTAGCCAATTTTTCAATTGCTGAATCTTTCATATTATCCTCCTACGTTTTTACTATTCCTTTTTATTTATTTGTTTACAAATTTACATTTGTAGAATTGTTGATGGTTTTTTATCTATTTTTCTTTGGATTTAATTGTATATACATACACTAGTACGTACACCGGCAATGTAAAACTTTTTTACACATGGATCCAATCAAATCACTCCATTTAGATATTTGTGGAGATACTTTAGGAATTAACCTAAGAAAGTGGTACTGTAGTGTGATTTGATTGGATGTTCGTGTAAAACAGTTTTACACTGTCAGTGCATAGAAATTAATCTCTTATTCGTTTTCTTTTGGTATTCAAATTATTGAACTCATTATCACTAGCCACATTTCTAACCCTTGAGTTTCTGATGTCGGAACTACACCTGTTTGTATTTTATACTGTGTCGCTAACATCTATTTTCGGGTGTAATCACACAGGGTTATGACGGGATTGACTTGGAAATGAACTTTAAAGGGAGTAGCTCTGGATTGCAGGATGATGGATTCGATGATGTGGTATGTGTTTTATTGTAAGTTGTAACTTATCTCTCTAGATGGACAATATTATTTTAAAATACCCCATTTTGTGTATCTAAAGTAATGATTACTGGCCTGGTGATGTTGGCTTGGGACCTTGGAGTATGCTCCTCCTCAAGGTCTCAGGTTCGATTCTCCCCGATGTCAATTTGGGTGGGCTAGTTTAGCTTCTTCAAAAAAAAAAAAGGAAGGATTATATTCCCCCCCTAAACAAGTGACATTTGATGATTTCTCTTCCCAACCAAAGCCAAGTTGTAATGGTGAAATTCCATGATTTTGGTTCAAACTTGACAGTGATGTGTTTTGACCTCTTACAATCCTTTAATTGCAAAAATTGGGGGGTGCTGGGGAATGGGATAGGACTAAAGAAAAACAGAAATTTCTAATTAATGTTTATTTCTGGACTCAATAAATGTTCGTGTAGTGGATTTTTATACTTGATTTTGAGGCTAAATTATGTTCTGTCTGATTTTAAAATAACGGTTCTGAAATATAGATTCAGTTATATCATTATATATAGGGCATCCTCATATATATATATATATATATTAATAGTTGTTAGTTAACACGTCTGGTGCATATTTTTCTTTCTGCGTCATGAGTTTTTTCTTGCTTTGCTGTGGGTTTTAGATCACGGAGTCAAAGACATTTATTTTCCTCTCCTTTTTCCCTCTTGCTGTTTCCTTTGGTTAGGAGGATTAGGGATCCTTGAGAACCTCCTATCCATGAGTTTTTACTTTCTTTATTGTGGGTTTTAAATCATGGATTCAAAGACCTTTAGGGGTTGTTTATTTCATAATATTTTCAATTTTCATTTTTTATTTTGTGTGACAACAACTTTCCTCTTATGATCACCGATATTACCATATGCTCAATTTTCATTTTGACCACCATATGTAGGTCGTGAGGGACAGTGAGGTTTTCAGAAACAATAGAGGTGTCTTTTTAACATTTTCAAAAATACTGAATTTGTTTCACGAAATTCACAATGAGACAATCCAAAAAACATATTTTGACATTCATCATTAATTTTAGAAATGAAGTACACGAGGCCTTATTTTTTTTCTCGCTTTTTATCTATTCACAGTTGCCTGTTTGTGCACAACGTTCTCTTCAAGTTTGCGCTTGAAACGTACAAGCCTGCGACCCATATCTTTTTTGGCTGAAACCTGCAATCTACAAAATAAAATTCTAAATTTTTACTTGAGTTTAGTGATATTACTGCTGTTATTGGTTAATTATATTATAATTTTTTATTAAAATACATTTCTTAGTTTTTGGAAGGATTTTACAATCCATGTTATGATTCTCTGATTATAATATTTCATCCCCTCCCAGCCCTAGGTTAAGTCCTAATTGACAACTATGGGATCGTGCCTAAATTGTTGTTGATATTTGGATTCATGAATAATGGTCAATAGATAGGGGAAAATAGTTGAAACTTGAAGGGATTAATTCAGAAGATCATGGAGGATAATTGTTTCTCCTTCGTTGTTCAGATTCTTATTCTTCAGTAACAGATTAGTCATTGTTATTTCATTCTTGAGTTCTGATTTGTGTGTTAGTAACACTTCCTCTTGATTTTTCTATTCCATAAAAAAAGAAAAGAAAAAGGTTGCTGCAATACGATCTAAATTTTGTAAATAAGTCCAGTATATTTTTAATCTAAAAGAAAAATGGAAAAGTGATCCCTTTTCTTGTTTTCAGCACCCTTGGTTTTATTGAACTATCTAAAATATGATAATTTATCACTTATCTCACATCATGGATTAATCAGAAAAGAATCGCACATGGTGAATTATGTATTTTTCATTCTGAAATTTCATATCCTGATGCAGTTGTATCCAAAGAAAGAGATGATGATATTTGATTGGTTTCAGGGTTTTAGTGAAGAGCAAATGACAAAGCTAAAGAAAAATGAACACATCTCAGCGGAAAGAGAAAGAGAAATTGATCAGGTAATTTGAAGGAATTTGGTGTTTCGCTTCTAGACAAATCACTGCGTAATTTGATCCATGTAGCCGACCCCACTTAGTGGGATAAGGCTTGGTTGTTCTTGTTGCTGCTGCTTATAGACAAATCACTTTGTGTACCTTGTCTGACAGTGAAATTTACTGTAGGTCGCTAAATCAGTCCACGAACTTGCTCAGATCATGAAGGATCTCTCCGTTCTTGTTATAGACCAGGTAATTGTCGTACCCTTTTTATTATAAAACTAAATGGATTTATTTATTTTTTTGGCAAAATGGATTGATTATTATGCAATGCAAAGTGACTCAAGAAATTGATACTTCTGCAGGGAACAATTGTGGATAGAATTGACTACAACATTCAGAGTGTTGCTACAACCGTTGAGGAGGGCTTGAAGCAGTTGCAAAAGGTTCTGTTTTCTCTCACCTTCTAAAATTAGTACTTCTGTAAGATTTTGCTCGGTCTTTGTGAGTCGGTGCATTTATCAACCTTTGTTTTTGAATTTTGTAGCTGCTATAAGCATGTTATAAATCTCTTAAAACATTTTACTTACAGGCAGAAAGAACACAGAAAAAAGGAGGGATGATTACATGTGCGACAGTGCTTGTTATCATGTGCTTTGTCATGCTAGTTCTGTTGATCCTCAAGGAGATAATATTCTAGCCACATTAATTTACCCGCATTACATACCCTCTAACACGATAGCTAATTCACTTTCCTCATGTCAATTTGAATCCAATTGGATTTTGTTTGAAGACAGTTATAATCAACGCTTCAGGTACTGGAGTTTGGTTTCTTAAAGGGCATAGAGTTTACAAAATCAGCCATATCATTGAATGTGGATGCTGCCCACAAAATAGTTTGTTGCATTGTAGTTGTAGGTGCTTGAGATTAGTTTAGAAAGAAGATTTGTACATGATTTAACCGACCGTATCAAGTAAATAGTGAGTGATTTTCAGCAACCTCTTTGCCTTCAATAGTTTATTGAATTAAACCAAGTAGTAGGGCAAACTACAAATTTTCAATGTGATACATCTAAGTCATCAAACGTGTTAATTTACATATATTTCTACGTTTACCACTTTCACCAAACTACAATTTTCATTTTTTTTTCTTTTCTTTTGAAAGATAATTTTCTATTTAATACTATGCCGGCACAAAAAATTAACTTGTAAGGGATTTGGCCTTATTGTTGGATCCTGGCATTTGTGAGGTTTCCTGGTTTTAAATTTTAATGCATTCACGGACAATACCTGCATTTCGTCCTCTCCTTGCTTGGTCCCACATGTTTCCTTGCAAGTTGTCTTGAGCATATATATATTTATTAAAATTTAAATATCGGAATTCAGGAAATCTTTCATGAATTTATATGCTGGTGAAATTCAAAATTTCTGTGATCTAGAATAATAAATATCCAACAAAAAAAAAACTAATAAATGACCGAGGAGACATGTGGGTTGGTTGAACTTCTAGCCCTATTGCTAAAGCTTTTTGATAGATTTACCAGTAATAATTAACCACACTACACAAGATTTCTTAGGATGAAAGTGTCAGTGATTAGCAAGAACTGAAGCTAATACTTTATATTTGATTTAACATCGAATCCATGACTTACTTTTACGATTTAAACAAAAAAATTACAGCACGAGTTAAACTACTTAAGTATATATCACTACTCAAATCAACTCTCTGTATGATGGTGCAGTAACAAAAAATTTATATTAAAAAAATCAGATCTCTGCCACAAATCTAATTTTTGAATTTGTTATTTAGCCCGTCATCATCATTTAATTATGATCCAATATGTACTAATCAGCCAAATTTAATTTTTACGTAATAATTTGTAATTTGAAAAGCATTATTATTCGAAAAGTGATACATACACAAACACATTCCATGTCATGTTATTGGACCGTTTCAGTTCAAAAAGTTGAAACTCCTTTAGTTGACTAAACTCTGAAATGCACCGTTTCTTTAATATTAGAAAGCAAAAAGCAAAAAGCAAAAAACGAAAGCATATCCAATAAGATCAACGGTCCAGATCTATCGACCGTTGCATTTAAATCCGAACTAAACACCCTTTTTCCTTCTAATTCAAATTCGACCGTTGTCCATTTCCAAACCCTACTTCATCTTCTTCTACTTCTTCATCTCACTCACTTCTTCACACTCTTTCCTCATTCACTTTCCTAATGGGTCACTGAAAAATCTATTTTTTTTTTTCTATTCTCTTACTTTCTCATTCTTTCTTTGTTCTTTCAAAATTCCAATAAACATGGTGAACACAACATCTTCTTCCTCTCCTGTGAAAATCACTGTCTCTTCTGGAGGTAAAACTGGAGGAAGCCGAAACATGGGACTAACAAGTCCACTACCACGTTCTTCTGTCTCTAACAACAACAATTCACCTCTCAGCAACCGTTCAAACCGGCTTTCTGGCGGCGGAGCCACAATAAGAAGGTTATCAGGTGGTGGAGGTAACTATTCATCCATGTCTAAAGATGATGCTACAGAAGACACAACAACATCGGAATATGTTTCATACACAGTTCATATTCCTCCAACACCAGATCGCATGCCACTTTCATCTTCACAAACAAGCCTCCCTGAAGAAAACAACAAAAGCAACAACAGTTTCATCTCTGGTACAATTTTCACCGGTGGTTTTAACTCCGTTACACGAGGCCATGTGATCGAATGCTCGAACGATCAGGATGATGGACTGTTGAAATCTAAACTGATGTGTGGAATGAAAGGCTGTGATGAAGAAGCGATCAAGGGTTGTACTTGTGAATGTGGGTTTAAGATTTGTAGGGATTGTTACAAAGAGATTTGTGGAAATGGAGGTGGTGGTAAATGTCCAGGTTGCAAAGATTCTTACAACAATGTTAGTGATGATGAAGAAGAGGAAGAGGTTTCTGAGTGTGAAGATCAAGCTCAACCGTTACCTTCCATGGCGGAATTCAAGTTGGATAAGAGGCTTTCTGTTGTGAAATCGTTTAAAGCTCAGAATCAGAATCATCCACCTGATTTTGATCATACTCGTTGGTTATTTGAAACTAAAGGAACTTATGGTTATGGAAATGCTGTTTGGCCTAAAGATGGATTTGGTTCCAATGGTTATGAACCTCCTCCTGATTTTGGAAAGAAATCTAGAAGACCCTTGACAAGAAAAGTTGGTGTTTCTGCTGCTATTCTCAGTCCTTATAGGTGAGTCTTTTCAAAATCCAAGCTTTTCTTTTTCTTTGAAATTTGAATATTATTTTGAAATATACTACCTTTTGCTTTTAGTTGATGAATTTTTTTTTATTCTTTTTAAATATATCATTTTTTGTTCTTGGTTCTTGATGTTTCCTTTTAATACTTGCTAAATATGTTCATGTTAGAATTGGTTATGTAATGTAATATTCAATTTAGAACTAAAATAAGAAAACAACTTGTTTGAGTGAATTTAAGTGTCCAATTTCTAATGTATTCGTTTGGTTTGTTTGTTGGTTAAGGTTGCTTATTCTGATGCGTCTTGCTGCACTTGGTTTATTTCTTACATGGAGGATTCGACACCCAAACCACGAGGCAATGTGGTTGTGGGCAATGTCAGTGACTTGTGAGCTATGGTTTGCATTTTCATGGCTTCTTGATCAGCTTCCAAAGCTGTGTCCTGTGAACAGAGTTACTGATTTGTCTGTTTTGAAAGAACGGTTTGAGTCTCCGAATCTGCGAAACCCGAAAGGGAGGTCTGATCTCCCTGGAATCGATGTCTTTGTTTCAACTGCAGATCCAGAAAAGGAGCCACCTCTTGTAACTGCAAACACCATTTTATCTATCCTTGCAGTTGATTATCCTGTGGAAAAAGTTGCTTGTTATTTGTCTGATGATGGTGGAGCTCTTTTGACATTTGAAGCTCTTGCTGAGACTGCTAGTTTTGCAAGATTTTGGGTTCCTTTCTGTAGAAAACACCAAATTGAGCCAAGAAATCCTGAAGCTTATTTCGGTCAGAAGCGCGATTTTCTCAAGAACAAGGTCCGGTTGGACTTTGTTAGGGAGAGGAGAAGGGTGAAGAGGGAATATGATGAATTCAAAGTGAGGATCAATTCCTTACCTGAATCAATAAGGAGAAGATCAGATGCTTACAATGCTCATGAGGAGTTGAGAGCCAAGAAGAAACAGATGGAAACCGGTTCGGATGTATCAGAACTCAAGGTTCCTAAAGCAACTTGGATGTCTGATGGTTCTCTTTGGCCTGGAACATGGTCATCGGCAGAACCTGACCACTCTAGAGGTGACCATGCTGGTATAATTCAGGTAATTTCTTCAACATTATCAATTTCTTGGTGTTATGTCTTGTATGTAATGATGTAGTGTTTTTTAATATGGATATAAGATATTAGATAGATAGATCACTATCATTAACTATATAGTGTTGTGTTAACTTCTTCAACATCATCAATTACTAGGTGTTGCATCTTGTGTCTAAATAATGTTGCCGGCTTGTGTCTAAATAGTGTTGTGTTAACTTCTTCAACATCATCAATTACTAGGTGTATCTTGTGCCTAAATAATGTTGTGTTTCATGTGTACTAATGTAGTGTTTGAATCATATATATTAGATAGATCACTATCACTAACTCTAGTGTTTGAATCATAGAGTCAGGCAATTTCTTCAATTCAACATTATCAATTACTTGGTGTTGTGTCTTGTGTGTAATAATGTTGTGTTTCATGTGTACTAATGTAGTGTTTGAACCATAGATATTAGATAGATCACTATCAGTGACTATAGTGTTTGAATCTTAGATTCAGGTAACTTCTTCAACATTATCAATTACTTGGTGTTGTGTCTTGTGCGTAATAATCATAACACAACTTTGTGTTTTGTGTGTGCTAATGTAGTGTTTGAATGAGAGATATGACACATTAGATCACCATCACTAACTATATGCTTAATTAATCTGTTTTTGCAGGCCATGTTGGCTCCACCAAATTTAGAACCAGAATATGGTTCAGAAGCTGACGGAGAGAACTTGATTGACACAACAGATGTTGATGTTAGGTTGCCAATGCTTGTTTATGTGTCTCGTGAGAAGAGGCCGGGATATGATCACAACAAGAAAGCCGGCGCCATGAATGCTCTTGTTCGAACTAGTGCTGTCATGTCCAATGGACCATTCGTTCTCAATCTTGACTGTGATCATTACATCTACAATTCCTTGGCCTTGAGGGAAGGTATGTGCTTTATGCTTGACAGAGGTGGTGACAGGATATGCTATGTTCAATTCCCTCAAAGGTTTGAAGGTATTGACCCCAGTGATCGATATGCAAACCACAACACAGTGTTCTTTGATGTGAGCATGAGAGCACTTGATGGTTTACAAGGTCCAATGTATGTTGGAACTGGCTGCATATTCAGAAGAACAGCTCTTTATGGTTTTAGTCCTCCAAGAGCTTCTGAACATCATGGGTGGTTTGGCAGGAGGAAGATTAAGTTGTTTCTGAGAAAATCAAAGGTGTCAAAAAAGGAAGAAGATGAAGTTTCTGTGCCAATCAATGATCACAATGACGACGATGCAGATATTGAGTCCTTGCTTCTTCCGAAAAGATTTGGAAATTCTTCTTATCTAGCTGCATCCATTCCAGTTGCAGAATATCAAGGAAGATTGCTACAAGATTCCAAAGGAAATGGAACACAAGGAAGGCCTGCAGGTTCTCTTGTCGGGCCTCGCGAACCGTTAGATGCTGCTACTGTTGCTGAGGCAATTAGTGTCATATCTTGTTACTATGAGGATAAAACTGAGTGGGGGAAAAGAGTTGGATGGATATATGGTTCAGTTACAGAAGATGTTGTTACCGGTTACAGAATGCACAATAGAGGGTGGAGGTCAGTTTACTGTGTAACAAAAAGAGATGCTTTTAGAGGAACAGCTCCAATCAATTTAACAGACAGGCTACACCAAGTGCTTCGTTGGGCGACAGGGTCAGTCGAAATCTTCTTCTCAAGGAACAACGCGTTATTAGCAAGTCCTAGAATGAAATTCTTGCAAAGGGTGGCTTACTTCAATGTTGGAATGTACCCTTTCACGTCAATGTTTCTGATTGTGTACTGCTTCCTACCTGCATTATCCTTATTCTCAGGACAGTTCATAGTCCAATCCTTGAGTGTGACATTTCTAGTGTTCTTGCTTGGAATCACAGTCACACTATGCTTGCTTGCACTGCTTGAGATCAAATGGTCAGGAATCACTTTACATGATTGGTGGAGAAATGAACAGTTTTGGTTAATCGGCGGAACGAGTGCACATCCTGCAGCTGTTTTACAAGGCTTGTTGAAGGTGATAGCAGGAGTTGACATCTCATTCACACTGACATCAAAGTCAGCCACACCAGAAGATGGAGAAGATGAGTTTGCTGATCTTTATTTGGTGAAATGGAGCTTTCTAATGGTTCCTCCAATCACAATTATGATGGTGAACACTATTGCTATTGCAGTCGGAGTGGCTAGGACTCTGTATAGTCCATTTCCACAATGGAGTAGACTTGTTGGAGGGTTGTTTTTCAGCTTTTGGGTTCTGTGTCATCTTTATCCATTTGCAAAAGGACTTCTGGGAAGGAGAGGAAAGGTTCCAACCATTATCTATGTTTGGTCTGGATTACTCTCAATCATTATTTCTATGCTTTGGGTTTATATTAACCCTCCTTCTGGTGCAAGACCACAAGATTACATGAACTTTCAGTTCCCTTAGTTTGAAGAAGTGAAGTTACTCTACTTCATGTATTTGTCTATGCTGTAATATTTTAGGTATATTTTACTTTCTGTTATTTTGATTGTGTGACCCTCTCCATATACCATTAGAGAGAGAAAAATAGGAATTTGCAAACTTTGGTACTGTAGTTAGTTATCAGTTAAATTCTTTTGTTAATGTCTCAAATGACTGAGATAATATCACTTCTCCTATTTGTCTAAAAATGCATTCCAGTATTCATATCACTTTTATTTCTGGATTGTCATTATAGTATTTTTTATCACTTTTATTTTATTTAATGTCTCATGAGACATAGCATATTTAGTTTTCGGTTGCAAAGATCCTAAATTAGTTGAAGACACGAGAAAGTGAGAAACCAAACCTACCAAAATAATTAGAAAATTATTAATATAAAAACATGAAACAAAATAGTAAATGTTTTCCTCTTAAAAGTACACTATAATAGTACCATACTACCATCAATGATTTATTCTCCTTGAAACTAAACCTTTTATTTGCATTTTTTTTTAAGTTTTCGTTATAAGAATTGTTCTCTTTTTTTTTGTTACAATAAGATTTGTTTTGTCTAAACAAACAGTTTTTTAAGTAAACCAAATGTAACTCTTAGATCCATTCTAATAGATGTTTTTTTTTCTTCATACAAACCAATTAAGAGTTGAATATTGAACCAAATGAATAAGAAGTCAAGTTTCTCTAAAAAAAAAAAGAATAAGAAGTCAAGTATCTATCATTTATATTGTACATGTTGGTTGTCAAAATAAACATTTGATCAACGATGATTATAACATTCAAACATGGTATGTTTTATCATTTGAATAAGTTTTGCATCGATATTTTATCCTTTTGTAGCATTAGATTTTTTATTTTTTTTAAATATGTATTGATGATATTATGTGATAGTAAGACAAAGGTTAATTCATTAAATATGAATCAATAAACCTTACCTTACCATTAAATTCCCTAAAAAAAGCCTTCCCAATAAATTAAATGAAAAATGATATGACTTTTTAATTTAATGTAAAAAGAAATGACATGTTAATTTATTTTGGTGGGGTTATGCATGGTTAATTTGAAGTCTTGTTAACGAGTGTCTAACGATACTCTTTAAGGATTTTAAATTAAGAAAGTATCCATTGAAAAAGTCTAATGTTCCAATCTTTGATTCATTAAATACACAAATTTCCATAAAAACTTGCTATTTAAAATTCTTAAAGAATATTCTTAGGACAATTGTTAGCATTACTAGTACACATAGTGATGAGTGATGAGAATTCATTTTACTTTTTGTCCAATTTTATTTCTCAAGAAAGACAGCTCATTTACAAGAACAAGATTCCACCGACAGCTTGAGCTTACCAAATTGGCATTTGGATTTCCATTAAATTTCCATTTTGTGCTTATAGTATGCAAATGATTGCGACATAATCTGATAGGGACATAGACCTATTTGTCATGGACCTTGTTATGTTCTTTTGCCATGGAAATATTGTCCTATCATATGACCCCTGGACCATAAGGAACGAAAATCATGTTTCATGTACACTCAAAAGAGATATATAGCAGCCAATTGATCAAAGATACGAGGCTCAATTCATCCATTTATTTAGCTTCATGTCATGTTGTTTATAACAAAGCTATGATTGTTGATCACTTTATAAAAGGGTACAGGTTCCAATTTCATTCACATGAATCAACTAACTTTGCCTACTTAAAATTTGGTGCGAAGCAACTCCTTTGAGTGAAAATTCAATTCACATGTATTTAAACCTTTTATCAGTGGTTGATAATTTGATATTTGTATTATCATATGGTGACAACTCCTATGACAAGCATTTTTTTCTCTATTTCTATTGGTCAACAACAATATAGAGGGAAAAAAGAAAAAAAAAGTAAGCAAATAATGTGAGTATAAAAGAAAGAGTTGTTCAAAACAATTGTATAAATATCATTTCTCATAATTCATATGAGATTTTACAACAAATTAATTTTTAGAATAAAATCGTTGAAGAAAACACTTACTTCAAACATAGTTTCAACCAAATTTATTTTTTAAAACTATTTGTCGATTGCTTGCGTAGGTTCGAGTTATTTTTTTGGTTACAGCGTAGATTGAAGTTTTTTTTGACAATGCGTAGATTCAAGTTTGGAAGAGCCAAAAACGACTCTGATGACTTAAATATTTTTGAAGAAGTCTAATGACTTTTTTTTTTTTTGAGGAGGAGGTCTAATGGCTTAAAATTGATTTTGCCCTTAATAAAAAGCTCATTTGAATTTCGTCATTTACTTTCTTAAAACTACTTGAATCTTCCCTGAATTTATTTAAAAAGCTAGTTTAATAAATACAGCAAAAAAATAATCCAGTGCGTCTATCTGTCCTTGTGAAAAATGGTTTGCTTTCAACCTCATATAATGTACCCTTTAACGTCTATATACCCATGTCTTAGATCAGTCCAAAACATATAGAGACATTAAATCAAAAAGTTTGTATTCTTTTTCTTTTTAAAAGAAGAAAAGAACTTGTATAGTTACAATAACGGTATAAAAGATGACCATTGCAAAATAAACATTGATTCATTTTGGGTTGCATAGTTAAACATTGATTCATTTTGGGTTGCATAGTTAATACAGGAATGATAAGTAGACATCTTTAATGTGTATATCCTTTTATACAACTCTAAAAAATTGAAGTTAACCAAATATATGGTACTATGTGTGACCATATTTTTTTAGTTGCGTGACCGCATTTTTCACCTTCTAAATGTTGGAAAAATAGTGGCCACGCAACTGAAAATTGTGGTCACACAGACCATATATTTGATTAACTTAAATTTTTTAGGATGGTACAAAGGGGTGTACACATTAAGCGTGTTTATCAATCTTTATTCTAGTTAGTATGTGTATATTTGATTATGCGGTGATGAGAGTAAAATGATTTGTGTTCGATGTTTGAATACATTTATGTAAATTTGAGTTGAATTGTCAATTTAGACGTAAAAATCAATTCTAAAATGAAAACTACAAATTATAACTAAATCAATTTTACTAAAAAAACAATCAAACATGTTTTTTTTGTTACAAAAAACTATCAAATATGTTATAATCGTATAATTCATATATATACCTCCTAAATCAATTTTGGTCCACTTACAAATAGAAGAAATAAACATACGCTTAGCTTCTGCTTGTACTCATTGTAACTTGATTTTAAATCCAAAATTTCTAAGTTGATAGGTTGGTTATACATAATTTCGTTTGCAAATTATTAATGAAGTTGAAGATTGTTCTTGACTTTGCATAATTAAGGATTAATCATCTTTACTCTAAATTTCCACTTACAAAAAAAATTCAGAGGTCAACTTCCAACCTTCGCATGTATTTCGCACGATTGCTACTCTGTTGCTGTTTTCTCTAACTATACAACATACATTTTTTTAAAAATAAATAAATATGTATACATACTTTTCTTGAGGAAATTATATATGCATATTCTTAACGAGCTTGGTAACACAAACTTATAACCTACTAAATAAGAGCATTAAGTCCTTCAAAAAAAAAAGTAAGAGCATTAAGATATTGAAAATTCCTTTAATATAAAAAAAAAATATGTATTTTAAAATATGGAATATTCAATAAGTAGCACATGTGTTGACACCAAGGGTAAAGAGAGTTGACCTGAAAACCCTGGTTAGAAATGAGAAACACTTCACATGTTTTTTTTTAGGGAACTTCACACATGGTTTTTTATTAGATTGAAAAATAAAGCAATGGGGAGAGATAATTTTAAAATTATCTAACAATAATTTTTAAAAGGGGGAGAACGCAAAATCTTTCGAGATCACATAAAAATACCCACATTCTTCCATCATGAATCAAAAATTGAGATCACTTGACCTCCCATTCACTCTATTAAAATTAGGGGTAGCAATTGGATCTATCAAATTCATATCCATCCAGTCCATCCACTATAAAATTCATCTGATCCATCCGTCAAACAATTTATTTTTAATGGATTGGATTCAATCCATCCATTAAAAAATATGGATAGATCTAATCCATCCAACTTATTTTAAAGATCCAATGGATCATTTTTTATTGGTTATTTTAAATCCAATTTATTCGAAACTGCTTATTTATGCAAAATAGCTTATTATGATCTCTTTTTAAAAAAAGTTTATTCAAAACAATTTATTTATGTAAAACAACTTATTAGGATATCTTTTTAAAAAACAACTTATTCAAAACAACTTATTTATCCAGAACTGCTTATTAAGATCTCTTTTTAAAAACAACTTATTGAAAACATCTTATTTATGTAAAGCAGCTTATTAAGATATCTTTTTTCAAAACAACTTATTCAAATTATGCGAAACAGGTTATTCAAAACAACTTACTTGTGCAAAACAGCTTATTTATGCGAAACAGCTTATTGAAAACAGCTTACTTATGCGAAACACCTTATTTATACGAAACAACTTATTCAAAACAACTTATTTATGCGAAACAACTTATTCAAAACAGCTTACTTATGCAAAACAGCTTATTCAAAACAACTTATTTATGCAAAACAACTTATTATGATCTCTTTTTAAAAAATAGCTTATTCAAAACAACTTATTTATGCAAAACAACTTATTAAGATCTCTTTTTTTAAAACAACTTATTTATGCAAAACAGCTTATTAGGATCTCTTTTCTCAAAATAACTTATTCAAAACAACTTAATTATGCAAAACAACTTATTAGGATCTCTTTTTTCAAATAACTTATTCAAAACAGCTTATTTATGCAAAACAACTTATTTATGCAAAACAACTTATCAAGATCTCTTTTTTCAAAACAACTTATTCAAAACAGTTTTTTTTTGCAAAACAGCTTATTAGGATCTCTTTTTTCAAAATAACTTATTCGAAACAACTTATTTATGCAAAACAGCTTATTTAAATCTCTTTTTCCAAAATAACTTATTCAAAACAGCTTATTTATGCAAAACAGCTTATTAAAATCTCTTTTTTCAAAACAGCTTATTTATTCAAAACAGCTTATTAGGATGTCTTTTCAAAATAACTTATTCAAAACAGCTTGATGGGATCTCTTTTTTTAAAAAAAAAACATATTCGAAACAACTTATTTATGCAAAACAACTTATTTGTAATAAGCTATTTTGCATAAATAAGTTTTTTTGAATAAGCTGTTTTTTAAAAGAGATCCTAATAAGCTGTTTTGCGTAAATAAACTATTTTGCATAAATAAGATGTTTTGAATAAGCTGTTTTTTAAAAAGAGATCCTAATAAGCTGTTTTGCATAAATAAGTTGTTGTGAATAAGTTGTTTTCATTTTTAAGGGTTTGTTTAGAATTTTTAGAAAAATTATTTTATCAAAAAAATCTATTTTGACCCTAAAATGAAAAGATATTAGGACTAGTTTTTCTTAAAATCTATTTTTTTTCAAAAATATGGAGGTAACACATGTATATGTTAAAACATTTTTTTTTTAAATGTATTTTTATGGACAGTAGACAAAAAAAAAACTTCAAATTTTTTTAAAAATCTCTAAATATGAATCTCTAGATTCTTTTAACACAAAATCTATTTTTTTAAAAGTTAAAACAAACGCACCCTATATAATACAAGAAATTAGTTTTGTATATATCAATGTGTAGAAAAAAATATACATACATCTAATCTAACCGCGTTATGATATCACATTTTCAGGCTAGTTCCTAAATAAATCTCTTTAAATATCTATATAGTGTGATTTCATTGTATGTAAATGTAACAAAAATTACACGTCGGTGTATGAAAATTAATTTCATATTTAACAGTAAAAGTTTAAAAAATTAAATAGTATAGATTTATGATATAATTCCTTTTTACATATACATCCAATAAAATGACACCTTTAATAATTAACTTTGAAAAGGGATATGGAGATGTTGTTTGATTAGATGTATATATTAAAAAATTATATTACAAATAGATAGAAATTAACGTCATAATTTACTATGAAATTCTAATGAATGCTCCTGGAAGAAGAAGTGCACTCAGTATTTAGAAAGCTTAAAAATTAATATTTTAATATATAACTTTTATTTTTCTTTCTAAAAAATGTTCTCTAGATGTATTATTTAAACACACAAAATAGACATTGTATACCAATGGATTTGAATGTCGGATCATGGAGAAAGAGAAATATACATAAAAAAAAAAAATTGTATAAATATACCATTTAATGATAAATTTTGTGCCAAAAAATAACTTCTCTAACGCATCTACAGTGTAGCATTGTAGCTCACTCATTTAAGTGTATAAGACCATCTTTAATAGTGAAGTCTTCGCCATTTAAGACCTCGTACCTAATAGGTATCATTATTGAGGAATTTTTTTTAGAGTCTTCTAAGACTTAAGGCTTTGTTTGGATGCAAAAAGAAAGTGAAAGGAAAAAATTAGAAAGGAAAGATTGTCTGAGGAAAGAAAAAGAGTAGAAAGTGATATGATTGTTTGGTACAAGAGAAAGTGGAATAGAAAATTGGAGGAAAGAAAGACCTACATTTGATAATTGACATAAATACCCTTAAACAAAAATAATATGTTAGTATATATAAACAATTGTCTATAGTTCAGTGAAAAAATAAAATGACATAAAACATTTGTATCTACTAACAAACAGTTAAGTAGTGAATTATTTCCAAAAAAATAATTTAGGCATGAATTGAAAAAATAAATAAAAAAGACATAGTAAAATGAATAAAAAATAAATAAAAGTTGGGACATTTTGGACATTTTAAACACAACACCTGTGTTTCTCAAGTTTTCCCTCCACGTATGGGTTGAAAGGTTTCCCACGTGGGTCCCATGTATATTATTTATTTCCTTAACCTTTTTGGAGAGTTCCAAACTAGGGAAACTCTTTCTTTCCCACACCTTTCTCTTCTGATCACTTTCTTTCCTTTAAAACAAACATACCATTAGAGTCTCACTTAAGACATCTATTTTTAAGTGAACCACATAATATTTTTTATTAAAATAATCATTATACACTTGCTTTTGTTGAAATGTAAATGATAAATAGTTATTGGTGAAACTCATTTAGACCTTTTATTCTTAAGTGGACCACATAATATTTTTTATTAAAATAATCATTATACACTTGCTTTTGTTGAAATGTAAATGATAAATAGTTATTGATGAAACTCATTTAAACCTTTTGTGAGATTGATTGAGTGCTTATTAAATACTATTATAAAAAAATTATAAAAGACTAACGTGTAAACATGAGATTCATTTAAAACCTTAAAATTGAGGATCTCCATTGTAAATGCTCTAAGTGAATCTCATATATGCACGTTATTCATTAGCACCCAATAAGCATTGAATTCATTCATCCATCTAGCACGTCCAGTCTTTTTTACTAAATATAACCCCGTTAACATTTCAATAATATTAATTCATTTTAATAAAGCGACCCCAAAAAATAGGATGAAAATCTTTCACAATCACATTTTAAATAGACTACCATTTTTTATCCCGTTATTTAGAACATCTTTAGCCGAGGTATCGGTTTCTTTAAACAATGGAACCACAGCGTAACATTTTTTTATGTTACAGGAGAACTACGTGGTAGAGTGAGTTGTATAAATTTGTGCAAAATATCCTAAATAAGGTATTGCTCCATAGCAATTAAAAAAGTATATTGGACTAGGAAAAAATGAATTATTAAAATGTAGATTCCTTAATGGATCAAAAATATGTTTGGAGACTTGGAGTGTATAATGTTAACATGGTGAAAGCAACTCTAGGTTGTTTATTTGCTCTTGGTTGGAGATGTTTTTAAGCGCCTATTTAAGCTGTGCTAACTAGTGAATGATTAATGTGAATGGTCTCAAGACATATGTTAAATGATTCTAATTTACCTTGAAAAGTAAAATGAAAGAATCCATGAGTGTCAGAATTGATGAAAAGGACATACTAGTGTGGGGTCAAAAACGTAGCAGCATAAATATAATCTGACGGTGGAAGAGAAAATAGAACAGAACAAAGCATTGCCAGCTAATATGCAAGCGGAGCAAAGGACAAATTGACAGTGACGTACGGACAAAGAAAATTGAATCGAAAAGCATATAATAATAATACAACGAAAAATACAAGTGTATAAGCTCAAAAACGCTCCGTTCCGCCACTGCCACCAAACCTAGCATCTCTGCCAACACAATCCATAGCTTAGCTTCACTCGTTAGATTATTTGTTTTCATGTATAAATATGCATGCCGACTAAATTAGATACTTCATGTGAATCACGTCTTCAAAAACTCCAATTACTGCAGCCCCTCTTTCGATTCCTTTTCATATTTAACTTATTGCAGACGTGGACAGCTAAGCTATCCACCATGCATCATCAACAACATACGTGTCTTCCACTTCCACCTTATTATCAGAACTAATAAAATATCAAATGCACAAATATTTAGCTTTAGCATCTGTTTCTGTTCCTTGTCCTCTTTGGTAAGTAGCATTAACATGCCACTTCCCAACACACACAAATTCAACAGATAAAACACAAAAATCTCAGAACTTCTCTACCGCACCGATAGGGCATCAAATGCAGTGCTTATACTAGTCTCTGCTAAGTCAGAACACTAACTAAGAAATCACATTAAAGTAAACTTATTTATCAACATTTCAAGTGATTTATTTAATTTAATGGGTTAGTAATTAAAAGCGCTAACTTTTCCTCAAGTTATGGATAAGCTTAACCGAATTCAAGGTTTCAAACTTAAAACATAATTGCTACAGAATTCTATTAAATTATCACTACATCTAACTTGCGTACAAGTAGAATTCACATTCACAATCCAGAAGAACAATCTTTTTCCATCCAGTTTATTTTTCAAAGCAGGAAATAAATCAAATGAAATTAAATAGAATACACAAATGACAAGACTAAAGATTTATATGAACAAAAACTGAAAATCAATGACTAAAATATCACTATCTGGTTAATAATCTCATAAGTGGAACAAAAAAATTAACCAAAATAATCAAATCAAGAGTACAGAGTAGAGACATTGAAGAGAAAAATGAATCAATTAACTATGTCTATAATGATTCATATCTGCGTCTATGTCCATACAAATCAAAGGGTTCCCAAAGTGCATCAAGAGGACAAGGTTTTGATTCATCAAGTCTCCTCCATGGTTTTCCACTACCAGACCAATGCAACAAACTAACAGGACCAGGATGCAAATCTCTACAACTACCTTTCACATTGTCACCACCTAAACCATGTTGATTCCACCTATGCTCAATTGCCGCCACGTGTCCTGCAAAAACCAACAGAAACGGTGGTAGAGAACCAAGCTCGTAGATCCTTTCTACCTTCTGAATTTCCATCCACCGTTCAATCCTCTCCGTGTACCCTTTCTTCCTCCACTTCACTAGATCCATCACCATCACCCCAGTGTTGAAGTAACAAGCTTTTCTCTTCTCAAACGTAGTAGAAAACACCGGGTCCGACCAAAAAGCCGCCGTGAAATACTTTGTGAAATTAGCATGACAATATTGCGGTGCTCCGATTGTATTGAACCCTAAATCAGTATTCCAGAGCTTTGCAATATCGTCTTGTAAAACAAGATCTGAATCCAAGTAAATCACTCTTTTGACACAAGTTTCTAACAGATCCGCAAGATAATTTCTGGCGTAATTCAAAGGCTGTTCAAGCGCTTGTCTCACGGAAGTTGAAATCAAATTCTTAACAATATTCCTATCAAAATAATAAACCTTGAATCTCAACTGCGGAAACGTTGTTCGAACCAATGTTTCCAGATCCGTATCTGTAACAAGAAAGTGAAAAAAAACATTCTCTGGACAAGAAGCGTGATAAAGAATGGAATGCACCGCAGCGATTGAACCACGAAGATACTCGACATCAAGAGTAATTGTTACATGAACCAAACTTGGATGACATGCACCGATTTCCCTTGAAATCGGTTCGCATTGATCGGCATTACGAAAAAACGGTGATGTGTGAAAGTAGAATCGGTAATCATGGTGAGGGATATGATGAATGATGGAAGATCTTATGGCTAAAGCTGGGTAATGAGATGAATGGAGGGAGGGGGAGATGATGATTACGGTCATAACGGCGGAGAAAAACCGTGAAAATTTGATAATCGAAAACATTGTTTATTTCTAGGGTTTGATTGAAATTGAAATGTACAAAACCCCCCTCCTACTCCAAAAGTATATGTAATGGGTGAAGATTTGTATATATGGAAAGAAATTAATAGGAATGAGAAAATTTCTAGGGTTTCCTTTTGAGAATTGGGGAAGAAGAATATAAAAAAGGAATTGGTTCTTTTCTTTTTCTCTTGTTGGTTGGTATGAGTGTCAGTGAGAGTAAGGATGCCGTGAGAAGGGAGAAGAATCCATGAGTGTAAGCATGATTTGGTGCTAAAGTGCGCACCTTTGTTTATTGGTAGAGATTAGTAACAATAATCTTGTTGTTCTGAATCTTTTGTTACCATATTTTGGACATTCAAATTGAATTGAAATTTGTGGTGGAGAAATTAAATTGAATAGAGATGAGATGAGATGAGAGAGTGCAGTCTGTGGGACGGAGTGGTGCAGAAAGACAGCTTTTCTTTTCCAGCTTTGCAATTGCCTTTTCCACCACTGATCAAGTATCGAAAATCAAATATTATTTCCACTTATTAACACATTAATCAATTATTATTTGTAATTATCGTCATTTACAAACATCATATGTACAGGTGTTCTTTATAAACAAAACACCCTAAATTGTGGTGGCCAAATTAATATTTGTATGTGTTTGTATATATCTCCTTTTTCGATTTGGATGAATTATGAAGGAGTGGTAAACCTCTTTATTTCATAATTAATGTGTGTATAATAATTTTTATTTATTTTTAAACCAGATATCTCCACGCACAAAACAACAAGACAAATCTCTTGACTCTTGTGGGTTTAAATGGAGGCAAACTCTCTCTAGGGTTTAAGAGACGATATTTTTTCTCTTTTTTATTGGTCAAGAACAGTAGATAGAAGAAGAAATTGGATATTTCTATGATCATCAAAAAACGATTTATAATACTATGTGCAAGACTCATGTTGTTTGTGAAAAAAGTTTTTTTAAAGATGTAAAAAAGGATAATTATGTTAAACCTTTGAGAACATGGATTGTTCAAATGAAAAAGATAAAGGAGTGAATCGTTGTTTGAAATTAAGTTAAAAGACCGCAAATGTAATTTCGCCTAAATCATATGTGATAAATTAATATTATTTATTTTATTTGTGGTGGTGCAGATAACAATATGGCTAAGTGGGTTGGTGATTATTTTGGGCTTCGCTTGTCACTAGTATCGGATATACAGCTCCCCTCTTTGCTATTATTGATCACACCTAAGATTTTCTAAAAGATCGCAATGGGATTTCCCCTTGTACCTTTGCTTCTCACACACATTGCTTTGTTCTTAAAATTGTGAAGGAATAGGATTTGATTTGTTTCCTTTTTATAAATCTTTCTTTTTATTCTCCCATTTACACAATTTTAAGACCAAAACATTTGTATTTTATTCCATCCAAATATTTACACGTTTAATTCTCAATTTTCAAGCAATATATTTTCCTACTTTCTCGTAAATAAATTCATGAATAGTCACATGTGCATAAGCAATATATTCTTCCTTAAAAAAATTGTGTGACCCTAAGGCTTTGTTTGTGACTTTAACGGGAAGGGATGGAAGGGTTTCGGAAAAAAATGAAGGAACAAGTGGAAGAAATAGAATGCTTTTGAGGGGGTAAATTTTTCTTCATGATAAAAAAATCTGCTCATTTGGGAGAACTAGAATATTGTATTGGAGAAGAGCTTTTGAGGGTTTTAAAGGGATTATATGAATTCTTCAAATTTAATTAATGTTGTTGTAATATTCTTTCAATTATTTTTAATATTCTTAGTTAATGTTGCACATGTTAGACAAACCCTATTCTTAATATTGAAAATATATGAATCATGCATTAGTTTATCATTTTTCACCCCTAAAACCCCTTCTTCCCCTCCCCTCCCCTCCCCTCCAAACTCCGAATCAAAACCTAAAGGTAAGGTTTTCCACCAATTTTCTCATCTATTATTTTTGTCTCTGATCATCTCTAATTCTAGACTATTTTTCCAATCAATTTTTTTAATCATCCTCTTTAGTGAGTTTTTCAAGGGGCTCAAAGAACCTTGTTTTAATAAGTACTAAAGTGCTAGGGTATAGGTTTTTCCCCCATGCAATCGCACTAGACCTTAGAATTGTGTTATAAAATAGTGATAGTAACTCGTGTCTTTTAAAAAAGAAAACACGATGCATCGTGTGTGTGGATAAAGTTTAATTTTTGCCACGTTTGATTGCCAATACGTGATTTTAAGCAGTCACGAATAAGGTTTGAATTTATATTCTTTCTTTCAAAAAAATGAATAATGTTTTGATTTTTTTTTTGAGGGAATAATGTTTTGATTTTTAAATTGATATATGATTTTCTTGGTGTTTTTTTTTAAACCGATTTTCTTGGTGTTTGTAATGAACGGTTTGATCGTTAGTTATTGGCATATGAATATATGACTTTGGATGATCTTAGTATATTTTGTGTGAAAATGTCATGAATGAATGATGTAAAGCATTGAAAATAAAGTAAGATAGTATTTTAGTAAGTTGTGTGAGATGTGTTAAATATTATTTTTTTTTCTGTCATTTGAACGCATTTTGATTTACCTTTATAAAACAAATTAGATGTCATTTGCCATAAAAAAAAAAAAATAGATCCCCTCTGTCATACAAAAATTCTACAGGAGAATAATAAGATCTTTGTGATTTAATAAATTTCTGAATATTTATAAAGATAATTTATTTAATCAACCCTGATTAAAAACATGACACACATTCTTGAAATTTCATGTGTTGACTCATTCGTAGTATATTTAGCAATTTTCATTATCATATGCAAAACTTTCAATTTGGATCATCTTTATTTTTCCCCTCTCATTTCTCCCTCATCTATATTACAGGGAAGAGATAGACACCACAATTTTGATAAACTCTAAACACAAACGAAATTGAATAAACAATTGCCTGTGTATATCTCTATTTTAATTTGGAAAGAAAAAGACAGAAAAATGAGAGGTTCTTGGCTTGATGACCGAGTAACTACTGAAAATTGTAGTACAAAGTAACACATGAGATTTTCATTTCCAGTAAAAAAAATATAGATTTTTAGTAAAAGAACAAAACTAACATGAGATTTGGATCGATCCGTAACGTTGGGAAATTTGGGAAATACGTAGACTCTATCCACCCCAAACTTCGAGTAATTGACTCGTTATCATTTTCTTAACCCATATGCTCCCTCTGTCATGCAATAAATAACATATTTGACATTATGCATTATGGAATTAAATACTTTCACCATATTTTTCTACTAATATACAAACATAAATAATACCCCTCCGATCCTACTTATAAGAAAAATTTGAATTTTTAGATTCATTGAGTAATCGATGTATTTGTATAGAATATAGACCAAATACATCATTTGCAATGAATCAAAAAGGTCAAATATTTTTATAAATAGGACCAGAGGGAGTATCATATAAGATATTAGATTCGTCTCGATGAATATTTTTAAAATATTAAATTTTCATAATTTTGGGCATAGGCTAATTTTCCTTTCTTTTTATTCTCTTTTTCAATTTTGTTTCCCTTTGTAAATTTTGTAGAGACCTTGCCGTTTTTCCTCGTCACTCCTTGTGTGAGGATTAACGCTTTATGTGGTAATATATTTCATTTTAGCCTCTTTAAAAAAAAAATTCATAATTTTTTTAATAGATAATTAAATATACTAAAAATAAAAACTTTGCATCGATATGTGTGACATGGTCAACTATGCATCGATTTTTCCTTACATGCTTAATTCCCAGGATTTCTTTTTCGTTTTTGTAAAAAAAAAAAAGTTTTTCTTTTGGCAGACAATAAAATTGTGGTCCTCTATTTGCGTATCAGCCTCATAACATCTGAGAAAAAAAATGCATTTCCGCTTACAATCTTGATGATAATATTAGAAGAAATTGTGCCCATAAAAATATTAGAAGACTAATATTTCATAAAAAAAAAAGATTAGAAGAATAATAATCACAAATATAGTATTTTTAAATTATTATGTTGAGGCCTTCCGGAAGAGAAAAAAATAAATAAACAGGATGATACGATCTAACCATGAGGAAAAGAAGTAAAATTGCAATTATCAATCACAAAGAGACCATGCTATAAACAAAGCATATTTATATCTATAAATTATGATGGTACTAGTTAATTGTATTACAAGCAAAATTAAACAAGAACTCATTAAAATGATAAAGAAAATGAAAGGGAAAAAGGCTGTAAACAAACTTTTTTCAAGCTGTTTCTGAGCTCAATTTTGATGGTAAATTATCGAGGGGAACCAAATGTCCCTGAGCCACAACCAACGAGTTATACATATGAACAAGCATTTTATTATCGTACTCCTTAGGTTGTGGAGCCCTCCCAAATCCACCAGTGGGGTCATTGAAGCTAGTCAAATTCATTACCTTCGAGTTAGCCAAACCAAGCATCATCCTCACATAGGAGTCTCTCATCCACACCATCCATTTCTTAGGAGAAGAAATTGTTGGAAATTTGATCTTAGGTGAAATTTTGATCCTCCACTTCTTCTTTGTTCCGGTAGTTGCTCCTCCTCCAAGCTTCACCGTGTTCGTCTTTCGACCTGACTTGTTTATTCTTTGATATCCCTTTCTTCTCTTCCAGTACTTTTTCAAACTCCTTTGCATGCTGGTTGTGATGCATTCCATGATGGTGTCCTTTCTTTGCTGAAACACGGAAATTAAATGAATGGGAAGGTAACAATATGTAACAGAGGGAGGTAGAGTGGAGTTGGTACGAAAGTAATGAGGGAGGCAAGTTAGTTTGGTATGTGTGTATATGTGTCAATAGATGAGGGTCGTTCCTACGAATTCGGAGGCTCGGTTCTATAGGTGAAAATAGGTCCGTAATAAAATAAAAATATATATATATATCTTTTTTAAAAAACAATGTTTTATTTAAATTTTTTAAAAGATAAATACAAGGTACCGTATATAAGCGGAAACACCCAAATGTGAAAATTACTACCGTATACGTGAGGAACCTCAAATCACCCTTCCAAAAACACACCCACCTAACAATTAACAGGACTATTGGGCTATAATTTTTTTTTTGACAATTGCTGTTTTGACATTCATTGTGTCTTAGTAACACAAGTAAATGACCAAAAAATCCAGCGGTAGTTAACTGCCGCCGGTTTTTTTAGTTATAAGTCAGCGGTAGTTAACTACCGCTGGGGGTATTTTAGTCTTTTACTTGTGTTTTTAGGAAGTATTGAAAGTCAAAAAAGCAATTGCCTTTTTTTTTTAGTCTCATGCCTTGGGAAGACCCAATTCCATTGAGCGGTTTGCACAACCCAAGATCCGGTCCTGAATATATATATTTATACATTGAAATCGTAATTTTTCCCCTTAGATTGTCAACAAATCAAAGCCAATAATATTTCATGAGTTTAACCAATGACGTTAAGTATAGTGAAAGATGTTAGATTTTCACGCTTATTGTTCGATCAACACACCTTAAATAAGATTTACGTTCATTTAAATACGATTAAATTTTAACTATTTTTTTTTTCACACATCAAAGGACCTTTCAATATTTTAGTGTCTCTACTTAGATCACAAACTTGTGTTACGAAATTGGGCATGATCGGACATGTATGTTGATGAATGAGGGTGTAAAGAAGATTTATTTAATTTTTTTTGGTCAAGAGTGTAAAAAATATTTATATTGATGGATATGTAAATTATTATTCTAAGGGTTAAATATGTTTTTAGTGCTTAGAAAATTACAAGTTTTCAAGTTTAGTCCTTACAAAAATTTTATTCACTTTTAGTCCCAACTTGCATTTTATAGGGACTATTTTGAAGGACTAAAAGTATCAATTTTTTTGTAATTTTTTTTAAAATAGGGACTATTCTTACGAACTACAATATTTTGGAGGATTAAAATTATCATTTAAATTTTATAAAGAAAAACTCATAATTTTGAAGGGGCTAAAAATATATTTAACCCATAAACTAATTATATTTTATGGTCTTATCAATAATGTGTTATAAAAAAATGTCATTTGAAATACGAAACGCAAACCTTTATAAATAACAGTGATGAAAACAAATTTGTGTAAAATCAGAATATTAACAACAACAAAAAACAATTTCTTTTAGAGGAATTAAAACATTTTTTTTTAGGTGAACAAAAATTTGATATATTTTTATTTTTTTGGTTACAAAAAGTTTGATATATTTAGATAGATTAAAATCATATTTAACTCTATATTAATTAAATTTAATAATTTTTCTTTTTTGGTAGATAGACGAGATGACAAAACCATCACAAACTCACACACACAAAGTGGAGGTACCGGGGTTCGAACCCTAATCATGACGTCTGGCCTAACAATTTCGGCATTTTAACCGGTTGAGCTAAGACTTATAGGACATATAATAATATTATTTTACTAAAAACTAGTTGCATTTACGTATTGGACGGTATCGGCATTGCTTAATTCTGTATTATTTTGTTGGTAGATAAAGAGTCGTGTGATACTTTTAATTGATCTCACGAATGTCACTTTCGATAACGAACGATTTAGGATTGATTGCAGCAGTATCCCATTGGGTTAGTATATTTCCCTTTCCGGGTTACAAGTATCATAAATCCATCACCCAATTGATAACAATACATCTTTCATAGTATCAGTTTGTGGGAAAAGCCTCATATAGGAAAATGTTAGCATTTAACAAGAACAAGTTAGTTAGGCTAGGTATTGCCAGGGAAAAAAAAACTAGTTAGGCTAGGTGTTGTAATCCGAACTCATGGTATCAATAACTAAGATAGAGTATCTCAAAGTGATTGTAGAATGATGTAAAAAATATTGTTCCGTTGAAGGAGGTTTTTGACCATATAATTTATGGGAATTGCTTGATCTCGCAAGAGAATATCAAGCAAAAAATTCCCGATCGTGTTGTTGGCTATTACTTTGAAATGCAGTGGTTTCCTTATTTTTATCCAAGGGTTCATGTTTTCCACCAAAAGAAATCTAAGGATGGAAAACAATTCGCAATCCATTCACTATGTTGCAGCTCGCTGCACTCATAATTTATAGAGAAGATGATACCTAATGATGGGAGTTGAGTATACTTCTAACTAATCCGATATTCAAATTAGTATATGATTAAAGTGAATGAAATGTTTACATTAGTTCGTGCGTATGTGCCAAACATTGATTCAATAATTTACATCATTGTCTATTTGATTCTTCCTTCACATATAAAATTTTTCAATAGTTTTGGCTAGGTATAATATTCATTTTTAATGACAACAAAAATTATTCAATACATTGTAAGAAAATAATAACTCAATGGAGGCAATTATTCAATACATTGTAAGAAAATAATAAGTCAATGGAGGCATCAACCCCAAATACAATGAGCATAGATCTGTCTCTGTCCTGAGGGGCACAATTTGCATCCCACACGAGATATTGTAAAAATACCATCAGTGTCATCGTTAATTTGTCCATATAGTGTTAGCTCATAGATAAGAGTTTAGCATAGTATTCTTTTTTTTTTTTTTGAGGGAAGTTTAGCATAGTATTCTTGAGAGGCAAAGTTGGAATAATATAAATGACAGTCGTTAAATGTTCATTATTGTCATTTTGATTAATGAAAATAAAAATTCCATTCCTCAATTTTATTTAATTTTTAAAACTAAAGGACATAACAGTAGGGGTCACAAGTTGGATTGAGCGGTTTTGATCTAACCCATTACCCGACCCGATCAAACTTAATTGATTTGCTTTAAGTAAGAAACTTGTATTTTTTATATCAACAACCCTGACATAAGAATTTAACGGAGTTGGTTTGGGTAGAATCAAGGACCCTAATATAAAAAGATTTAACAAATAAAATATACCATTTTAATTTTACCCTTTAAAATTGTAACACTTTTTTTTAAAATCTAAATTATTAACATTTGAATTTACTTTAGTCGATGTTATGGGAGATCTTGTTTGACATAAGCAGGTACCTCTGAATGTCTCTAATTTTGCATGACGATTATTGTGGGACAGGCTGCCAACCAAGAATGACTTCTTGAGGCGCGACATTCTCCAGCCCGAGGTCGTTAGGTGTGTGGCGGGGTGCGGTCATAACGAATCAGCTTCTCATTTGTTCCTTCACTGCGATATATTTAGTTCCTTGTGGCAGCATATCAGGTCTTGGATTGGCGTTTCAGGTGTTTGCCCTCACAACATTAGTGAGCACTTCATTCAGTTTATTCATTATACATGTCATTCGAAGACTCACATATCTTTTCTTCAGCTTATTGGCTTTTGTGTGTCTAGTTGGTTTGGAATGAGCGTAATAGCAGGCTCTTTAATAACATCCAGACCCCCATTATTCAGCTCTTAGATAGAGCTAATAATTTCACGTTTGTGTATAGTTCTCAGATCTGGTGGTCGTGTTGGGTGGTGAGGGGAGCTCGAGGGACCTCCCACATCGAGGCTAGAACAACCGCACAAGTGAGAGAGATGCCACACTCTTACCCAAAACCTTAAGGCTTAGGTTTATGGGTCCTCGTGCTTATAAGGTGTTCAACCTTTACTCTTTTATCTGATGTGGGACATATAACTCACACTTGCACACAACACTCCCCCTTAAGTGTGAGTCCATCAATTCATCGTGTTCCCCCTCAAGCGAAAGCTCTTTACTTATTTGTATCGCTGTTGCTGGTTTCTTCGCAAACGGACCGACACGTTTGTACTGTCATTGTTGCTTTCTGCGCAAACGGACTGGCTGCCTCGGTTGTACCCTTCGTCGAACCAGGGCTCTGACACCACTGTTGGGTGGTGAGGGGAGCTCGGGGGACCTCCCACATCGAGGCTAGAACAACCGCACAAGTGAGAGAGACGTCACACTCTTACCCAAAACTTTAAAGCTGAGGTTTATGGGTCCTCGTACTTATAAGATGTTCAATCTTTACTCTTTTATCTGATGTGGGAATATAACTCACACTTGCACATAATAGGTCGGACCCTATGTTTTGTCTGAGTATTGACTGACCTTTGTATCTATAATTATTGTGTATGACTCTTGGTTTTTTTAGGGTGGTCTCTTTAGTACACCTTGTGTTAAGGAGGTTCTACTACCGTCGTTAATATAATCCATTTTTATTTCTTAAAAAAAACATTTGAATTTACCTAAAACACTTGAAAATTAATATAGAATAAGATCTTAAACTATACTGTTAAAAAGAAAATGTAACAATTTTTTGAACGGATTGAATTGATAGCCTGAACTTGAAAACCCTACGAAAAGGGAACAGAACATTGACTCAGGAAGGGCACTAAAAAAATGAGATAAATAGTGCGATTTTTTGAACAAGTCAAAAGAGATAATAGTGTGTTGTTTGACTTGTTTCCATTATTTTTTCCCACCTCCTCAACAACCAACCGAAAGACGGAGGACACAAACTCCCTTGCAGACTTCATTAATGACGAGAGAGACCACAACTGTTTTTTTTTATATAAGAAGGTTATCGACACTCTTTTTTGAGCACTCTTTCTAACACTTACTTTTTTATTGGATGAAAATCAATATTGGACGTACACTTTGGAAATAGAACACACATAAAGTGGAGGAATATACATTGATTTCATCCAATAAAAGAGTGAGTGCTAGAGAGATTGCTCAAAAGAAAGTGTTGCTAGCATTTCCTCTTATAGTATCCAAAATCAATTTGAAGCCACCTAAACTCATAAATTTTTTGTTCAAAAATAATAATAAAAATGAACGTATACATACGTTAAAAGAGTTGTCCGAACATATGTTAAGTGTTCTAGTTTATTTAGAACTCAAAAATAGATGTTTGGACTTTCAGATGCCGATGTTTTGTCAATTCACGTATCTAACCTCAACGGTGAGATATTTTTTTTTTTAAACAATCCAAAATGAGATATATTAATAACAATTGTGGAACAAATGGTTTGATCCTCAAGTCCGTATGTGTCCATTGACTTTGAGCCTACTTCAAGTTCAATTTGGGACATTAAGGAATTGGAAAAAGAAAAAAGAAAAAACAAAATGACAATAATGTTTTGAACTTCCTTCAAAAATAATGTTTTGAATTCATGCACACAAGACAACGTGTCAACAATTTCAACAATTTTGTCGGTTGATCTTTAAATTTTTTTTTTTTTGTTAGTTGTGTTTGAAAAAATGGAGTTTAAGATAATTATAATAATACGCAATTAAACAAAAATAACAATTAAATATAATTGTTTTGAAGATTCATAAAAGAAAAATTGTTTTGAAGATCATAAATTTAGACATCATTCTTTTAATAAGTTAAAGGGAAGTGCTATATAGCACGACACCTAAACCACACGAAATTTGACGACATGTATACCAAGCTGAAGACAAAAAAAAGCCGAAGTTTTACAATAAGTAAAAAATGGAAAAAAGGCTGATATGAGTGATCCAATGGCTTCAAATGGTCATGTGGTTGTCATGTTTGTTGGGCATCGTGTCAACAAGCATTTTCCTAAGTTAAATATCACATCTTTTAATGCATTAACTATACAAATTTTCATAAATTTTTTACATCAAAAATCCTTAAAAAATGTTCCGTAATACTCGTTAACATTTCTCTTCTGTTTAAGTTCAGAATGAACCGTAAACAAATGTTTACCCTATTAACTTACGTGTTAGGCTCTATTGACTATCCTCCAGCATAAGCTACACAGTGTTAGTAAATTAAAGATTTCTTTATCAAAAAGTTTGCTATATATTCACATTTTTTTTTAGATGATACACACGATTTGAATATGACAATTTCCATTTGACGGAAAAATAATAAGAAATCTAACGATTAACAGAGACCATGTGACTGTTTGATCCTTTTAAAAAAATAGTGATTGATTATTGTAAAAAAAATAAAATTGTTTGATTAACGGTGAAAACTCTCAAACTTTGATTTCTATTTCAAGAATCAATTTTGACTTTTAGAGGTATGAATTAGGTACCCTATGAATTACAGGGTTAAATATGCTTTTAATTTTTACATTTTACACCTCTTTAAAAAAATAGTCCCTACATTTTATTAAATGTTTTTAAAATCTTCACGTTTTATCACTGTTATCAAAATTAGTCTCTGCTAACGGAATGTTGATGTGGTAGTTAGTGGGTCCCAATTATTTTAAAGTTAAATATGTTTTTGGTCCCTACATTTTGTGTGACTTTGAAAAATAGTCATTATATTTCAATAAATGTTTTTAAAATCTCTAAAATAATAAGGATTATTCTTCAAAGTAATGCAAAATGTAAAGACCAAAAACATATTTAACCCTAAAATAATTGAGATCCACTCACTGCCACATCAACGTTCCGTTAGAGAATTAACAACATAGACTAATTTTGATAACGGAGATAAAACATGAGAATTTTTAAAACATTTAATAAGATGTAGATACTACTTTTCAAAAAGGCGCAAAATATAAGGATTAAAAACATATTTAACCTTAAATTATAAGCTGAAGCAACTATAAGCAGCTCAGTGGCTTTGACGTTGTGCTCTAAGCCTCTAACCATTTTTTCAATTTATTATATATACGTTGAAATTATTTTCGGTAATCATACATTCAAAAGTAATTTTTTTTTTTAAAATTCAGAAGTAATTTTAATCTACAATATCCAAATGATTATTTGAATATTTATTCAAACATAATTTTTTTTAATCCAACATTATATTTACATCACAATGTTTTTGACATATTGTCTCTTTTATACCTTGTGTTGTTAACTCTCACAATTGTGTCATTTTTAAATGACGTCATTGAGTGAATGAGTGTAAATGATGTTTATGGATTACCTTCACTCTCATTTCTAGATAATGTAAGATTTTCTTGATATACAGAAATAGTAGCTCTCCGATTGAGCTAGAGGGTAAAAGGTATGTCAGCTATTGTGTGTGGTTTAGACCATCGATTTCTGTTGACGTCACTAATGTGTTGAACAAAATCCATACTCAAATTGGCCGGAGTTTATGGCGGAGAGTAATCTTAGATGTTATACAAGGTACCCTAGTGTCAAATAAGGGTAAACTTCCGAGCCTTTTAATTGTGGCTTCTTGTTGAAAGGGTTTAGAAATCCATAATGTCTTGTGATAACTTTGTATAAATTCATTAAAACAAATTTAAATTTTTGGAATTTTTTTATGCAATTTCTTTTTTGCTATAGGACTTTGGGAGACTTATTTGCTACCATAACATAATTTCCGATAGGCGTTTTCTTGTTTACACGTCCTATGGAAATATTACTTTTTTCTTTCAAAAAAAATTCCTATATCTAAATATAGTTTCTGATGATATCCTATAGGTGTTTTCTTGTGTTGTTCACCTGGCTATGATATCCGAAATATAGTTTCTTTAGTATTCATTTTTGTCATGCGAATATATATCTGAGTCAAGTAGAGAGCTACTCGGTCTCGAAAGCACAAACTAAGGACCATGAATGAATTACCAAAGTTAACTTAAAAGTATACAATATGGAAGCACAAATTAAGGACGTGAATTACCAAAATTAATAATTCACCTAAAGTATACAATATGGAAGGCAAAGAAAAAGCAAATTAATCAAACATTGAATTATGGAGTACACAAAGTGAGAATTCGGGTTCGAGAAGAGTATTGCTTGAAATGGAACCAACGTTTCACCGCTATTCTTGTTATAATAATCTGGAGGTACATAGTATGGAAATGGTGTTCCTGGTGGAAAATATGAATTTTGTGGTGGGTATGGAGTCATTGGTGGAGATTCACAGTTATTTGGACATGGTGACTTTGGAGTTGGCGGGGGAGGAGGGCATTCGACGATTGCTGGTGGCAGAGGAGGTGATGGCGGTGGCATTGGTGGAGGTGGTGACGGCGACGGCGGTGGTGGACACTCTAACACTTTTGGAGGTGGAGGGGGTAGAGGTTGGCATGGATTCTCACACTCGGCACACATTGTGCATGGAACTTGGTCTTTTGCTACTGATGAAGTAGCTTTGGTGTTGGCTGAAAATGCAAGCATGAAAATAATAAGCGAGAAAGGCAATGAATTAGCCATATGATTTTGAGTTGGGAAATGTTTGTTGAGACCAAAGGAGTAAGCTAGCTAGCTAGGTGGAGCTAGAGCAAAAATAAATACAAGTTATTATTATGTCACAAAATGAAGGTTTTGAATTGGGATTTTTATAGCGATATGCACGTTTATAAGTGTAGCAATATATATTGGTGACCGCACCAATTGTCGGTGTATTACCTTCTACGGCATTGTCTCATCATCAAATCTATCAAACATCAAACATAGCTTATAAAACACACAATTTTATTAATTTCATTTCACTCCCGCACACACCGGACAGTAGTGGTGTGATGATAAAAGTGAGTGCAATAATACTCTTTAAAATGTTTATATGCATTCACTCTTTTATTAAATAAATTTATGTGGATTCCCACTCTATTAAATATGGTTGCTTTTGTCATTTAAAATTTGAACCTAAATTCGTAAATTGGATGAGTCTGACTTTGTAAATCATTTTGTCCAAAGACGTATACTTTTGATTAAATGAGATAAATGTGGCAACCCAATTTTTTTTTTTGTTAAATGATTAAGTATAATTTTATATTTATCTATTCTAAAATATATTTTTAGCTAATTCAAACATGTCTCTTAGTAAAAAAAATTATCATTAAAAAATATTACTATTTGATTAATGAATTTATTTATGTTTTTGACACTCTTGGTCTCTACAATTATGGAGAAAACATTTTCAACAATAATGATGAGTTTATTTTGCGAATAGTTTATTTTGTTACATTGAAAAAGATGCATGGTTAGTTTATTTAGTGCACAAAGCCTGAGAAATTTGAAGACCCAAATTCTCCCAAAATTATTAAATAGATATGTGTAAGGGTCTAAATTTTAATTAAATTTAAAATTTTGAACTTGATTATACCAATGAACTCCAAATTTTGAAGTCTCTAAAATGTTTTTTTTTTTTTTACGCAAGGTCTCTAAAATGTTGAAGGGTCCAGATTCTTTCACCAATTTATACAAGGGCTCAAGTTTTTGCATATATCAATCTCAATGTCCAATGTTTTAAGGGTTCAAAATTAGAACATTGTCTCTGAAATAGTCAAGAGGACTTTTTTAGTTCATAGCCAATTATGAATATATTTGAAGTAATTTTGTTGAAATTATATTTAACCTTTAAATATAATATATAAGTTATTAAAGCAGCTTAAATTTTGAATGGCATTGTGCATGATATAATTTGACATTTTTATTGTTATTTCTCTTCTTTTTGTAATCTTCTACTGTCGGCAACGTATGCAAATTGATTATGATACAACGTATGCAAATTGATTATGATATTATGATACAGGTTTCATAAATGAAGCGGCGGATTCTATGGACTCGCATGATATATGCCGAGTACAATGGATGCATTCTTACACCAACATTGTTTTTTTCGTTTGAAGAAATTTAGAGTGAGGTACCTTAGTCTAAGGTACGCTCTCGGTCTTCGATGTAAAATATTTATTCTTAAATTTATTCCATAAATGATGTATCAGATACATAATTTATTGAATGGATCAAATAAGTAAAGTTTAGATTGTAATAGAGATCAGAGTAGTAAGGAATTAGTATTTAGTAGTATGTTTGAATGTAAATTGCACTTACAAAAATATATGGTTTTTTCTCAAAAAGGAAAAAATATGTATATTTATCTCTTTTTAAGAATGCTAATAGAGCTCGAAAGTAGGATCTAAGAATTTAAAATTTATCTTTTTAACACTAGACCAAACTTTTAATCTGGTGAACCTCCGAATCTAAAATCCATATCACATTTTATTTTTGTCTTTTTCACCTTGTGATTTTTTTATAAATTTACTTTGCTTAAGATAATTTTATTTGAGACATTGTCGATCATTAAATATTGATACACTATCTAGTTTATGACTCGATTTTAGTTCATGACTCGATTTTAGTTCACCAGGTTAAATTGTTTGGGATCAATCATTTTCACAAGATGTAACTAATCTCTTCTTATATAAAAATACGAGATTGCTTTGTACTCCTAGAGTTTGTCCTAGTAATAAAAATATATGTTTTGAAATCGAAATTATAATTAATTGTATGTATGAATGAGTTAATGTTTCTGGCTATGTGTGCAAAACTTGGGATAGATCCTAGAAAATTGAGTATATATTATACTTCATCCGTTCACATTTATAAGTAACCTTTTCTTTTTCTCCAAATTTATTAAGTAATTGATGCATCTGAACTATTATATAGATCAAATACATAAGTTATTTGATGATTCTAAAAAATGATTAGTTGCTTATAAATGTGAACAAATATAGCTCAGTTAGTAGTAATATACATTGTTATATGTAGGGGCTGGGATTCGAACCCGGGACACCCCACTTATTCACCTTGAAAAAAGTGAATTTTAACTACTAAACTACTAGACAAAAAAAAATACATACAAAATGTTAAACAACGCACTCTTTTCTTCGAAACAACTTGAAATTTGAAAAGAAACAAAGTTAGCCTCCAAACGATTTGCATATATCACTAGGCTAGTATAGTGTGTCATATGCTCATGTAAGTATCCATTGAATGATGCCTAATCCTGGAAACTACAAATGGTCATGGTCATTAGTCGATGATGCAACAATGCCCTCTCATCAATCTACTATATAGTGGAGGATTTAAAGTTCCCTGGTGGTGATTGCTGCTCTTGTTGGTTGACATGCTGCCATTGGTCATCAACCCATGCTGCAGTGACCAACCCATTCGGCTGCTTAAAATCAATGTCTGCATACTCCAGCATCTCTTCGTCGTTGATGATGATGCCCACAAGCCTTAAGTCTTTCTTCACAATGACACCAGACATGTTGGAGGAGCAGAACTCCATAATCATACATGTTGGCTTTATTCAGGAAATTCCCTTGTTAATGTTTCCAATCACCTCTTGAATGGTAAGGTGTCACATAATTGACCTTATATTCAACAACGTCATTTTGTATCATAAAGTTGGGTCATGCATGCATGCTTTCATAGTCAGTCTTGGTTTTAAATATTTGTAACATAAAGTCACCCAAGTATATAAAATATTGTGTATTAATTAATTTTTAAAAATTAATATCACATGACATAAAAAGGTTATAAGAATTGCAGGACATTGTTTGCGAGCACAACTAAATTTGCAGCTGCAAGGACGTTAATATGCAAAGGCATGAATTCAAACTCGAGATTTATCACTTCTTCACGTTTAAGGTTTGTGACTCTAATCACTAAACTATTTAACTAAAAAAAAATTGCGCGACACAAGGATACAATATATTATGCATCAATTTTAAAATTTATTACAAAAAACTGGATTTAAAATTTTTCATAAAAAGTGTATTAAGAAAAACTATATATTTAAAAAAGTGTTTTTATTTCAAACAAACACATTGGCTTGAAAATTATTTGTATGCCCTTTATAATAATTTTATAACTTAAAAAATCATATATAAAAATACTGTGATATGAGAGTTAAAATTGTATTTTGGATGAAATAATTAAAATTGGACAACATACAAGTGAGATAATCCATAAATTCAATGTTTAAAGTTTTGAGTGAAGATTTGAGCTGAAAACTCGACTCAATATGATCAAGCTTATTTTGTTCATTAATCAAGTTCAAAAATTAATTATCAAATTAAGTTTCAAAATATTTTTTAGTTTGTTCATTGCATTGTCAACCAAAATAAAGATGTGACTTCAAACTCATTTGTACGGCTGCTCTTATTCTAATATGATGATCCAACCCGATTATGTTGCCTAATGGTCGAACACATAATTGTATAGATAAAGTAATTTTTATTTGAAAAAAGAAAATTATCCTTGTTGTAAAAGAAATAATAGAAATTATCTTTATTCTTCTTCTTCTTTTAAATCTCTAAAGACAATATTTTTTTAGTTACATCTAATTAAATTCTAGTTACACTCAAAATAACAAAATTACCCTTTTCAAATTCAATCAAAACCCCTTCGCAACTTTCTTCCTCTTCCAAAACCCAGAAAACACCTCTTCTTCTTTCCTCTTCCAAAAGCATTCTTCTCCAAGCGAGATTGCTCCCTTCTATTCCAGATTTCAAAGAAAATTCGAAGCAAGTAAGGTTAGCAAGTTGTATTCTTCAATCGCTTATGTTTTTCTTGTTCTGGATTCCCTAATTCGTTTTTTGATTTCGATTTTAACTGTACTGTGTTTGTTGTGTTTTCTGGTTTTGATTAGTTATTTCGATTTTGAATACCATGTTTCTGCATTTGATTTTGTTACTGCTTTATAGGGCGATGATTTCCGGGTTTTGATTAGTTATTTCGATTTTGTGTTTTAGTTATTTTGATTTTGTTTCGATTAGGCCAATTGGATTTCTGGGTCTGTTGCGTGTTCTTCTCCATAGGATAATTATCAATTTTAGATTTTGTCACTGCTTGTTCTTTTTTGTGTTTGGGGATGCTTACTTATTTAAGGTTTCTAGGTTCTCATGTCTTTAGATTCACCATGTTATCATAATAGTAGTAGACTTATTTGATGGTTCCAAGTAATAGCAATCCTATTTGGACATCTCTGTGAACTAATTTCTCATTCATATATGGTGAATTACCTCTTATCTACTTTCAAAAATCAACATCTAAACAAAGGCTTCTTAAATACCATGGAAGTGGTAATAACAAGATGCTTTGAAAGTAACTTTTCCACTATGAATTGAGCAGGATTTAATACATATTATAGGATAGCTTATCCTGGATAAGGCAGCATAAGTTGTTAATTCTACTAGAAATTGAAGCATGCAGAACATGTTCATTCTAGCATCTGATTCAAATATACAACTTCTTTTTATAAAGATATGAGCATAATTCTTAAGACACGGTTGTTTTAGCTTTGGTTATCTATGATGATTATGGTTTAACAATTATAGGACATGTTGGTCTGCTTTTGGTTACGAATAGATCTTTAAGCATACCTTACATTAATTTTGGTTGAGGGAACCATTTTAGGTGATATAAGATAGCTAGCAATGGTTATACTTATACCTTTATTAGTCTAGATTGAGCCTTGAGTTCCACTGCTCTAACATTGCAGGGTAAGTAACATATAAAAATACATGTAAATGAAATCTGATTAGAGTTTATTATCCTATTTTTTATCATATCTGTGTCCATATTAATGATACATTTGATCATCTGGCCCCATTTTGATAGTATGACAGTAATTGGAAGATTATGTGCATGCTGCACTTCTTATCAATTGTCTGCTCTCCTACTCTGTTCTAGATCCTACACGGATCGGTCATTGTATCACAAAAATCGAACCGGCATATAATTCTTCCATATTGGTTTCGCTGACTTTGGTTCTATGCAACTTTGCTTGTGTTTCTACCATTATTTTGTGGTCTTACGCCTTTTGCTGCTCTTAGTCAATGGAAAGACCATTTTTTGTTTAAGGTCTCGGTATTCGACAAATTCAGATGAAAATTCTTTTTATATGAATTTTTGAAATATAGCTTTGTTTGTATCAAATCATCTTTTGTGTTGTCTTGCTACAGTTGGGATTTGTCTTTAGATTTGCATTCATTTTTGCATTTGCTAAAATAGAAAAAGATCATTGTAATAGAATAACTTTATGATAATCTTACCTGAACTTGTACTCAATGTTTAACGCCCATTATAAATCTGTTTGATTATTGTTAAGCTCTCTTCATTATGACCCCTAAATGTCATCAATATATTTCTCAGTTTAGCCATATTCTTTGTTATGTCACTGAGTAAATTTTTCTCTTCATGAGATAATCGACCAAAATAATTCAATTTGAGTCTGAATTTCGGGTTTAGTTATTGGACTAAATTGACAGAGCTCTACATTATTATTTATACTATAGTGTTATTTCTCATATTGGTAATTGATCTGGGTAATTTAATCGTGACAGCTTTTTATTATGGAAGATTCTGAGGCCAAACCTGCTGAAAACCAGCAGACTGAACAAGGTATGTATATTTGCATTATTAGACTCACAATCTTGTTATCTTATCCACCTCTGCATTTTTTTGTGCTATCATTAACTTTTATTTTTTCTACTCGTTTGTTTATCGTTAGTGTGTAGTTTCTTTAGAAAACCAGTTAATAGGAAGAATATGAGGAAGCGAACTATTGAGAATGAAGATAATGAAGATGACTCGAACAATGAAGAGTCTTTGATGCATGTTCAGAAAAAGAACGTGAAGGCTGACAATAAGTTGTTCTTTTCCACCGGCTCTTCGAAGAGCTCTGCATCTGCTAAACCGAATGAAGAATCTGAGAAACCCAGCTTTCATTTCGAGTCTTCTAAAGAGATTCAAGTTCAACATGATAGCAAAGCAACAGCAACTTTGGAGACTGAGACTGATTTTTCAAGAGATGCCCGTGCCATCCGTGAAAGAGCTCTTAAGCAAGCGACAGAGAGTCTCAAAGGAAAGAGTACCGGTTCCGAGGATGTAAAATTATACAAGGGAATCAATAATTATACAGATCATAAGGCTGGATTTCGTAGAGAGCAAACAATTGCCAGTGAAAAGGCTGGTGGGTCACACGGTCCTCTCAGGGCTTCCGCTCACATAAGAGTTTCAGCAAGATTTGATTATCAGCCGGATATATGCAAGGATTATAAGGAAACTGGTTACTGTGGGTATGGTGATTCGTGTAAGTTTATGCATGATCGAGGTGATTACAAATCTGGGTGGCAGATGGAGAAGGAATGGGATGAAGCTGAGAAAGCAAGGAAGATGAGATTGGCTGCAGGTGAGGATGCGGAAGAGGCAGGCGCTAGTTTGAATGATGAAGATGATGATGAAGATGCATTACCATTTGCGTGTTTCATTTGTAGAAACCCATTTGTGGATCCTGTCTCAACCAAGTGTAAGCACTACTTCTGTGAGCATTGTGCATTGAAGGTACACCCTTAACTTCAAAGCAATTAAGTTTCAAGTTATTTAGTAATGCTTAATTTCTTTTTCCCTAATTATGCCTAACTTCTGTTCATTTTACTTGCAGCATCATGCAAAGAATAAGAAGTGTTTTGTCTGCAATCAGCCTACGCTTGGCATTTTTAATGTGGCTCATGAGATACGAAAGAAGATGGCCGAGGATAAATAGACTCATCCAATACGATCAATGTCTATTTTTTGCTTCTTGGAGGTCATTTCCCCCTCTCTTTTGTTCTCCCATTTTTAACTGTGTCAAACGGAGATGCATTGTATTGAGTTGAAAACATATGTTAGGTTTGCGCACAAGTCTTGTCAATTTTGTATCTATTTGACTAATACATCCCAAAATATATCTTGTAGTGGAAGATCTGTATCTGTTTGAAATAGCATGTTTGTGGTACATGTTGTAGTTCTTATTGCAGTGCATTTTAATACGAAATTAAGTTTCTAACTTTTTTAATCCTCATGTAGAGAATGTCAAAAGATTCTCAAAAATATTTGCTGTTCATCATACCCCATGTTGTTTAGCAGCATAGGGACGAAAATGATGGAAATAACATAAAAGCTTGAACTAAAATGGGAAAAATTCTTGCATAAGAATACCACTGATGCTTACGGTTTCTCTCATGTAGTGTATGGGTCATTCTAAAGAAATGCATATATTCTTTTCCCTTGATTTATTTTGTCAAAAAGGATTCCTTTCCCTTGTTACTTTGGCAATCCCTTGATACTTTGGTGACCTGCTTCACCTCTATATATATTCCTCTAGTTAGTCATCTTTTCATTCAAAATGTTAACCTTTTCCGACCCTTTTAAATACAAAAGCTTACTGCACCATCCACCACTTGATAATAAATTCAACGCATTCTCTCCATTATCTGACATTTTTGTAAAATGATGTGTGAGGAAGGGAAGAGTTTCTATATATGGCTGTTGCAAGTTATATGCCTCCTAGGCCTTCTTGTTCTGTGCCTATGGCTGGCCTTACGACCAAATAGCCCCTCCTTCTCCATCGTGGTAATCTCTATAGACCGACCTTCAGATCAAAATGGCACCATCTTTTATAGCCTTGAAATCGATAACCCAAACAAGGACTCAAGCATTTACTATGATGACATAATACTTAGTTTCCTATATGGGCAGCAAGAGGATAAGGTGGGAGAGGCTACAGTAGGTTCATTTCATCAAGGAACTGGCAAGAATCGCATTGTATCTGACATTGTTAATGCCAAACCTGGACCGTTTAAACCTCTCTTTAAGGCTATATCAAATGCAACCGCCGAGTTGAAAGCTTCCCTCACGACAAGATATCGATACAAGACATGGGGAGTTAGGAGCAAGTTTCATAGATTACTCTTGAAAGGGATTCTACCAATTGATTCTAATGGTAAGCTTTCACGTAAGAAGAAGAAATACCCACTTACCCGTAATTCCAAAAAACTCGGAAGATCCAAAGTAAAGAAGCACTGATCTTGTCTCTTTGGTTGTTTTTTGGTTGGGTTTTTCTTCCCCTCTTCTGTGATCTTCATTTTTCTCTCATTATAACACGTAGAAAGCAACAGTAGCTGTGTGGATGTTCTTCTATACTAAGAAGAGGAACACATTTAGTATTTGTGAGATTTTTTTATTTTGCTTCGACGTTGATTCGGCTCATGGCAGTTTCTTCTGTCTAGTAAAAGAATTTCTCTTGCACGTAGTATGTGTAAACTAGATAGGTAAACATTAAATAGTTCAGTATTTATGCTTTTCTTTGCCCCCTTGTAATCTGTGTTCATGTAATGATGTGTTCAATAAAACCTACATTTAGCAATAAACAACACCATATATTGAATTCAGTTTTCGAGATTATGTCGATCCTTAATCCTTTACATGGTGACGCAAAATCTGTTGGAGATTCTAGCACTAACTGCCTGCAACTTCTCAAACCATTTGCGAATTGAAACCTGTTAAAGTAAAAAACTAGGCATTTATGAATCCATGCAATAGTAAATAATATGTGTGCCAAATTGTTAACTTAGATGCTAAGTGCATCTATACCATTATATTATAAAGATAATTCTAAACTTGACTGCCAAGATAACAGCTACTTTTGGTTGGTTTTTTATCTGGGCAACTTTACTCTTAACATTTTCTTTTAAATTTAAATATACATCATAATTATACGGAACTCCAAAACTAACTACTAGTTTTTTTTTTTTGAGCAAAAAACTAACTACTAGTTGAATATTTTCCGTTACAAACTTACTCTCAACGACACAATTCTTCAAATTCTAAAATTATTGATGGTTAATTTGGTACTGAAATTTAGATAAATTGTAGATGATATAGATATTATAAAACTGAATCAAACAAATTAATTAAATTAAAACTGATATTGTACAGATACAACAAATTACAAAAGAAAAAACAAATAGATGTCAGTGTTTCCGTTAATGTGAAATAAAGCATAAAACATCTCAACTTCCTAAATTCCGAACCTAAAAACTTGTTGCAGAAACCAAACCTAAAAACTGCAATGACATCTCAATCTCTTAAATTCCAAATTTCAGAGCGTGAAAACATTACACACAGGTTCTTGCATTGCAACTAAGACAATCCCGATTTATCCAGAAAGACTTCAACTTCTTAAATTAGTATTGGGCTATTGGCTAATAATTTACTTAGCTTACTTCATTCATTCCTTTATACTACTAGCAACTTCATGAGTAAAAAAAAACTATAATCAACTTGGCACAACTAATTTTCATATGTAAAATAAAAATTATTATACTACTAGCAATTTTCTAAAAAGAAATTGTCCACATTAATTCAAAGTCCTGAATCACCAGTAATTTGTAAAGGAAGCAATGCACCACATTTACATGTTGAGCAACCATTAGAGCCTCAACTGTTAATGGCCTCCAATCTCCCATAAACATACTATCTTCCATATTTCCACACTAACGGAATAAAATATGAACATATGTCATTCAACCACTAATGATTTAAAACTCTAATCTTGGCAAACAAACATTTAAAGGGACCGTTTGATGGTCAGGATATGACAAAGACAGGATATAATATAAAGCTGGATAGAGATAGGATATGATAAGAACATGATAAATATTAATCATATCATATGTTTGATATGCACATGATAACAAACAGGATATCATTATAATTAAATGAAAAATTTGCGGCATAATGCATCATTTGGTCCCTTAACTTAATTCTTTTTTTTAAATTGGTCTCTTAACTATTAAAAGTTTCAATTCAGTCATTTATCTTGTTTCCCATCATTCAATTTGGTCTTATTTCATCAATTTTAACGCGCTAGAAGACCATTGGATAAATGATTTATATCATATCTAACCGCACCGACATTTAATTTATTTTACTTTTATTCATCTTCTTCCTTCATCTTCATCTTCATACAACCTTCATCATCTTCAACTTTTTTTTTCTTTCAAAAATTAAACATTTCAACTTCAACAAAAATAACATAATCAAACTCTTAAATCTATAATTAACACCACCACCACCATGGCTAAGTTCAGGCTGCCACCTTGATTGTAGGGTGTGGTTGAGGTTCAAGAAAAAACGTAAATGGTGAACAAAGAAGAATAACATATTCATCCCCAAATCAAAACTTTAATTTGCCTAAATTCATCTCCAAACCCATAAAGTCAGCTACAAACTTAAAACCCATCTCCAACCTACAATCAGATCGTGGTGATAGAGTTATGCATCTAGAAATCAAGTGACCCATTTATCGATCTGATTTTTTTTTTGTTATGGTTATCTTGTTTTAAATTCAGGAATGATTTTGTTTTTAAACATGTCAGAATATCAAGATGATAAATAAGGTATGATCTTCTAATCTCAACGGCATAATTTTAACTCAATCTATACTCATGGTATAAATTACAAAGGAAAGTCAGAATAGAACAAAAAAATGGTTTATTTTATCCTATTTTAATGTGAGATTTAAGCACAATATTTTATCATATCATGTCTCCCTGACCATCAAATGGACCCATAATTATAAAAATAATTGCAATATCAAACATTTATGTTGGAATATGCAGCATTCCGTTGTTGGCTGATGGTGTCTTCATTCCACATGATTTATTGTGATTTTGAGCTTGGATTTCTGTCGTTTGAGAGGCTATAAATATGGGTGCTGCCATGCTACTCTCACATCATCATCACGAATGAATTTGATTAGTATTGTTTTTCATCAATCAATCAAAGTATCTTTATTTTTTTAGCGCTTTTCTTTTGAGGGCAAAGACCGATTAGAACCCAGGGGCTTACCATCATGGAAGAGGGTGTTGGTGTTGCTGTCCGTATGCCAATCGATCAAAATTCTCTATGGGAAGAACACAAATTCATGTTTCAATTTTACCATCTTTGATCAATCTCTAACATCTAGTTGGTGGTAAAATTGGAACGTGAACCTGCCTTCTTTTACTATGAAGAAAGACTAAGACTAATGAAATTCATCGTGCTATTAGAACCCTTGAAATACAGATCCCAATATATCAAAATATTGTCATAGCATTTTCCAGATTCCAATATACATTTTACAATCTAAACTTCTTTTACGAAACTATTTAAAATTAGATTAGATGTAATGTTAATTTATTTTCACAATACACTACTTTTATTATTGATTGAAAGTTGAAACCACGCTTATACATAACATTCATTTATATCATAAAATTCAAAAGTCTTCACCACGAAGAGTTCTAAGAACCCTTGAATGAGGTGCATCAGGGTCACCACGCATAGCCCTCTGCCGCCACATCTCAGCCGCCCTCAACAAAGTCTCCTCTGCCGTTTCAAGCTGTTCCGGCAACCAACCAATCACATCTCCATCTTGTTTGGCATCCACAGTCCCGTGCATGACACGTTCCGCAGGCTTTCTTGTATCTGCAAACTCAAACTCCGATATTGGAGACGCTTTGTGATGCTTATAGTATTCTTTGTTATCCTGATTCTGTACCTCTTTGGTCCTCTCTTTTTCTTCTTCTGGCCATGGAGTTCCATCTAAACCAGCACAACTCACATCTTCTAAAACAGCTTTTGTCCCTTGTTTCCTCTTTTGTTGAATATTTGGATCCAATCGCTCATTCACCCCTGTACTCCTTAGTTTTGGGGAAGATTCATATGGAGATTTTGGTGACTCGAAAATTCCTTCTTCTTTTTCTGTTTCAGCAAACCTTGTATTTGTGTCACTGTCACCTCTACTTGTACCCTACAACAACACAGTCATTAATATGTACATATATAATATAAAAAATATAATAATACAACTTAGAAAATGAATATGAATTTGTATGAATTCTATGTTAGTAGTTATTACTTGGGGTGAGTTTCTGTAGTTAGTGTAACCGGGTTTTTGTTGTCCTGAATGAATATCAGGGTCTGCGGTGTGGCTACGAGAGGCGAATTCTCGTTTAATAAATGCTGAAGAAAAAGCTTGGTATGATTTTCTTGTTACATCTGCTCTTAGTTTTAGATGCATCATAACGTTGTTGCTTAACTTGTTTGTCTTGGTTCTGTGTCTTTCTCTTATCTATGTGGATTCGTTGGAATTTTGAAGACACGCAGCATAAGCATAGAGCATACTAGTAGTAGTATGAAGAATTAGGAAGAGTTGAGAAGGAAAAAACAATGGGGAGGGACTTTCTAGATTTTGCTGACACGTGTTTAAATGTGGCATTCTTACCTCTTGCCACGTGTAATTTTATCATTTACGAACACATTTAACTAAATTTAATTAATTAGTGTGATAACTCGGGGAATGCACGGGTGATAGACTATTAATTTTCAATAAAAAAAATATTATTTTTTATTTATCAATGAAATTTATCTATGTTCGTGTTTTCTTTTTGCTGCAATGACAAATATTTTTCCTGTATTTTTTATGTTTATTAGTGATAGATATATGTGTTGCTTTTATGCATAGTGAAAATATATTTCTATTATTTTTTATATATATTAACGAAAAATATTTGTATTTTTTTATGTGTCAATCAGAAATATTTGTCACTTGTTTTTTCTTTAGATTTACCAATGACAAAAATTTCTCCAATATTTTTTTTATTTATTAATGACTAATATTTTAACAATGTTTTTTATTTTATTTTTATCAACGAAAAATATTTGAGCCATAATTTTTTATGTATTGATAATAAGTCTTTGTCCTATGTTTTTTTATATTTATGATGACAAATAATTGTCCCATTTTTTTATATGTTTATCAATGATAAAAACTTCACATAAATTCCCTCAAAAAAGAAAACTTCACATAAATAAATTGTGCTATGTAATTGTCTCGTACTTTTTTTCAATTACAAATATTTGTCTCCTTTTTCTTAAATGTATCATTGATAAATATTTGTCTAGTGTTTTCTTGATATTTATCAATGACTAATATTTGTCCCGTGATTGTTTTTGTAAAAAAAAAAATTTGTCCCATGATTTTTTTTTTGCATGAGTGATTAATAGTTGTCTATTTTTTTAATATTTGTCTCGCATTTTTTTTGTATCAATGACAGATATGTTTCTTTTTTTATGCATCATTGATAAATATGTGTCCTATGGTTTTTCTTAATTTATTAGTGACAAATATTTGTCATGTTTTTTTTTATTTTTTATAAATCAATGACAAATACTTGTATTGTGTTTTTAATACTCTTCCTTGATAAATATTTGTTACGAATTTTATTTAAGTATCCTTGATCTCTGCGTATTTTTTATATTTATTGACAACAAATATTTGTCGATTGTTTATAATTGATTATTAAGCGGATTAACTTATCTTATAGTTAATTGTGGATTCACCGTATTCTAATTTTTTTTTTTGTCAAGTAGCCTAGTGGGTAGAATTCACCTTTTTTTATATTCTAACTTATTTTTACTTTGAATAAATGAAGTAAGAAATCGATGTTCAACATTTTCTATTATTTATTTTTGAATGAAATGATTATAATTATTTTATGGGAAATGCTAACCGGTGCCCCCGAGGCACTGGTTAAGGATATGAAAAAGGAAATTAAATAGTATTTAATGCATTAAAATTGTGTAATTAATTTATAATAAAGTCAAACAGTTTCCTTTTATGGTAATAATTCCCTTTTATGGTATGCTTAACGAGTGCCTCAGGTGCACCGGTTAGCCGGACCCTTATTTTATTAACGGATACTGAAGTTAATGTGAATTGATGAAATAGAAATATTGTAATGCAACATTTACTTATTTGTTAATTTGTGTTATTTTTCTTTTTTCACTCAACTCTTTTGAATAACATGACACTTTTTCTTTAAAAAAAATAACATGTCATTTTTGTTTTATAATACGACCATTTCATTGTTTCTATTTTTTTAATATTTTGTTTGTAAGACCATTTCAATTTTAGTTTTTAATTTTCACAAAAAAAAAATGAGGGTCAAAAAAATGGTTTATATGCAAGAAGCAATGTAATCAATTGAGATTATGATTCTTCGACCAATGAAAAATATATCCTATAAACAAATAGATATTATATAAATTGAAAGAAAAAAAATTGGAAATTGAATAAATTCTAATTCTAAGTTTTTATTTTGAAATTATGCCATTTTATATAATTTCACTGCCAATAAAAACTATTGAGTTAAACTTTTCATTTTATCATAAATTGTATATCATTAAAAAAAGTTTGTCATAACTGCTAATTTGATTATGATTGTTAGTCAACTTTGCATTGCCATTTGCCACATGTAATTTTTCCTTTGTATTTGATCTTGATATGCCATGTGGATTGTTTCATTTTGTTTATTCTCAAATGTATGTATAGAGGATGAGAAGTATGATAACGTGATATGCTCAGATAAAGTCCTTATAGAACAAAGAAGACCTTTGTCGAATGCTCTAGGAAATGAAAAGGGACCAATCATTCTCTCTTATCTCATACCGATTTTTTTTTTTGTCTTCGATTTAACAAAATTTGGGTGAGAGTTAAGCATAGATTAGCCAAAGAGTCAACCTAAGATTCTTCCTAAACAGTTTGTGTTAGTAAAACTCTTAAAAACTTGACGTTTAGGTTTTCTTTTACGTTATCAACATTGATGTTCCTCTGATGCTGATTTGGTAAAAAGAAAGAAATAACATTGATGCTGATATATAAGGTTAAATATGTTTTTTGTTCCTGTGAATATACCAATTTTTTTTAGTCCCTCTAGAATTTTCCTTCAACTTTTACTCCTTATAAAAAAATTTATCACTACTTTTGCTCCCTATTTTTAAGTTAGCTTTTGTATTTTTTTAATGAAATTGTGCAGAAATGTTTAGAATATTGTAAAAAAAATCCCAAAAAAAATTATAATTTTTTAACCCGACATAAATTAAATATGAATTTTTAACCGTAAAAAATATAAAAATTCATATTAAATTCGTGTTTGGTTAAAAAAATTCTAAATTTTTTTTGGGAGAAATTCTTATAATATTACGGATTTTTCTTCAAAACTTTATTCAAAAATATTAATTTTACATATGAGTTTGCTTTAAAGGAGGGACCAAAAGTGAAGATGGAAAATTTTATAGGGACTAAAAGTCAAAGAAATTTTTTAGAGGGATTAAAACGAAAAGTTGGCATATTTATAGGAACCAAAAACATAATTAACCCTGATAGATATATATATATACCAACCGTTTTTATTTTTAAAATAAGGTGTTTTAATAAATTTTATAACTTTATATTATATTACTGTCAAAAAAAAAACTTTTTATTATATTTCAAAGATAGATTAGACAAATATTTTATTAGAATAAAATAAAAACTTATGTTTTTTAATGCCCATTAAAATTGTCACTGAGATAATTTGAAGATGAGACCAGACCAAATACATTTTAAGATCTAAACCAACATCATTAGACCAATTCTAAAGTCTAAGCCAATATGATCAAACTAACTCAAGTTGGTTAATAATAAACAAAACAAAAAATTAGACAAACATTTCGTTTTTCTTTTTTTACAAAAACATATTTGTTTTATTCTATTAATTTTTAACATAACTCTTATCCAAGGACAAAATTCATACCAGAAAGTAAAAACACATAATACAGTAGTTATAAAACAAAATAGGAGGAGTGTTAGCAACATTCTTTTTTGAACTCTCTCTAACGTTCACTCTTTTATTAGGTATAATTAATTTAGGACCTACACTTTGAAAATGAAACCCACATAAAATGGTGGGACATACATTGATTTCACCTAATAAAGAAGTGAGTACTACTTAAAAAAGAGCGTTCCTCACAAAATAGAATTCTAAAAGGAACTCACTTCTTGAATTCCTTGGTGTTGAAGATAATTTGGCCTGATCTTTAAACTTGAAGTGTCAAACTCCCCCAACACCACTGGGATTCGAGACGTGAGAAGCGTGTCAATTTTGGTGCATGTCCTATGTTAAACGAAACGAATCATAGCACATGGGTTTCCAAATACTATCAACACAGATACTTTCTTTATTTTTACGCAGTCTGAAAATATGTTAGTTCTTAATTTTTAAATTGATTTGAATAAATCCAACAAATTGGTTTTAGCAAAAGATGCTTACTACCATTATTTGTTTAATAACAAAACAGAAAGTACCATTCCAGATTTCAAGCAGAAGCAGAGCCCACTTTTCCAATATCAAAACATTGCATATTCCTCATTCCTCACCACACCACATGTTTCCATCCTAGAAAGTTCCAAGCCATAAACCCAAATTCACCGCTCCTCTCATTCCTCATTGGCCATTGCAGCAGGTGCGGTCCGACATGGAGGGGTGCAGGTCGGGCCACCGTTCATACGGTGGCGATAGGAGGGTGGATTTAGTGATGAGCGGGAAAGGCTACGGTTCTAGTGGGACTGGGTCAGCAAATTCAACTCAGGGGAATGAAAAGCCATGGAGATTCAATGATCCAGAAACAAAGAGGAAGAAAAGGATAGCCAAGTATAAAGTTCACAGCGTGGAAGGGAAAGTTAAAGCTACTCTCAAGAAAGGACTTCGATGGATCAAGAAAAAATGCTCTCAAATCACTCATGGCTACTAATAGCTACTAGCTAGTACTTTTATGCAATGTTACGGTCAATATCTGATAATGCATTGTATATGCTTTTGCTGTACTCTTATCTCATGTATGCATTCTTGAAAAAATTTGTGTCAATTTGCGATTAGCACAAACAAATTGAATCTAATTACTCAAACACGACCTCATTTGTTACGCAGATAATACTTTCTTCACGATTGTTTTGTTTGAAATCTTCTGCTAAGATCATGAATCCAAATCCCAAGAATGACCAGACAGAGTTATCAAGAAGAAAGTAGGGGGGAGGAAATGCAAGGTACATAATAAAACCACGACGTTTCCTTCCCCATAGCAGTTTATTTCAACCTAAAAGAGATATATGATATCAAATATGGATATTACTTATTAACATTTCTTCATCTTCTCTGTTTCTTTTTGCCTTCAACCTTCCCCATCAATAATAATAGTCAATAAAAAGAAAGAAATTAGAAAATTTTGAACATATACATACGTGATTAGATGTTGGAAACATTATTATAGTACTCCTGCAAGACGTATGTGAACAATTAACAAAAGCATGCATGAGGTTATATATAAGTTTGAGATTAATGCTCTTGTTTCTGTTTTTGTTTTTTGTTTTGATATTATGATTCAAAACACATTTTTACACAATAATGATCACAATCCTAATGACCTTTGGCTTCGCTCTTGATAACGACGATCTGCATTATTCAATCGTTGCAACCTCATTTGCTGATAAAATTGAGCAATAAACTCGTCAGCTTTAGCATCAATCTTGTCATCCCCATTTTCATTACACTCCTCTTTAATCAAGTCATTTTTGTCATTCTCCTCATCACTTTGCACGAGTTTGTTCAACCCTATGGCCGAAGCATAACGGCTATCCTCATCACTTTGCACGAGTTCATTCAACCCTATGGCCGAAGCATAACGGCCATCCTCATCACTTTGCACGAGTTCATTCAACCCTATGGCCGAAGCATAACGGCTATCCCCATCAGTTTGCACGGGTTCATTCAACCCTATGGTTGAAGCATAACGGCTATTCTCATCACTTTGCACGAGTTCATTCAGCGCTATGGCCGAAGCATAACGACTATTCTCATTAGTTTGCACGAGTTCATTCAACCCTATGGCCGAAGCATAACAGCTATTCGCTGGTGACTCTGGTGAAGGTGAAAAAAGCTCCTCAGCTGGAAAATCGGTTAACACGCTGCCACCACCGATAGATTGAGAAGGAGAAGACGGTAGCACAATGACCGCTTGATCGAATTTCTGGCTGTTGGATTGAGAAAATGAAGGCGGTGATTGGTTGCTTTGAAGATGTAATGGTCTAATTGACCCAACAAGTTTTCTCCAAATGCTTGTAGATTTATCATCTACCGGAATCACGCTTTGCTTTTTAGAACGTCCTCCCAACATGAAAAGTGCAAGCCTAATAACATGCATTGCACCATTGTTCCTCTTTCGGGTGAGAACTGGTTTTGGCTTGGGCTCAACATCATCTTGAGGAGGATTTGGAATGATGGTGTTAGAAATTTCAAGATTTGGTTCCATAATTGTAGAGAGAATGAATGATGGAGAGAGATGAATAAAAGGTTATAATCACCCCCTGCTTTGGCAGGGGATATTGAACTGTGGGGATTTGTGATACAGAATACATGAAGAAAACAAGTTTATATACTATAATTGTACATAAAGTTTGAGAGAACCAGCTCAGCAGTATATTGATTTAAGGTGTTTGTTTCTGTGGTTGTTGAATCTTATATTTAGAGAATTTGTTGTTCTTATTTTAACCAATGGTATGCCAGAGGCAAATGGCACGGAAACATGTTTGAATTACCAAAATAGGTCGTCATTGTTATAGGCAGTCAAGTGAATAATTCCATAAAATGAAATTCAATTTAACGTAGGAGGTACAAGATTCATTGTAACACAAGGAACAATGAAAAAACAAGTGAAACTGAAATAGTAAAGTAAAGGTGTAAAAAACAAATAGAATGTGTGGGGCGATATTTGAGGCGAAGTACCTGGGTAGAACTAGCAAGAACGTAAGATTATGCTATTTTAGGACACATTCATATTTGTTTTTTACACCGTTAATACTGAATGGCTCCGGCAGCTGATTTGAACCTCCTTCCCTTGCATTTTATATCCTTCAACCATTTTATATCTATTCCTTTTTTTTTTTACAAGGTCTTATATCAATACCTAAAAACCACAATCCCTTCTTTTATTTTTTATTTTGTAAAATTTCTTAAAAATAAAATTAAATGACTTTAAAAAATGTAGGGCTAAATATGTTTTTGGTCCCTATAAAATTAGAACCTTTTACGTTTAGTCCTTACTTAATTTTAATAGTTTTTTTAGTCTCTAGAAAAAAATTATGCATTCAGTATTAGTCTCTACTCAATTCAAATCTGTTTAATTTATGTTTAAACTCTTGAGTTTTTAAACAATTTTTTGCAGACGTGTTAAGAACATTACTAAAAGTTCATCCATAAAAAATTGTCGCAAAATTTTATTTCTAATTCCAGATTTTATTAATTTTATCTTTAACTTTTATTGTTTTAAAAAATTCAAATTCAATTTGTTTCATGTTAAAAAATTCTAAATTTTAGTAAAAAAAAAAATTTATGAGGCAAGAGTCCAAAGACATAAAAAAGGAATAAAAACAGTCCAAAAGATGGAATGTCTTACAGATTCCAGTCTATGTTAGAGGTACTCATATATATTATTAAAAAAAGGAAAAAATAAATACAAAAAAGAACTGGGGGGACATAAGCCTAACCCAGTCAATCCACACGAAGTGTATGTCAACCCAAACGGGTAATACAAAGAAATAAAAACAACACCGGTGGATGTCTAACAGGCGGTGTATGGACAAACCGTCAACACGGAATGAATCCAAGAACCAACAACTCCTTGCGACAACAACAAGCCTAACGTCTCTTTCGAGCCAAACAATCCAACATCAGGTAGACCGATGAGCATTTTGAAACCACATTCAAGTTGTATAGAGCCAAACATCGTGAAGGTGAGAGATTCTGTTGAGGCAAAATCCCAAATTAATTTTAAAGATAATAAACTTTAATGATTAAGGATTAAATGGACTTTGATTAATTCTTTGGTATTTAACTTGTGCTCTTGAGTGTTTTACTAAGACAGGAAC